>Ga0134124_10000689_pt1 | contig 26941 bp, 22 predicted proteins | sample KB304_FD_96880 | JGI IMG/M metagenome (GOLD analysis project Ga0134124, IMG submission 96880) | Terrestrial soil microbial communities without Nitrogen fertilizer from Kellogg Biological Station, Michigan, USA - KB3-0-4 | ecosystem: Environmental > Terrestrial > Soil > Unclassified ... | reverse complement strand
TGAATGTCTGAAAACATCGGGCGAACAGGGCGAGAAGAGTTTCTTCACCGAGGCGGAGAGACGCTATCCGGAACTGGAAGCGCATTTTACCCGTTCAGGTGAGGAGAAACCGGCCAGGAATCGCGACCTGCTCCGATACCTGCTGGATAATTCGGAGTTTCTGGCGAGGGATGAGAACGTCTGGATGCGTTCAATTCTGGAGATCGTCCGCAAGACCTCGTTGTTCTTCCAGCCTCAGATCAGGACCAAGATCATGAATGAGGGGTGGGCCAGCTTCTGGCATGAATCCCTTTTTCTGCAGGATGACCGCATCAAGGGGCATGAAGTGGATTTTGCCCGGGTCCATGCCGGTGTCACCTCCATGCCGCGTGTCGGGATGAACCCGTATGCACTCGGGATGCGGCTCTTCAGCCATGTTGAAGAACAGGCTGACAAGGGGCGACTCTCCTTTGAATTTCAGAGGCTTCTGGATGCCGATACACGCAAACGGTTCAATACCGGCGCGGCAACGGGACGTGACTTCATCTTTACGGTGCGGGAAAACCTGTCCGATTACCTGTTCCTGAAATACTATCTTGATCAGGATTTCATGGAACGTCACAAATTGTTCGTCGCCGGCAAGCGGCTTGATCAGCAGCGCATGGTCTGGCAGTATTACGTCAAGAGCCGCAAGGCACACGATTATCAGCAAATGATGCTGAATTCCCTGTACCATCCCCCTGTAATCACCGTTGACCTGACCAAGGGGATTGAAGGGTCGCTCTACCTGATGCATACATTCGAGGGGAAACAGCTGGTACGGGAGTATGTTGCCAACACGTTGATGGGAATCGAATACCTGTGGGGCAGCCCGGTCTATCTGGAGACCAGCGAGGCTGAAGTGGCGTCCGGGGCCTCCTCTTCGGCCAGGAAGGAAGAGTCACTGGAAGACGAGATCACCTGGCAGCGGGTGCTATATTCGATGAACGGTAAGGTACTGTCTAAAAAGAAACTCTAGCAGGTGACATATTATGTCGAATGTTGATAAAGCCATACAGCATCTAAATCGCAAAATCAGTGAACGGGAGCATAGTCAGACCATCACCTTCGATGAATTTCTGAATATCCTGGCCATGCGCCCTGATACGGTCGTGCGCAACATATTCCAGACTTTTCATGACATGATACGCACCTACATCGGTGTGGGGCGTGACGAGTACCCCGATGACACTGAATCGATCCATTATGTGAATTACGATTGTCAAAATCTCCTGGTCAACGAAACGGATCGCCCTTTCTTTGCCGACCGGCTCTTTGCCAACCGCCTCATAAACCATGTCGATTCGATGAAGGGGAGCGCGCGGCAGAACAAGATCTACATCTTCGAGGGCCCCCCCGGTTCCGGCAAAAGCACCTTTCTCAATAATCTTCTGCTCAAATTCGAGGAATATGCCAACAGCGAAGCGGGAACCCGCTACGAGGTGGTCTGGAGGCTGGACCGGAGGATCTTGGCGAATATCACCGAAACCCAGGTATCGTCGTTCGTCGACCGGCTCTCGACCCTGCTCGACGAATACGAACTGGGGCAGGCCGAACTGACCGAGATGAAACACTCACTGTACCGGAACGGCGATTTCGTGGAGGTAACCTGCCCATCCCATGATAATCCACTGCTGTTGATTCCCAAGCGGGACCGCCGATCCTTTTTCGATGACCTCTTCAAGAACGACGAGTTCAAGTGGAAACTCTTCACCGACAAGGAGTACGAATGGGTCTTCCGCGAGAACCCCTGCACCATCTGCAGCTCCATCTTCAACGCCCTGATCCGGCGACTCCCTACTTGCCTGGACATCTACAGGATGATCCATGCCCGTCCCTACCGCTTCAACCGGCGCCTGGGAGAAGGGATCACCGTCTTCAACCCGGGCGACAGGCCGATGAAGCAGAACGTCATGACCAACGAGCAGCTGCAGCGCAAGATCGATATCCTGCTGGGAGACAGCAATGCGGTCAAGTACCTCTATTCGAGTTTTGCCAAGACGAATAACGGCATCTACGCCCTGATGGATGTGAAATCCCACAACGCCGAGCGGCTGCTGGAACTGCACAACATCATCAGCGAAGGAATCCACAAGGTTGAGGATGTAGAGGAGAACGTCAAATCACTCTTCATCGCCCTGATGAACCCGGAGGACGAGAAGACCCTGGCGGGATTCCAGTCTTTTACCGACCGGATCGAGTTCATCAATATCCCCTATGTCATGGATCTGAACACCGAGGTGGAGATCTACCGCAACATCTTCGGCAAACACATCGATGAGAGTTTTATCCCCCGGGTCCTCCATAACTTTGCCCGCACGATCATTTCTACCCGGATGAATACCTCGTCCGAAGCGCTGCTGGAATGGATCGATGATCCCATGAAATATGGGCAGTATTGCGACGAAAATCTGCAGATCCTCAAGATGGAGCTCTATACCGGCTATATTCCCGCCTGGCTCACCGAGGAGGATCGCAAGCGTCTCACCGCCAAACGAAGGCGGCGGATCATCGACGAATCGGAAAAGGAAGGGGTTACCGGTTTTTCCGGACGAGATTCGATCCAGATTTTCAGCGAATTCTACGCTGCCTATGCCCGCAAGGACAAGCTGATCTCCATGTCAAGTCTCAACACGTTCTTCACCAAGTGGCGTACGGATTTAAATGAGATGTTGCCGGAAGGATTCCTCGATTCGCTGCTCCGGAACTACAACTATTCGGTGTTGCAGGAGGTCAAGGAGTCGCTCTACTACTACAACGAGGAACAGATTGCCCGGGACCTGCTCAACTATATGTTTGCGGTCAGTTTTGAGCCGGGTTCGGTGGCTGTCTGCCGCTTCACCAACGACAAGCTGGAGATCAGCGAGGATTTTCTGCGCGCCATAGAGAGTAGACTGCTCGGCACGGCGATCGACGAGAGCGCGCGTCTTGACTTCCGGCGCGAAACCCAGAAGGAATATGCTTCCCGGACCCTTACACAGGAGATTATCGCAGGAGGGATAAATCCGAATGAAACCGGGCTCTTCCAGGCGCTCCATGAACGCTACGTCCACAATCTGAAGGAAAAGGTGCTGGATCCGTTTCTCGATAACGATAACTTCCGGCGCGCGATCAAGGATTACGATTCAGATGCCTTCAAGACCTACGACAAGCGGATTCGCGACGATGTCTCGTTTCTCATCAACAACCTCTGTGCCCCCAGGTACCACTACACCAAGCAAAGCGCAAAGGAGATCTGTGTCTACGTGATCGACAATGATCTGGCCCGCAGGTTCCGGGCATCCCCTGCCTCAGTAGATGGCGGGATCGGGTGAATTTATCATCGGGTTGAGGCGGACGGCGAGAGAGAAGAGGTACGGGTAGTCGTTCTTCAGATGCTGCATGTACATGACCCATTCGCGGGAAAGATGTCCATATACCCGCTTGATATCGCCATTGATATGATCAGTATCGCTCTGCGGCGTATTTTCAAACGTATCCCTCGCTTCAAGCTCCTCCACAAGATGAAAAACGGCCCAGAGCAGGTCCGTAAACTCCTCATGCTCCAGCAGGTTTTGATTTTCCAGCAGGCTCACCAGAAAGCCACGTTTTTCAACCAGAAACTTCTTCAGGCCCGGTATTTCACAATGGCTGGATTCAATTTTAATGTCCCTTTTCCGCAAATAATCCAGTGTCATGGAAAACTTCTGTTCGTCCCAGGTCCCGTTAATCAATAAATGCCCCTTCAGGTCATCGCAGGAAACAACGTACTCCGACAGCTCCTTGAGAAGGCGATTACCCACTTCACTGAAGAAAACTCCGATAACCATATTCAGCTTCCTCATGACAGCCTCACGTTCCCTCTCCTTCAGCACCCGTTCAATCATCAGTGTAACTATGATGACGTAAACCGGTAAAAAAGCGAGGTTGCCCAGAAACCAGATCGTTAATTCTTTTGCGCTGCCGAGCAGTATATAGTCCATCCCGTAAAGAATCAGCGAGACGGAAATCAGGGCACAAACCATCAGCATCTTGTTCAGTATCAGTTTACGGAGCACGAGTGCCCTCCTCATAGTATGGATCAACGTTCCCGGAGTGCGTCGACTATCTTGAGCCGGCTGGCTCTGATAGCCGGAACTACGCCGCCTATAAAGCCCATTAAGATTGAAAACAGCAGCGATTTCCAGATAATGTCAAATGTCAGCGTAAATGAAAAAGCCAGCTCCGAAAAGGTCTGCCAATTCATGGTTGAGATTGTAATAAGCTGCATGAATGAGGCACAGAACAGCCCGATGATGCCGCCGGTCAGCCCCAGAAGCAGGGATTCCAGCAGAAATGCCGTCAGCACGCTTGCGCTCTGAAAACCGAGCGCGCGCAGAGTGCCGATCTCCCCTACCCTGTTGGCTACGGCGGCGTACATGGTTATCATGGCACCGATGATCGCACCTATGGAAAAGATAACCGTCAGTGACAAACCGAGAATCCTCAGGAATTTTGCCATTGCTTCAGACTGGTCGCGGTAATATCTGGTTTCGCGGCGCACATCAACCGTGAGCCGGGGATCTGCCTCCAGCTTGGCTTTGACTAAAGGAAACTCGGCGCTGTCACGCAGACGAAAGATAAGCGAAGAATAGACGGGACGGCGAAAAGCCTGCATCAACTGAGTCGCATCACCCCATATCTCGGAACTGAAGCCGGTCGCACCGGCATCGAATACTCCGACAACTCTCCAGTCTCGCATGCCAAAACGGAGGTTTTCACCAATTCCGCCCCCCTTGAATCTGGCGGCTATACTGCTCCCGGCCATAATTTCAGATGAACCGGGCTTTGGCATCCGTCCTTCACGTAAAACAACTTGAGGCCTGAGCTGCAGTGAAGCGTCCTGAATGCCACGTATGACAACATTGGCCGGCTTGTCACTTCCCCTTTTCGGGAGACTGATCAGTACCACCAGCTCCTTGGCGAGCAGCGCTTCTCCCTGCCTGTCTGTCGCTATATTGGAAAGGCTTTCGATAATTGCCGCCTGGAGCCGCTCAACACCGCTTTGTACCTCTGAGTTGGCGGATTTACGTGTAATTATGACATTATCGTCGGAACCGGTTTCAATCAGTGTTTTTTCCAATCCTGCCGATAGCATCAGGATTGAGGCAAAGACAAACACTACAAGAGCCATTCCGGAAGCGGTTAAAAAAGTTGTTAACCTGCGGGTGGAAAGATTGCGAAAACTGTATGAAATCGGAATACTCATAGAGGCAGTGTAATAACGAACCTGCAACCACCTGCGGGTGGTGATTCGATAGATAGATTTCCGCCGTGAGCTTCGATAATCCGGTAGCTGATTGCCAAACCAAGACCGGTTCCGGCTGGTTTTGTGGTCCAGAACGGTTCGAACAGATGTTGTGCCGCGTCTTTCGATATTCCGGTGCCATTATCGGTGATGCTGATATTGGCTGTAGCCTGGGTAAAGCTGCATTCGATCCGGATTTCACCCTCCCCCGACATTGCGTCGGCGGCATTTTGCAGCAGATTGATCATGACCTGTTGAAGCTGATTGGGATCGACGGAAACTTCAGCCGCCTTCGGCACAAGATTCTGCAGCGTTATGTGCGCAAATCGAGGATCGTGTGCCAGAAAAAGGAACTCTTCATCGATGTACTGGTGCAGCAAAATCCGTTTGATCTGAGGCGTAGCGGGACGGGCATACATCAGGAATTCCGATATCAACGCATCGAGTCGTTCGGCTTCCCTGGTAACGATGGCCAGAAGCCGTGCATCATGTCCCTGAACGTCAGTGGCGCTGGACAGCAATTGAACCGATCCGCACAGAGCCGCCAGCGGATTTCGTATCTCGTGGGCCATGCGCGCGGAGAGTTCTCCCAAGGCTGCAAGTCGATCGGCTTTTTTCAGTGCTGCTTCCATTCGACGGATGTTGGTGATATCCCTGAAATTTACAATATATCCGGCCAGTATCCCGTTACTGTCATTAAAAGGTGCAACGCTATATTCCAACGTCATGACTGAACCGGCAGATGCTTGATATTCAAACTCATGCTTTATCAGGTCGCTGTCCTGATCAATATGTCCGGATAAATGAGGAAAAACAGTTTCAATCAGCTTATCATAGGCATCGGACTGACTGAGTCCGGTTATGGCTTCGGCATACGGATTAAAAACCCTGATTCGACCGGATAAGGTCGTTGTCAGAAGACCGCTCTCACTATGGGCAACTATGGCGGAGTTCAACTGGGCCAGTTCGAAATAATCGATAGATGAGCGTTGAAGGGCTTCTTCACTCAGGCGGGCACGTTCTGCCAATAGTCCGGTAACAAAGGCGGTCAAGCCGAAGGCAATCAGGTTGAATGATATCGTACTGAACAGCCGCAAGGCACCGGCCTGACGGGCGTCTTCCTGACTCAAGCCGATAAATGACAGGTAGCCAAAGTACTGAAAATCAAGTGTCGTACCGTACAGAATTCCGCACAATGATGCTGTATAGAGCGCCTGGCGCCGCCCAAGCAGCATTCCGGCAATCATGATCGACAGCAGATAAAGAAATGAATATGGACTTAGAATTCCTCCGGTAAACAGAACAAGGACGGTAACAAACAACAAGTCCCAGATAACCTGAAGATTGGTAAGAAAATGAGTGAACCTTCGTTTTTTAAGGATGAGAAGCGAGATGATCGAGAATACAAAAGAAAACGCCATCAATCTGATTACTCCAGGTTGAAAGCGTTCAGTTCCAATAGAAGAGTTTTGATAATTGAGAAACAGGGTTGAGGCCAGAAAAAGAAAAGAAACAATTATCCTGGCGTAGATGAAGAGCCTGAGCCTTCGTTCAGAGCCCATAATCAACCGCCAACGGCTCCCGCAAGTTTGAAGATCGGCAGATACATGGCCACTACCAGGCCGCCTACAGTTGTTCCAAGAAACACCATCAGCAACGGTTCCATCATGGAGGTCATGGCACTAACGGCATCATCAACCTCATCGTCGTAAAAATCGGCTATTTTGTTCAGCATGGCGTCCATAGCGCCTGTCGCTTCACCAACGGCGATCATTTGCACCACCATGGGCGGGAATACTCCGCATGCGGCGAGCGGCTCCGCCATGGTCTTACCTTCCGAGATCGCCTGACGGACTGCGTAGATCGCCTCTTCAACTATTTTATTGCCGGCGGTTTTTGCAACTATTTCGAGGCCGTCCATGATCGGAACACCTGAACTGACCATCGTTCCCAAAGTTCTGGTGAATTTTGCCACGGCAACTTTCCTGATCAACGGACCGGCAATCGGCGCCTTAAGCGCCATCCGGTCTATCTTTTTCTGCCCACCCGGCGTAGCATAATATTTTTTTATGGCCCAAACTGAAGCATAGAAACCGCCTATAAGAACGAAAATGTACTTGAGCAGGAAATTACTGAGGGCGATAACAAATTTGGTTGGTGCAGGCAACTCCCCTCCGAAATCCGCAAACATCTTGGCAAACGTCGGTATGACAAAAACAAGAATAACTCCAACAACCACGACGGCAATGGACATAATCGTAATAGGGTAAACCATCGCTCCCTTGATCTGTTTTTTTAACTTCATCGCCTTTTCTATATAGGCTGCAAGACGCGATAAGATTGTATCCAGAATGCCGCCTATCTCACCGGCAGCAACGAGGTTCACGTACAGCTGGTCAAAAGCTTTTGGATGCTTTCCCAGCGCGTCGGCAAACGTGGAACCGCTTTCGACACTCTCCTTGACCTTGTACAATATTTCCTGGAAGGTCTTGTTTTCCTGCTGACTTGCCAGAATTTCGAGGCATTGAACAAGCGGCAATCCGGAGTCGATCATAGTCGCAAACTGCCGGGTGAAAATAACGAGCTCTTTTTCGTCTATCTTTTTACCGCCGCCGAATTTCGGCAACTTGAAACCCTTGGATTCAGCCTTTATTGATATGTTACTGAAGCCGTATTTTTTCAGCTGCGCTTCAACGACATCAACAGATGCCGCCTCGATAACACCTTTTTGTGTGCCACCGGACCTAGTGCGAGCTTCCCAGTTATATTTCGGCATTACGGCTCTCCTTCATCGATTCAGTGCATCTGGGGACGGCGCTGCATTCCTGCCGCAGGATTGCTCATCATGTTTTTGAGTTCGTCCGGATCCTGTGAACGCCCAAGGGCTTCCTCAAGCGAAATCATTCGCTTCTGAAAGAGCGTAAACAGGGATTGATTCATGGTCTGCATTCCGAATTTTTCCTGACCGATCTGCATCTGGGAATAGATCTGATGGACCTTGTCCTCACGAATCAAATTCCGGATAGCGGGATTCGGAACCATGATTTCGAGGGCCAGAGCACGCCCCTTTGATCCCATTCTGGGTATTAAGGTTTGCGACAGCACGCCTTCCAGAACAAAAGAAAGCTGGGCCCTTATCTGGGTCTGCTGATACGGAGGGAACACGTCGACAATCCGGTTTATAGTCTGAGCGCAAGAGTTGGTATGCAGGGTTGCAAGGCAGAGATGGCCGGTTTCGGCAAGTGTAAGCGCCGCCTCAATCGTTTCAAGGTCGCGTAACTCACCAACCAGAACAACATCGGGATCTTGTCTCAGAACATATCTGAGTGCGTTTTTGAATCCTTTGGTGTCGGATCCTACTTCACGCTGATTTATCAGGCACCCTTTGTGGGGGTGAAGGTATTCAATCGGGTCCTCGATAGTGACAATATGCTCGCGCCGGTTAACGTTGATATAATCGACTATTGATGCAAGCGTAGTTGATTTGCCGCTTCCGGTCGGGCCGGTCACCAGAATGAGACCGCGCGCCCTTGCAGCCAACTCGGGCACAATCGGAGGCAGGTTTAATTCTTCAAATGTCAGGATTTTATACGGGATAACCCTGAAAACACCCGCAACGGCACCCCGTTGAATAAACATGTTTCCCCTGAAACGCGAAAGACCCTTCACCCCGAATGAAAGATCCAGTTCGTTTTCTTCTTCAAACTTGTGCTTTTGTGCATCGGTCAATACGCTGTAACAAAGCTGTTTCGTTTCGACCTGGTTCATGGGGGGAAAATCCATGGGCACCAGGTGCCCGTCAACACGCATTTGCGGGGGTGAATTGGTTGTAATGTGAAGGTCGGAGCCATTTGATTCAACGAGACTTTTTAGCAGAAGATGTAGGTTTAGCACCGCAAGGCCCCCTGTTTTAGTCGTCAGAAACAGTTATTCTCAACACTTCTTCAAAGGAGGTTACTCCCTCCTTAAGTTTTGTCAAGCCGGACTGACGCATTGTTTTGATGCCGATTCGCATGCTTTCACGCTTGATTTCAGCCGTGTTTGCACCGTTTAAAATAAGCTCCTTGATTTCTTCACGCATCGGCATAACCTGATAGAACCCGACACGCCCCTTATACCCGGTGTTGTTACATGCCTGACATCCTTTGCCGCGCATGCAGACATATGACGGCGCCTCATCCGGCGATACTCCGGCATCAATCAGAGCTTGAACCGGAATCTCCTCAGGCTGTTTGCATTCACTGCAGACTCTACGGGCCAAACGTTGGGCCGTTATCAGGTTCACCGCTGAAGCGACCAGGAACGGTTCGATTCCCATGTTAAGCAGACGGTTGATGGTAGCCGGCGCGTCGTTGGTATGGAGCGTTGAAAGCACCATGTGGCCGGTTAAAGCCGCTTTGATGGCAATTTCAGCGGTTTCGAAATCGCGTATCTCTCCGATCATGATTATGTCGGGATCCTGTCTGAGGAACGAGCGCAATGCCGCCGAAAAATTAAGGCCGATGTCTTCGTGCATCTGGACCTGGTTAATCCCGGCAAAGTTGAATTCGACAGGGTCTTCGGCCGTGGATATATTTTCCGATACCTTATTCAGTTCGGAGATGGCCGAGTAGAGGGATACCGTTTTGCCGCTTCCGGTTGGTCCGGTAACCAGAACCATGCCGAACGGCTTATGAATTTCGTGCATGAAATGCGCTAACGCCTCGGGCTCATAGCCAAGCTTGGTCAAATCCGTTTGCAGATTACCCTTGTCAAGAAGCCGCATGACGATCTTCTCGCCAAACAGCGTCGGAAGACATGATACCCGGAAGTCCATGTCCTTGCCGCCGCCCAGCTTGATCTTGATGCGTCCGTCCTGCGGAAGGCGACGCTCGGCGATATCGAGTTCCGCCATGATCTTGATACGCGAAGTAATTGCATTCTTCAACTTAAGCGGGGGCTTCATGATCTCGTACAGCACGCCATCGATCCGGAAACGTACCCTGAATAGCTTTTCGTACGGTTCTATGTGAATATCGCTGGCTTTTTTCCGGATCGCATCCTGCAATATGGCATTAACCATCTTGACAACCGGCGCATCCTCCGTAGCCCGCTCGAGAGAGCTGATGTCGACCTGCTCTTCATCACCAATAATTTCCATATCCTCGACATCAAGGTCGCTCATGACATCTGCCAGTGATGCAGATTGATCATAATACTTGTCTATCGAGGTTTTTATGTCGCGCTCGGATGCCACAACCATTTCAATGTTGTAGCCGGTCATGAACTTTATATCTTCTATGGCAAACAGGTTGGATGGGTCGCTGACAGCGATGATCAGAGTCGCACCGGCCCTGTTGACAGGTATCAGCTGATACTTTTGAACGACTTCCGGCGGAATGATTTTTACAACTGCGGGATCAATTTCATAGTCGGAAAGATTAACACTCGGCACACCATACTGCTTGGATAAAAACGAGGTAAGCTGCTCCTCCGTAATGTGATTCTGGTTAATTAATATCGTACCTAACCTGAGCTGATTACCGGAAAGCTTCTGCTCTTCCAGTGCCTTCCCCAACTGCTCACGACTAATCAGATTGTTTTTTACAAGGATTTCTCCCAGTCTGTTTACCTGCATGAATTGCTCCGTTTATGTGCCTGAACAGTCATAGTAGGGAGAATGCCGGGTATTGTCAAGTTGTGTTTAAGCTGGCCAAATGCCGTCCAAAGCCAGCCGCATTACACCTTCGGGGGGGTCTGACCGGTCCATATCTTAAAGGCGCGTTCACCCTGATCGAACGCTTTCATCAAGCCGATCCCTTAGCGTCCCAGGCCATAACGCATCCGGAGTTGCTCGGCGGGTGCCTGCATCTCGGGTGAGATTTGCTCAGCTTTTCCCAGCATCATGCGCGCCTCCTGGAACCTGCTCATTCCGGCGAAAAATTCGCCCGCTTCCATGTAACTGTTGGCATAAATCAAGATCGCTTTCCCGGTATCAAGATCGAGGAAAGACTGTTTTTCAAAAATTCCACGATTACTGTAATTATTCCATACTGAAACATCGGGTATTCCGGATGGCTCATTATTTCTCCTGATACGATACACAATCCCCCGTTGCGACGGCTGGAACTCCTTGAATTCAACTGAATACCTTGTTGAAAAATCAATATATACCGGACGGATCCCCATGTTTTCAGCTATCGCAATACGCAGGGCTCCTTCAGGGCCTATGGAGTTCATATCGAACTTTCTCAGGTTACTGTTTTTAAAGAGGTGCGGCATTGCATCAAGATACCAGTTGAATACGAGATGGGGGGTGTGGGGCAGATCCACATCTTCGCGCATCCGTTCAACGCCCTGCAGATACCAGAGAGGGAAAGCTCCGCTGTCACCCCACGTAAACATGATGGCATTCTGCGGCAATGACCTGAGCGAGTTCGAGGCATAATCAAAGGCGATATAATTGTTGTGCTGATCGTTCTCGAAATAGTTGACGGCGCACAAAGCCGAAGGAAGGGAGAAGAACAGCAGCGCAACAACTCCGTATACCGGAGCTCCGATTCGCGCGGGAAGTCTTGCGGTGCGAACCGCGTACCCGAGCAGACAGAAGAGCCCGACTCCGATCATGACGGCGGTAAGCAGATAGAGCGGAGTGAAGAATTCTTCCGTAAGAAAAATCGTTTCCATCGGTGTGTTTAAATAACCGGCAACAACGAGCAGGAAGACAGCAACCGACACAAGGTAGACAATAACAACGGTTCGATTTCTTTTCCAGAGGCAGGCAAGGCCGAGGATTGCCAGAGCGGCGCCGAGCCAGGTAAACTCGCGCGGGATGTTGAAAGCACTGATCTGTGCCCACAAGAGGGCAATATCACGTACCGGATGTTCCGACGGGTAGCCCTTGCGAAGAAAATGCCACAGGAACTGATCTACTGTTTTGGGATCACCCCAGTTAAGCAGCGGATTTCTGAGCGCCCGAAGCGGCAGATACAGATGTACCGAGAACCCGAACAGGGCAAAAGCCGTTGCCAGGATGAGTTCCTTTACTCGTGTTATCATGCGCCAATCAACCAGTACTATCATCAGAAACCAGGCCGGCAGCAGCAGTACAATGGTCTGATGAACCGCCATCGCCAGGCCGGCCAGGAACGTACAGACGTAGATATATGACGAACGTTCACGCCCTTCCAGGTACTGTTCCTGCCACTGCAGTAACAGGTAAAAAATAATCGCGGTAATAAACGCCAGCAACGGGTAGGGTTTGTCATGATTTGACTGCAGCCACAACCTGGGCGTGACGCTAAAGGTAATTGCCGCGGCGAGTCCCGCACATTTTACCGCAACCGCGTTAAATCGTTCATCTTCAAGTAATGCGGTTTTTTTCAACATCGAGATGGTCAGGATATACACGACAAGGCATGCCAAGGAAGAAGAAGCCGCGGTCGCAACGTTAATGCGGAATGCAACATTGCCAAGCGGCAGCCAGGTAAAAGGTTTGGCATACATCAAAAAGAGTGGGTAGCCGGGTGAGTGGGCTGACCCGAGAGACGCGGACGCAGTCAGAAATTCGCCACTGTCAAAAAAAGTCACCGAGGGCGCCAGTGTGGCCATATACAGGGCAAACGGCAGGAGAAAAGAGAGGAGAAGAAACATGTCCAACCTTGATTTATTGATCCCGGGTAAACTCATCTGGCATTTTCCGTCCCTTGAAGTTCGTTGAGAGATATCTTGTTTTTCCAGAGGTAATACAAGCCGGCGATAATGACCGGAAAAAAACCTGTGCCGTGCATGATAAGAGCGATACTGACGGATGTGGTTTCGGGGATGCCGAAAACGGAGAGCCCCTTGTAGCAGGCATAATGGTAGGTGCCTATATATCCGGGAGATGCGGGCACCATGACGGCAAAAACCAGCAGAATCAAAATGAACATGGAAGCCGTTATCGGCAGATGAACATTGAACGATCGCAACGTCATATCCACCGGAAGAACGCAAAACAGCCAGATCCCGGCGGACGAAGCAACAAGTGCGGCAACATGCCCCCCACGCGATGACAGCCTGATTCCGCCGATGAAAGAACCAAGCAGCGGGATAAGTTTGTCTGAAAAGCGCCTGGGAAACGGTTTCAGCACATAACCGACTGCCGACAGAGTTCGCATGGTCTGCCGTTTCAGAAGGTACAGAAACAGCACTACTGCGCAATAGAGGAGAAACATGAGCGTTCCTCCTGCCCTGAGCGCACCCACGGCATCTTCGATTCCGGACGGCAGCCGCAGTGTGAACAGTGTAACCAGAAGGAGTAGCAGTACCGTGAATCCGTCACAAAGGCGATCGATCACCAATGAAGCAAACACGGAAGGAGTTTCAAGCTGCTCTCGCCTTGCAAGCGTGTATGCCCTGACAAACTCGCCCAGACGGGCCGGCAGCAGGTTGTTGGCCATATAGCCGATAATCGTGGCCGGATATAGTGAGGAGAGCGGGATGGACTTCTCGGAGATGAGCAGATAGCGCCAGCGGACCGCCCGCAGAAAATAGTTGATAAAAGTAAACACGACGGCCAGAAATATATAGCGATAATCGGCGGACCGAAGAGCTGCGCCCAGTGAGCGAAAATCAATTTTATTGAAAAGCAGTGCCATAAAAAAAGCACTGACGGCGATTCCGAGCCAGAATTTAAGATCAAATTTAGTGCGCACGAGGCTCCGATCTATTAGTAAGTAAGAAGTTATTTTCTGCGCGCTGTTCTGGCAGAAAACAACTTCGTTAACGCACTTATCCTGTTTATCAGGGCTAGTTGGTTTTTAGTAAGTTAGAATCCAGATTTTCCAGTATGACACGGGTATCCGCAACATCCCGGCTGATTGCACACTTAAGTGCGGCGATATCGGGAAACTTGAGCACCGGCCTGAGCCTCTTTACAAAGTGAACCGTGATCGCGTGATCATAAATGTGGCCAGAAAAATCAAGCAGGAACACCTCTATCGTTCGCGTCTCCCCGCCAACGGTCCGGTTAATTCCGATACTGCAGGCGCCCTTTACACGTTGACCATCAACATCTGCCATCACCGCATACACGCCGTCGGAGGGAAGCAATTCGTTGGGTGTCGCAATGTTGGCTGTCGGAAATCCGAGAGAATGACCGATTTCGCGGCCATGAACGACAGTCCCGTATATCTGGTAATAGCGCCCGAGAATTCGTGAAGCCGCATCTACATCACCAGAGGCAACGGCTGACCTGACCAGGCTGCTGCTGAAGACGACCCCCTCCTCTCCGATCGGGGGGAGATCTTCAAGGGTGAATCCGTTCAGCGCACCCAGGGTCTCCAGTGTTTTGAAATTCCCTTCCCGACCCCTGCCGAAGGCATAATCATGCCCGATAATGATATGCCGCATGCCGAGTGAACCGCAGAGAATGTTGAGGACAAAATCAGTCGCCGACACTTGGGAGAATTCTCTGGAAAACGGTATTACTACAAGATAGTCAATGCCGGTCTCCCCGATCAGCGCGGCTTTTTGCTCAAACGTTGTGATCATGGGGGGAGCCGATTCGGGCGCCAGTATCTTTAAAGGGTGCGGCTCGAAGGTAACCACTACGGAAGGAAGACCACGGTCCGAGCTTTTTTGCTTCAGGTGGGCAAAAATCTCCGCATGGCCGCGATGGACACCATCAAAATTGCCGATGGTGACACCGGATGCCTCAATAATTTTATCGTAAATATCTATTCCTGTTACAATCTGCATCTAAAGTCCCTATCCTATTGTCGCGAGTTCCAGCCTTTTACCCCAGCGCCGCAGCAGCTCGTCATGGAGCGGAACATGTGCCGGCCCCTTAAGCTCCGGATCGCGTTCCAGCAGATCAAATGCCGCCCGGCGGGCCTTCTCCAGCAGCGTACCGTCGCGGAGGATGTTGGCGACACGAAAATCGGGCATACCCGCCTGGCGGGTACCGAGGAAATCGCCCGGCCCCCTGATTTCCAGGTCGGCTTCGGCAATCCGGAACCCGTCTCCGGTTGACTCCATCACCCGCAACCGCTTCTCGCCATCTTCGGACAATTTCCCGGTTGTCATCAAGATACAGTACGACTTGTCTCTGCCGCGCCCCACCCTGCCCCGCAACTGGTGCAGCTGTGAAAGCCCGAAGCGCTCGGCATGTTCGATCACCATTACGGAAGCATTCGGCACGTCTATGCCGACCTCGATGACGGTTGTCGAAACCAGGATATCGAATTCGCTCGCCGTAAAGGAAGCCATGACCGCTTCTTTTTCCAGGGGGGTCAGCCTGCCGTGGAGCAGCCCGACCCTTAAGCCCGGAAATATGTCGGCCTGCAGATGCTCCGCCATCTGGCTGGCGGCCTTCAGGTCCGTCTTTTCAGACTCTTCGACGAGCGGATAAATGACGTAGACCTGACGTCCCAGGTTGACCTGATCCCGGATCATATCATAGAGTCGCGGTCGGCGTGACTCAAAAAATATTTTCGTCTCGACCGGAATTCTGCCGGGGGGCATTTCATCGATTACAGAGAGGTCGAGGTCGCCGAACAGCGTCATAGCGAGAGTCCGGGGGATCGGGGTGGCGGTCATGACCAGGATGTCGGGGTTGGCCCCCTTCTTCCTGAGGATCCCCCGCTGCAGGACGCCGAAACGGTGCTGTTCATCGATCACTCCCAGCCCGAGTCTCGCGAATTCCACCTTCTCCTGGATAACCGCGTGAGTACCGATGACGATCCTGGCGCTGCCGTCGGCGACCCGCCCGAGAGCCTCTTTTTTGGCCTTCCCCTTGAGTCCGGCCGTTATCAGAACCACTTCCAGCCCCATCTGCGCGCACCAGCGGTGCATCGTGTGCCAGTGCTGCTCGGCAAGAATTTCGGTCGGCGCCATGATGGCCACCTGATACCCGTTCTCGACGGCGATCAGAGCCGCCATCAGCGCCACGAGGGTCTTGCCGCTCCCCACGTCACCCTGAACCAGACGGTGCATCGGGTGCGGCGCCATCATATCGGTTTTTATTTCCGTCAGCACCCTCCGCTGGGCCGCCGTCAGCTCGAAGGGAAGGAGACGCGCCAGCTCTTTGGTATAGCGGTGCGTCACCTGAAAGGCGATCCCCTCTTCCAGCGCCACCCCACGTTTCTTGAGGGCCAGTCCCAGTTCCCAGAAGAAGAATTCATCAAACGCCAGAGCCTGATGTGCCGGAGTAGCCCCGACATTCAGGGCGGCAAGGTCCGCTTCGGGTGGCGGTGAATGCACCTGGCCGAGCGCCTCGCGGAGGGGGGGGAATTCAGCGGGCCAGAGTTCGGGGGGCACAACGGTCGTGATATTAGTCAGAAAGGTATCGACGACTTCGCGCATGACCCGGCGCATCGTCTTCTGGTGTATCCCCTCGGTGAGCGGATAGACCGGCACAATCCGTCCGAAATTGACCGGATCCGAGTCGAGCAGCGCCTGCAGCCTGCCCCCCTCGGGAAGCCACTCCACATCGGGATGATGCACTTCGCGCTGATACCCGAACTGGTTTACCTCGCCGCTGAACACCCCGGCACGTCCGATCTTCCAGGTCCGCTTCATCCAGACTGCATTGGCATTAAACCACTTGCAGGCGATCGTGCCGGTTTCATCACCCACCACCGCCTCGAACACCCGGCGGCCGCCCTTGGTAGTCGTCACATCGGCGGACAGAACCGTCCCGGAAAAGACGCCGCTCCGGCCGGGAGCGAGCGACGAGATCGGGATCAGCCGGCGGCGGTCCTCGTAGCGGAGCGGCAGCAGATAGAGTGCATCCTCGACCGTGCGGATGTCCCGCTTTTCCAGAAGGGCGGCCAGCTTGGGGCCAATTCCCTTGATGTACTGGATGCCGGTCTCAAGATTTTTGCGGGAGATCGTGTCTTTCAGGCTTTTAGTGTCGGCTGGGGCCGGTTTTACCGGCAATTCGGCTACAGGCCGCACCGGACGGACAACAAGTTCGCCATTCACCTCTTCCACCGCAAGGGGGTCGCCCGGTTTGAGCCCCAGTTTTTGCACAATTTCGGGGGAGAGCGTAATCGAGTTGTTTTCGGCAAGCCTGACTGTGGTCATGCACATTCCTGCGGCGCGACAGAGTGGGTTAAAGCGGGTAAAGATAATATTCTTTGCTACACATTGTCTACATAATTTCAGCTGTTTCATTGGTTTGGCGGGCGTGGAGGTTGATATTGTTCATCCGATTTGACAATTTCTGGTAGCTTTTTGTACCGGCTGACCTGTCGCCTGCACCCCATGCATATCTCATAGATAGCCAGGCTGAATTGCTCAGGCTTAATTCATCGTTTCTGTGAATTAGCCTGCACGACCCTCCTGAATTTTTCCTCAAGTACATCAAAGCTATACGGTTTACGGATGAACGCGGAAGGGGGTTGGCTGGTGATGCGGTCACTTAGTTCCTCTTCATTGAAACCGCTGGCAAGGATCACCTTTATGTCCGGTTTGATGCCGTGGATTTCGCGCATAGCAGCTATTCCATCCATTTTTGGCATGGTCAGATCCATCAGAACTACAACAATCTCATCAGCACGTTCACGGAACTTTGTGACCGCATCGATTCCGTCATGAGCGGTAATCACACTGAAGCCACAGAGTTTGACCATCTTTGCACAAATCTTTAATACGGACTTATCATCATCCACCACAAGAACCACACCGGAAAGAGGGTTCTCCTTAAACGCGCTACTTTCCGTAGGTGACTGAATGGGTTCCTGAACAGCGTCTGACTGTGCAGATTCCGAGAGTGGGAACAGCACTCTGAAGGTTGTCCCATTGCCGACTTCACTCTCTACAAACAAGGCACCGTGATGTGCTCTTATTATCCCCATAACTGCTGACATTCCAAGCCCACGCCCGGCAAACTTTGTTGTAAAGAAGGGATCGAAGAGGCGACTAATTGTTTTTTCACTCATACCGCAGCCGTTATCACAGACCTCAAATACCAGATAGCACCCCGGCTCTGGTTTCTCGTTCAACAGGCTGGTGGACAAAAAGGTTTGATCGCAATTCTGGTTGCGCGTAGTAAGTTTGATAAAACCTGGTTGTACTTCAATCGACTCAGCCGCATTAGTAAGCAGATTCATGACAACCTGCAAAATCTGAGCTTCGTCTGCCAGTATAACCGGTTGTTCGGCTAAGAGGCGAAGTTTAATAGAAACAGCTGGCGATGCGGCCGTCTTCAGCATTTCGACATTTTCTCTGATCATTTCATTCAGGTTCAAGTTTTTTTTGATAATTATGCCTTGGCCCACATAGGTCAGCATTAAATTGGTAAGATGAGAAGCGCGCCTACCCGAAATTGCGGCATTAGAAAGATACTTTTGTGCAACTGAATCTGATGCAAGCTCCATCGAGGCCAGTTCCATATTGCCAAGAATTGACTGTAGCAAGTTGTTGTAATCATGGGCAATACCGCCTGCCATAACCCCAAGACTCTCCAATTTTTGAGCCTGGTGGAATTGTCGTTCAAGTGCAAGCTTTTCTTCTTCTGCCTGCCTCAGCTCGGAAATATCTCTGAACACCCCTTGAATAATATCCCTGCCTCCGACGTTGGTAACGGCAGGCTTGATGTGTACCGGGATTCTATTGCCGCTTTTCGAGATGACAATCGCTTCGACGTTGGCTGCCGGCTCCCTAATTGCCGCAGATCTTTTGAACTGCCGCAAAATGGTCCGCCATCTCCGGGGGGTGCAGCCACGTCTGGTGCTTGCCAATGATCACCTCGCGTGGCATCTCCAGCATCTTCTCAGCGGCCCCGTTGCAGTTTATGAGAATGCCGGTTATGGCATCCGCCCAGAAGATTGCATCAGATGCTCCCTCGAAGGTCAGCCGGAATTCCTCTTCGCTCCTTTGCAGGCTGAGTTCTGCCCGCTTGCGCGCGGTGATGTCGATGCTCATGACGCATATACCGCGAATGCTCCCATCCATGTTCTTCAAGGCGAATTTTGTTGAGAGTCCATACAGATGACCTCGTTTTTCATCGTCGAGCATCTCTTCCTTCTCGATGCAGTGACCGCTTTCCATTACTTCCAGATCATTTAACCGAAATTGCCTGCCAATCGGGTAAGGGAAAATTTCTTCATCACTTCTTCCAAGAACATCATAACGTGACAGTCCTGTCACGTCTTCCCATCTTCGGTTGACTATTTCATAGCGTCCTTCCGGGCTTTTAACAGCCACAAGCATCCCGCTGTGCTCAATCATGTCTGTCAGAAAACGGTTATTGTCACTCAACTCCATTTCCGTCCGCTTTCGGTCAGTTATGTCGACAATGGTGCCAACCATGCGGGAAGGCTTGCCCTGTTCATCATATTCAACAATTTTCCCCCTTCCTTCGATCCAGAGTACCGAGCCATCTTTGGAGATCATGCGAAATTCAGTTATTGAAACTTCGCGTCTTCCCTGGAGATGTTCGTCGATTACGCTGAAGAAGTGCATATGGTCATCGGGATGGATTATCTGCTTCAGAAATGCTCTATCGAAGACATCAGAAGAGTATCCGATCAGCTCGCAATACCGGGGGCTCAGATATGCTTGGTTAGCTTTCAGGTTCCAGTCCCAAAAGCCTTCGGTTGCAATATCCAGAATCAGTTTACATCGCTCGCAATCGATAGAATCCATTTATGGAACACTCCTTTTGACACGTATCATCCTACAAAGTAGGTTACCTTGGAAGGAAGGTGGTTGATGGCAGCCATGATTATCCGATACAGCACATTGGCCTAATATATAAAATGAATTTGCTACCGGAATCGAACCATTCGCTGTTCAAGGGTCAGCGACAGCGAATAGCTGGTGCTGCGGCCTCCGGCTGAATCCTTGGCAAGAACACCGCACTCCACCAGATTGAGAATATCTCGCAATGCCGTATCCTGAGAGCACTTTGCCAGCTTGGCCCATTTGGACGTGGTAAGTTTCCCTTCGAAACCATCCAGGAGTTTGTTGAGCAGCAAGCGCTGCCGGTCGTTGAACGATATACCGACATGAGACTCCCAGAAGCGGGCCTTGCCTATCACGGTTGCCAGTGTTCCCTCCGCCTCGGCAATCGCCCGCCCCAGGCAATCCAGAAACCACTCCAGCCATCTTGTAATCTCCAGCGTGCCTTTCTGTGCTGCCTCCAAACTATCGTAGTACACGGAGCGCTCCTGTCGTATCTGCAACGACATGCTGTAAAAACGCTGGCTGCTCTGTTCCGATCTGGCCAGCATCATGTCGGTGATGGCGCGTGCTATCCGACCGTTCCCGTCCTCAAACGGGTGAATGGTCACAAACCAGAGGTGAGCAACCCCGGCTTTCAACACAAGATCCATGCTGTCGTCAGCGTTAAACCAGTCGAGAAAAGCCGCTATTTCCTTCTCGATCCGATCGGCGGCCGGCGCTTCAAAATAAACCCGCTCCCTGCCAAACGGCCCCGATACAACCTGCATCGGTCCCGAAACGTCATTGCGCCAGGTGCCGACCTTTATCTTGCCAAGCCTGCGTTCGCTTAAAGGAAAGAGCAGTGTGTGCCAACTGAAGAGACGTTCCCGTGTCAGCGGCTGGGCATGGTTCTGGGTGGCATCAAGGATCATCTCAACCACACCGTCAACATTCCTGTCTGCCGGGGCCAGCGCTCCGATTTCTATGCCTAGATGTCTGGCAATAGAGGAGCGCACTTGATCCTTGTCGAGAATTTCTCCTTCGATCTCGCTGGATTTCAGGACATCTTGCGTCAAGGTATTTAATACCGCTTCCGCACGGGAAGAAAAACCCATGCTTTCCATGCGCCCGATCAGTCGTCCCTGTCGGTGACGCATGCTCGCTAGGCGGTGCAGCAACGCATCCTGACTCCAGCGGAACCCGGGCCACTCCGGCATTTCATGAATATAAACTGTCATTAACCGCATCTCCTGCGGAGAATATAGTCCATATTCACCGCACTGGCAAACTTTTTCTATGCAGTACTGAATACGGATTATTATTCTTTGCTATCGCGGAACTTTCCGGGGATATATAATGCGAATCAAAAATACCAGTGCTGAAAAGGACTCGCCATGAACCAGACATACACCTTCGAACAACTCGTAAGCATCATGCGCAAACTGCGCGCGCCGGGCGGCTGCCCCTGGGACGCGGAGCAGACCCATGAGAGCCTTACCCGCTACCTGCTTGAGGAGACCTACGAAGTCATAGAGGCCATCGATGAGAAATCCCCGCAGCATCTCAAGGAGGAGCTGGGGGACCTGCTTCTGCAGCCGATTTTTCACGCTGCCATTGCCGAGGAGTCCGGCGACTTCGCCATTGGCGATGTCATCGCTACCCTCTGCGATAAACTGATCAGGCGCCATCCCCACGTGTTCGGCGGCGATCTGGAGATCAGGGACAGCGCTCAGCAGATTGAAAACTGGGAGAAAATCAAACAGCTCGAGAAGGGTGTCGAGCGGCCGTCGGCTCTCTCCGGAGTGCCGGATCACCTGCCGGCACTTATGAAGGCTCACAAGATAAGTGAAAAGGCCTCGCGGGTCGGATTTGACTGGGAACATGCCGATCAAGTCTTTGCCAAGGTCATGGAGGAACTGCATGAATTTGAAGAGGCGTGGGCGGGGGGGAATCCGGAGCGAATGGAAGACGAGTTGGGTGATCTGCTGTTCGCCATTGCGAATCTGGGGAGATTTTTATCGCTCAATCCGGAGGAGGCCCTCCGTAAAACCATAACCCGCTTTCAAAAGCGCTTCAGGTTCGTCGAAGAGGAGTTGCTGCGCCAGGGGGTGGCGATGCAAAACGCCACTCTTGAAGAGATGGACGAGTTATGGGAAAAGGCAAAATGCGCCGAGCGCATGGGTCAATCTTAATTAGTCACAGCGATGTAACTGTTTTTACACAGTTGTTATTCTTATCCACAAAATTTGTGGATAACTTGTGGAGAACAGTGTTGACGAAATACAAAAGTAATATTCTTACAACTGTTTTATCCGAAATGCCGTTTTTTTATACAACAGATTTTGCTTGTTTTTTCGTATAGTTAGGCTTGTATACAGCAAATACAGGGGTTTGAGCTGTCAAGTACTTTTCGCAATAAACTTTCAATTATTATCGACTGGAACTCCTGTGCATAACCAGCTGATTTGTAACGACCTGCACCCCTTTGAAATTGACTCCTTCCATCTTGAGCAGCGCCTTTTTTGTACACTCCCCCCCCGGAGCTGAATAGCCGGTCAGACCTCCATCGGCAGCCACAACCCGATGACAGGGAATGATGACCGGAACCGGGTTGGCAGCCAGTGCCCCTCCCACGGCCCGGGCGGCATGCGGAGACCCGCATTCATCTGCAACCAGGCCATAACTGCAGACTTCGCCGAACTTTAGGATTCGAATAAAATTCAGGACCTTCTGCCGGAACGGGGTCATTCCTTCGAGTACAACCGGAGTATCACTAAAATCGATTCGTTCGCCGTCAAAATATCTCTGCAGCATGTGAGCGGCGTGAGCGGTTAATTCCGACGGCTCGAATCCGGACGGCATCGAATGGTGAGCCGAATCGACCCTGCTCAGGTCAGGGATTTCAACTTTTACTATCCCCCGGTCGACGGCATATACGATTCCGGTTCCGTATCGGGTCGAAAAATGCGAACTGTTCATTGCTTATACCCTAACCTTTCTTCAGTTTCCCGCGCAGCAGTGAGACCGCTTCACGCGTTTCTTCGGAGCGAAGCAGTTTCACCGTCACCAGATATACAGCACCACCACAGATAATTGAACCTCCCAGAACGGAGCCTTTCAACATCTTGTGGCCCGCCTGTGACCAGTCGACGAACGAACAGCCATACCAGACCACCGCTGCCATCGGAATCGACGCAGCACCCGATTTTAGTGCGGTCAGCATGATGCTCTTCCCGCCAAAATGGCCGATCTTGCGCTTCAAGAGCCAGAGGAGCAACAGCATGTTGCAAAATGCCGAGAGTGTGGTTGCGAGAGCCAATCCGCCATGTTTGAGGGGCCCCATCAACGCAAGACTAAAGCAGAGGTTGATGATGAAGGCTGCAAATGCGGTATATACCGGGGTTTTTGTATCTTTCAGCGCATAAAACACCGGCGCCAGGACTCGCGTCAACGCCACAAACGAAAGTCCTATGGAATAGTACATCAGCGCGAGAGCGGAGTTGACGGCTGTTGCATAATCAAACGCACCACCCATGAATATCAGGCTGAAAATGGGTGTTGAACAGACCATCAAGCCGGCCATGGCCGGAATGGTAATAAAGAGCATCAGGCGCACGCCAAAAGAGAGCGAGCTTTTCATGCCATCAATATCACCATCTGCCGCCTGCCTGCTCATCGATGGCAAAACAGCCTGCGCCACCGACGCAGTAAAGATACCCTGGGGAAATTCGAACAGTCGCTGGGCATAATAGAGATAGGAAACGCTCCCCTGGGGCAGCAGTGAGGCCAGGATGGCGCTGACGGTTATATTCAGATAGTAGACGCCTACTCCGAAAACGGACGGCAGCATCAGCAGGGCGATCGTGCGGATTTCGGGAGATCTGAAGTTGAAATCCGGCTTGAGCGGGAAGCCCATTCTCCAGAGAACCGGCAGTTGCATGACCAGCTGGATACAGCCACCGATCAGGACACCGACCGCCAGAGCGGTGATGGGGACCTCGAAGAAGCCACGCAGGCAGAGGGCGGCCAGGATCATGGAAATATTCAGGAACACCGTCGAAATGGCAGGAGTAAAAAAATGCCGCAGCGTATTCAGGATGCCCATGCAGAGGGCAACCAGGCTGATGAAGAAGATGTACGGGAACATCAGGCGATTGAGCAGAATCGTCAGCTCAAATTTCCCAGGTTCGGCCTTGAAACCGGGAAACATCAGGCCGACAATGACCGGAGAGAAGAGAATTCCGGCCAGGGTAATGAACGCCATGACGATGGTAAGGAGGGTGAAGCAGGTATTGGCAAGCTCGCGAGCCTTCTCGTCCCCCTGCCGGGTGAGAGTCGCCGAAAAGGTCGGGACAAAAGCCGCAGTCAACGCTCCCTCGGCGAAAAAGCGCCGCAGCATGTTGGGAATCTGAAATGCAGCAAAAAACGCATCCGTGGCAAGACCGGCGCCGAACAGGCGCGACACCACAATATCCCGAACCATGCCCATGATACGCGACAGGACCGTGGCGCTGCCCAGAATACCCGCAGCCCGGGCTATATTCCTTTTTTCTGACATGGCGCGGGTCAGCTACCCGATGTGAGCAACAATAAATTCACGCACCTTGTTTATATCAGCATCCATGATCTCGCATCTGGTAGGTTTTCCGTATAATTCCCTGACTGATTCCGGCACCGGCGCCTGAAAACCAAGCGACTGCTCCACGGTTTCACTGAATTTTGCCGGGTGGGCCGTAGCAAGGCAGATTCTGGCGGAGTCGGGCGGCAGCTGATCTAGCGCGGCCCTGACGCCGACCGCCGTATGAGGATCGAGCAGATAGCCGGTATCCGCATGGAAATCACGGATTGTCTGAAGCGTGGCACCTTGATTAATCGAAGCGGAGCAAAAGTCCTGCCGTACTATGGCCATCTCGTCGGGAGAGAATGAGATGCGCCCCTGTTCCTTCAGTTCGGCAAACGCATCTTTGATCCGGTCAGGGTTTTCAGCAAACAGATGAAACAGGTACCGCTCAAAGTTGGAAGCGATCTGGATATCCATGGAAGGTGATGCGGTCGCAACGACCTTGCCCAGAGAATAATCGGATGAATTGATGAAGCGGGTCAGGATATTGTTTTCATTGGTTGCCAGGAGCAGCCTGTTGACCGGCAACCCCATCCTCTTCGCGACGTAACCGGCAAAAATGTCGCCAAAGTTTCCGGTAGGAACGGAAAAATTTACCGGAGCATCCGTCTCGTCGGTAACGCGCAACCAGGCGTAAAAATAATAGACGACCTGAGCCAGCACCCGTGCCCAGTTGATTGAATTGACCGCACCCAGGGAATATTTTTCCTTGAATTCCAGATCCCCGAAGAGTTCCTTTACCATGTCCTGGCAATCATCAAAGGTGCCGCGCACCGCGATGTTGTGAACATTTGCGTCGGTCACCGACGTCATCTGCAGCGCCTGAACCGCGGAGGTTTTGCCGTGCGGATGCAGAATGAAGATGGAAATGCCTTTTTTCCCGCGGACGCCGTGGATCGCGGCACTGCCGGTATCACCCGAGGTCGCGCCGATGATGTTCAATGTCTGGTTGCGTTCCGCCAGGATGTATTCGAACAGATTGCCAAGAAACTGGAGCGCGACATCCTTGAAGGCCAGGGTGACACCATGAAACAGTTCGAGAATATAGACGCCGTCCTTCTTGACCAGGGGTGTCACTTCGGAGTGAGTAAAGGTGGCGTAAGAGCGGCCGATCAGGTTTTTCAGGTCGCCGGCGGGAATATCGTCGACGTAGCGGGATATGACTTCAAAGGCCAGTTCCTGATAGCTGAGTTTGCGCCAGGATTCAAGCTGTTCCCTGGAGACGGACGGGTAGGACTCCGGCAGCAGCAGACCGCCATCCGAGGCCAGACCCATCATGACGGCATCTTTGAAAGGGATGGGGGCGATGCCACCGCGTGTACTGATATAACGCATGATAATAACCTCTTGTTCGTTAAATGTGAGGGGGACTATAGCAGATAGCTGTTGAATTTGGAAGGGGGGTCACCCTCCCGAAACTACAGGTATGACACTTTCCCTAAGTTCTGCCGGTGCGAGCAGAAAAAACATCCGCAACAGGCAGTACTTGTAAAATTCGCTAAACAACAGATGAAAACTGCCGCCATGATTCCACCAGGACTCCTTGAGATTCACCGAATCAACCGGATACGGAATAATGGTGATGTTTTTTGGGAGAGAGTTACGAAACAGAATGGAGGCACGCTTGAGATGATAGCGCGAGGTGATCAGAAGTATCGAGTGAACTCCGCTCTGGACGATTACGTCACGCCCGAAGATTGAATTTTCAAGGGTGTTGCGGGATGACTTCTCCAGGATGACGTTATCGGCGGAAGGGTCGCCGGGCTTCGGACGATACAGGTCGCTTTTTATGACGGAGGGGTCAACCCCGACAAAAATCAGAAATTTGGCGCGGGACTCCCGAAAAAGCCGGACCCCCTCTTCTACACGCCCCTTGCCGCCCGTCAATACGACAATGGCATCAGCTTTATGCGTATTCTGGCGATACGAAAAGGTTTTGTAGGTAAAATCGATAAAAAGCACCGCTACAACAACCAATCCGATGATGCATAGCGTGAAAAGCGCCTTGATGATATTCATACCTTGTCCCATATTTTACTTGCAACAACCGGATCGGTCTGCTATAAGATTTTTTTCAGTAATCAACGGAGGACAACAATATGTCAAGAAAATGTGAAATTTGCGGAAAAGGCCCCAGCTTCGGAAACAATGTCAGCCATGCGAACAATAAAACCCGTACGGTCTGGTATCCGAACCTCCAGAAAATCAAGGCGGTCAAAAACAACGGCAGCATTGCTACCGTAAAGGTTTGTACCCGCTGCATCCGTTCAGGATTCGTTACAAAGTCTCTTTAGAAGATTTCAGAACAGTTTCATAACGCAGCCGCACCCCTCACGGGATGCGGCTTTTTTTCGTTGTCGCTTTTTACAGCGCGGCGATCACTTCTATCTCCAGCAGCGCATTGC
>Ga0134124_10000688_pt1 | contig 26951 bp, 22 predicted proteins | sample KB304_FD_96880 | JGI IMG/M metagenome (GOLD analysis project Ga0134124, IMG submission 96880) | Terrestrial soil microbial communities without Nitrogen fertilizer from Kellogg Biological Station, Michigan, USA - KB3-0-4 | ecosystem: Environmental > Terrestrial > Soil > Unclassified ... | reverse complement strand
GGGGCTGTTGGGGCTCGTGGGAGTCATTGGAATCGGTGCGTGCGCAGGCTCGGCCATCAATGTGGGGCCAGGGGCGGGTGGAGCACCAGCGGGCATCGGCTCGGGTGGCACGCCGGGCACAGGCGGGGCCACCTCCCAACCGGGCGAGGGGACGTGCGCCGACCTCACCCCGTTGCCTGATTGGCCTTCCACTTCGGCGTGCGCCGGTGACCACGACTCGCCATTGGTTGGCCGCTGGCACGGCTATCTCGAAAACGAGGGCGCGCCTTGGGATGAGCTGTTCCTGGACATCAAGGGAGCGAACAGCCACGGTCTGTGCGGAACGCTCACGGTCGGCAACGCGGCGCCGCCTTCGCCCGCAAGTGATCCGACACAATCGTACCCCCCTGGTATTGCGCTACCCGCATGGCCGCTACTTGCCGGCTATGCGTCGACCTTGCTCGAGGGGCGTCTCGACGGGACGCGGATCCGCTTCGGCGTCTCGCCGACGGAAGGTTATCGGAGCTGGTGCGAGGTGCAGACTCCGTATCAGCTCGTCGGATCGGGCGGCGCTGCCGGACGGGCTTGCAGTTGTACGCCGGCGGGCTCGACGCTAGCAGCGGTCAACGAGACGAACCAAGAGTGCACGCTCATCTACACCGTCAACGGCGCCCCGCGGACATTCGGTTGCATGCAGGAAACGCAATGCGGAGCGTGCGCGTGCAACGCTTCCGGGTGCGTACCCGCAGGCGGCTACGTCAATCGCTTCGACTTGACCGCTAACGGTGACACCCTCGAGGGCAGCGACACGGACCACGCGGCCAAACGCATCCATTTTACGCGTGTGCGCTGAGCGAACTGGGGCAAGGCCGCTCGCGCGCTGCAGAAAGAGCTTTGGTTTTTTTTGATGGTCACGCGCCACGGCGTGGGTCGTCAGAGCCTTCGGCGTCGCTGACGAATAGCGGGAGTGACGGTCTTTGACGCCGAAGGCTGCGCCGAAGCTCGCGCTCGATCGTGACCATCAATCCAAAACCGCGAATCGACGGATTCCGCGCGAAGCCAGAGTTCGAGTTCGAACACGAGTCGCCCTCAGACTCGTGGCCCCTGGCTTCGGCAGAGGCGTTGATCGGCGCCGGTTGACGCCGACCAACGCGCTCTTAAAGTCGCTCAGCCTTCCGTCGAGTAGAAGAACTCTTCACGCGTGATCTTGCCGTTTTCGACGGTGAACAAACCGACCTCGTCCATTTGGAAGCGACGGCCGCTGGGCTTGTTGGTCACGTCATAACTGAAGCGCACGACGAAGCGATTGCCGTTGGGCCACGGGCCGTCGAGCTTTGCGCTGTGAACTTCGTGGTTGTCCGTCCAGGCTTTGCCCTTGTCGGCGATGGCTTTGAGGCCCTTGGCTTCGATCGGAAAGCCGGGCATCGCCGCGGCTTCGACGCTCACGGTCTCGGGAGTGAACAGCGTCTCGAGGATGGTGTGGTGTTGATTGGCTTTGACGAGGTCGACGTACTTCTTCGCGATGTCTAATGTGCTCATGGCAGCCCTCCGAGTTGGACGTGATCTCTGCGCCGCGCAGCTCGATACGTCAACTGTGGCGCCCGCGTGTGAGTCGGCTTTCCTGACAACGGTGTGTCAGCTTTGCGCGCGTGAGTTTGCCGTTACAAAGAGAGTTCGTTTTCGGCAAATTCGGCGTATTGCGCTGCCTCGCGCTCCTCGCGCGCCCGCTCGCGCAGCACGCGCGCGAGCTCTTCACTGACGCGATCGAGCAAGGTCGTGGTCGTGGAGCGGTCGAGGGCGGAGATGCACACCGAGCTCGGTTCGGCTTCGAAGCCGGCGAGTTGCTCGGGCGGGACGCGGTCGATCTTGTTGTACACGCGCAGTTTGGCGGCGCGGTCGAGCTCGAGCTCGCTCAGGATCTTGGTGGTGGTTTCGAGGTGTTCGGCTTGCTCGGGATCGGAGGCGTCGACGACCTCCAAAATCAGATCTGCTTCGGTCGCTTCTTCGAAGGTGGCGCGGAAGGCGGCGAACAAATCCTTGGGCATGCCGCGGATGAAGCCCACGGTGTCGGTCAGCACCACGTCCTTGCCGTCAGGCAGGGTCAGCTTGCGCGCGCGCGTGTCGAGCGTGGCAAACAGTTTGTCCTCGGCCAGCACCCCGGCGTCGGTCAGCGTATTGAGCAGCGTGCTCTTGCCGGCGTTGGTGTAGCCGACGATGGCCACCACCGGGACGTCACTCTGAGCGCGGCGGCGGCGGCGTTCGGAGCGCTGCTTGCCCAAATGCTTGAGCTCTTTTTCCAGGCGATTGATGCGGTCGCGCGCGCGACGGCGGCCGATTTCGAGCGTCGTTTCACCAGGGCCTCGGCCGCCGATGCCGCCGGTCAAGCGGCTGAGGGAGTCATCCTTCGCGCCCAAGCGGGGCAGCGTGTATTTCAGCTGCGCGAGCTCGACCTGCAATTTGCCGTCGCGCGTTTCGGCGCGCTGCGCGAAAATGTCCAAGATCAACTGCGAGCGATCCAAGACTTTGAGATCGGTCTTGCCGGCGATGCCGTGGGCTTGCGCGGGGTTCAGATCACAGTCGAAAATCAGGGTTTCTGCGTCGAGATCGATGGCGCGCATCACCACGTCTTCCAGCTTGCCGGGGCCGATCACGAATTTCGGATCGGGCTGATCGCGCAGTTGGATGACGGTGTCTGCGACCTCCACGCCGGCGGTGCGCGCGAGGCTATCGAGCTCGCCGAGGCGTGATTTGGCGCGTTGCATGGCGCCCGCGCGGCGCTTGTCACCGACGTGGATCAAGATCGCGCGTCCGTCTTTGGCGGTGACGGTGCGCGTGCGCTCTTGCTTGGCGAATTCGGCTTCGAGCGAGCCGATCAACTCGGCAAAGTTGGGTTCTTGCTGGCCGTAGGGCAGGGGACCCACGACTTCATACGGGGTGCCTTGGCCTTCGAACGTGGGGGTGTTGTAGGCGTAGCTGAAGCGCTGCGGCTCACTCGCGGGGTTGAGCAACACGGCGGCGACCAGATCCAGCCGCAGGCGGGTCAAATCGACCAGATCATCCTTGGTCAACGGCTCGTTGAACAAATGCGTGTGCACCAAGCGCAGGGCGCGAAAGCGACCCTGTGCGGCGCGCAGGCGGCCGATGTCCGGCAGCATCAAGCCCGTGGCGTGGCCGACGATCACGTAGTCGACCTCACCCGAGCGGTGCACGAGCGCACCCACCTGGCGACGCGACTCTCGCGAGGCGTCCGCCAAAGAGCGAATCAGCTCCGGCGTCGCAATGCGATCGCTCGGGACGCGGCGTCTGTAGATGCGCTCGAGTGTTTTGATGGCACTCGGCGATAGACCGGTGGTATTTCCGTAGAGTTCGGGCATGCGGGGCGCTGCGCGCCGGCCGAGTTTAGCACGCTTCCGACGACCTCGGCCCCGCCCACGAATCTGCTCAACGGCGCGCGCAGCCTGAGGCATAGTCCCGGCGCATGGCGCTTTTGACCGAGCTTACATTGTTGGCCGCGACACCGCTGGCCAAGCGGTTCAACCTTGATTTGGCGGCGATCGAGCCGCTCACGGCCGGCTCGGTGAACTCCAATTTTCGACTCACCGATCGCGCGGGGAAGCTCTATTTCGCTCGCTTGTACGAGGAGCAGGACCGCGCGGGCGCAGCGCGTGAGCATGCGCTGGTGGCTGCCTTGGACGACGCGGGGGTGCCGGTGGTGCGCGGCCTAGGAACCGTCGACGGCGACTCGCTTGCGGACTTCGAAGGCAAGCCGTTCGCGGTGTTTCCCTGGGTCGACGGCGAGATCTTGTGCCAAGCACGGGTGACGCCGGCGGCCTGTTTCGAACTCGGCGCGGCGCTAGCGCGCGTGCACCTGTGTTCGTCGCGCGCTCCGGCGTTGCCTGGCGGTCGCTTCCGAATTCAGGATTTGCGTGAACGCCTCGTGCGCGTCGAAGCGTCGGGCCGCCCTTCGCTCTTGCCGGCGGTGCGCACGATTCGCGAGCGCCTCGATCATTACGAGGCCCAGCGCGCGACGAACCTCGAGCAAGGCATTTGCCACGGCGACTTGTTCCGCGACAACGTGCTCTGGCAAGGGCCGAAGTTGCGCGCGCTGATCGACTTCGAGAGCGTGTGCCAAAACAATTTTGCCTACGATCTGATGGTGACTGCGCTCGCCTGGGGTTACGGGAGCGAATTCGAGCTCGGCTTGGTGCAAGCGCTGTTCGACGGCTACCGCAGCGTGCGACCCGTGCCGGCGGCAGAAGCGCGCGCGCTACGCAGTGAGGGCGCGATCGCCTGCTTGCGCTTTGCGAGCACGCGGCTGACGGATTTCTCGCTGCGCGTGCCGGAGGGAACGCCGCCCGTGCGAGAATATGGCCGGTTCTTGGCACGCATGACGGCGATCGAGAACGGCGCGTTGGATTCTTGCATTGCGTCGCTCGGAGGCTGACCTTGCCGACGATTCCCGGGCCCGAGCGCGCGATCGCCTTCACGCGGGACGAGTGGGGTTACCCCGCGGTGAAAGCTCGCGATTTGCTGGAAGGGACGTTCGCGCTGGGCTACCTGCACGCGCGCGATCGCTTGGTGCAAATCACGCTCACCGGTCTGGCTGCCCGCGGTGAGTTGATGAGCGTGCTCGGTGACGTGCCGATTGCACGCTTGATCGACTACGGGTCGCGCGCCTTGGGCCTGGGTCGCGACGTGAAGGAGCAAGTGGCTCAGTGCACGGCGGAGAGCCAGGCGCTGCTCGCTGCCTATGCGGACGGCTTCAATGCCGGCGCACGGGCGCGCGGCTATCCGCTGCTTTTGCGGCTGTTGGGCGTTCCACAGCGGCCGTTCAGCGCCGAACGAGTGCTCGAAGTGTACCGCTTCGTGACCTATTTCGGCCTGACCAGCATGACGGTGTCGACCGAGCTCGTGATTGCGGAGCTCGCTGCTCGCGGCGCTCCACGCCGCTTGTTCGAGCGCTTGCTCGGCCCGAACGCGCACGGCATCGACTTAGAGGCGCTGAAGCAGCTGCGCATCCCTGCGGCGCTCTCGTTCTTCGAAGGCGGAGCCGGCGGCTCGACTCAGGCCGGCTCCAACGCCTTCGCCGTTTCAGCGCAGCGCTCGAGCACCGGCGGAGCGCTGCTGAGCGGGGAATTTCACATGGAGGTCGGCAAGTTCCCGCCGTTGCTGTATGCGGCCGAGCTCGCCTTCGCGGACGAGTCGTACCTGTGCGGCATCACCATTCCTGGCTGCCCGTGGTTTGCCGCGGGACGCACCCAAGACGTGGGCTGGTCGTACACCTTTGGCCACGCCGACAACGTCGATTTCATTTCCGAGCAAGTCCGCGCGGGAGAGTACCTGCGTGACGGCCGATATCGCCCGCTGAAGCGTCGTAAAGAAGTGGTGGCGATCAAGGGCAAACCGAGCGAAACCTGGGCCTTCCACGAGAGCGATCGCAGCACGGTGCTGGGTGATGTCAGTGGCGATGCCCACTTGCCGGGCATCCGCATTACCGGCATCGAGCGAGCGCACCGCGCTTTTTCCGCGGCATCGCGCATCACGGCGTGTCGCACGGTCGATGATTTGTTGGAGGTGCAGCGCGAGATCCAGAGCGTGTCGCTGGAGGCGATTTTGGTCGATTCGCGCGGCGACATTGCCAGCATTCTGACTGGCACGATTGACGAAAAATCGGACGACTACAGCGGCGCCTACCCGCAGCTCGGCTCGACGCTCGGCGCCGAATTGCCGAGCCCAGTGCCCGAACACCGTCGACCGATCGCGCTGCGTCCCGCTGAAGGCGTGTTGGTGTCCGCCAACCAAGGCGGACACGGCCCGCACCGCAAGCGCTGGTGCACCTTTCCCGAGGCACCCTACCGCTTCGAGCGCATCAATGAGCTGCTGGCTCAGCGCAAGATCCACCATCCCTCGACGCTGCTCCGCATCGCGTATGACACGTTCGACGGCAGCGCGCGGCGCCTGCTACCGATCTGGGCGCCACTGCTTCCGGACCACCCACTTTCGCATGCGCTGGTCGCCTGGGCTGAAAATCAGGCCGAGCGCTCGCTCGTCAGCGTGTTCTGCAAGCTGTACGAGGAGCTGTGCTACCTCGTGCTCGAGCAGGATTTGCCGCGCGCCGACGCGCGCCGCATGCGTGAATGGTCGGCGGTCGCGCTGTACCAAGATCAGCTCGATCGCGTGTTGTCGCTCGCATGCCCAGAGCTGCTCAGCGCAAGCGAACTCGAGCCGCTGCTGCGCGCGGCCTTCGACGTCGCGCTTGCCGAACACGCCGCGCACGACGTGCCCGTGCGCACGCGCTTCGCGCACCTAGTCACGCGCGGTCGTTCACCGGCATTCCTGGGCTTCGATTCGCCGACGATCGAGCTGCCCGGAAACCCGGTCTCGCCCTTCCAATGCCGAGTCTCGCCGATCTCCGGCGAACGCTTGGTCTACGCGCCGGCCTTCCATTTGCTGATGGATATGAAGCAGCGCGGCGCTTGGTACAATCTGCCGGGTGGCGCCTCCGAATCGCGCTTCGGCCCCGGCTACGGCAAAGGCATCACCCCCTGGCTCGAAGGCACCGTGCACCCCCTCGGCTCGTCACCCTTGCCAGTGATGTCGCTGAAAGACGAACCCGCGCCGCGTTGAGCGGCGCGTGAGCTCTTCTTACTTACACGGGGAGGCGCCTTGGGCGGCGGCGCATTCTTTGGCTGGGTTGGTCAGGGCACGGCTGACGTGGAGTAGGCGGCACTGCAGATTGTTGCCCTTGGCGGCCGTCGAGTAGCTCGAGTCGGCTTCGTGCCCGTCCAGGTTCATGCAATCAGCCTGGCAGGCTTCCTGATCGGCGAAGCTTGCGTCGAAGTCGTCTCCGCAGGCCGCCTGGAGCAGGCGACAGTACGATTGGCAATTGCCTGCGTCGTGATCGTCACCGTCCGAGCAATGACCGTCGCCACCCGGGCCGGTGTGTGCGCAGTGAGTCTTCGGATCGAGCATCGAGTTGTACGCATGGTACATGCGGCAACCGGCGGTGTTTTCCTTGGTGTCGCCGACGTGGCCGGGGTCCAACGCTTTGCACACGGCCACGCATTGGGCCTCGTTCTCGTACACCGGAAAGCCGGCCGCCGAGCATTCGGCTATGTCGAGGTGGCAGAACTTCTTGCAGTCGGGCGTGGCCATCGGGTCGTCCACGCACTTGAGCAACGGTTTGAGCTCCGCGTGCGAACAGTGCGTCATTGGATCGACCAACGACGAGCTGGTGTGGACGAGTCGGCATTGCAGCGTGTCGCCTAGGTAGTTGCCGTTCATCGTCACGTCGTACAGGCCGGTGTCCTCCAGCCCCTGGCACTTGGTGACGCAGGTCGAGATCCCGTCGTCTTCCTCACTCGTCGGCGCGTACTTCTCGAATTCATCCTTGCAGGCGGTCTTGAACAGCTGGCAGTAGTTTTCGCAAATCGAGCCGCAGACGCCATTGCCCCCAGGGCCGGCGTTGGCGCAGTAGCGCGGCAGGTCTTCACCGGTGTTGACGAAGCGCAGTTGCTGCATCCGACAAGCGACGCTGTTTTGGTCGAGGCCCGTGAGCGGGAATTGCTTGCACGTCTTGAGGCAGGCTTCGTCCGACAAGTACAAAACGCCGTTCGCGACCTTGTTTCCGCTCGGATCGGTGTCGCAGGCGCGTTTTGCCAGGTCGCAGTAGTCGAGGCATTCTTGGCTGGGCGGTTCTTGCTCGGCGCCGCCGGAGCCACCTCCGGAGTTGCTTCCGCCGCCAGTGGCCACGTAAGTGCGATCTTCGATACCGGCGATCGCTTGGCACGCGCCGAGTGCGCTGGCTGCAGCAGCGAGTGCCAGTGTGAACAACGAAAGTCGGGCCATGCGGCTCATTGGAACGCGCCTCCGAAACCAATGCCCGCGAGATCGCGACCCACGAGTGGGTGCATTTCGAGGCGCGCGGCGCTCTCGGGTTTTTCTTTGGGTGCACTCGTCAAGTACAACACGACGCCCGCGACCACGAAGGCCGCGCCCACGCCGATGGTGATGTTCGAAACCGTGGCGGCGCTCTGAGCGTCTTTGGTCAGGCTTTCGCCCTGCGGGTCATTGCAAGTGTTGCCGCCCGGACAATGGTCTTTGGCGTCGTTGTTCTTGGAGATGGCTTTCACGCCGAAGTACGTGCCGACTCCCAAGCTGACCACGCCCAGCGCGCCCGTCACATAGGCGGCGGTACGCATGGCGTTGCCGGAAGAGGGAGCAGGTTCTGCGTTGGCGGGGGGGACCGACGTGCTGTTTTGGGGGTTCGCGCCCGCCGCGTTGCTGGCCGGGAGTGCCGCCGCGCCAACCGCGGGCGTCGCCGAAGCAACCAGCGCCGGGATCTCCAGGCTCTTGCTGTCGGCGTTGGCCGCAACCTCGATCTCGGTCTCGTAGCTTTGGTAGCCATCGGCGCTGGCGACGATCCGGTATTTCCCGGGATCGACCGGCAGTGCGACGCCGAACAACGTTTGGGCAACCACTACGTTGTCGCGCGTCACGCGCAACGAGGCGATCTGCGCGGTTTCAGGCGCGACCTTCAACGTGAGCTTCGACAAACTCGGTTGCAAGCGATCGGCGCGCGCGGCCGCCACGCGGGTGCGCTCGGTCTCCCCTTGGGCTTGCGCGGCCGAAGCAGCTTCGCGAAAGGTGGCCCAGGCGCTGGCGGTGCGACCGCTCTTTTCGTAACACTCGGCCAAGTACAGCAACGTGCCGATGGCGGGATCGATGCGCTCGCTCTCCTCCAACTTGGGGCACGCTTCCGCGAAGTGGCCACTCTTCATGGCCTTGAGCGCGTCGTCGAACAGCGACTCGGCGGCTGCCTTCTGAGCGGCGCCCGCTTCCGCGTGAGCCAGCGTCGGTAAGAACACGCCTGCGCAGCACAAGGCGAGCGCGGGCAAGGGGCTGAGTTTAGCAATCATGCACTTTGCCATCGTTCAAGATGCCCCGAGTCTCGCGCGCTCTGGCGAGCGACGACAGTACAAAAACGCGCGGTGACACCCGCGCTCATGGCCAGTCGAGGTCGGGCGTGGTCAAGCCGTCCTAGCGGCGCCCGCCGAAATCACTGAGATCGCTCGCGGAGGAGGTTTTGGGCGCTGGAGTGGGCGGCTTCGGCTTGAAAACCGCGGCCGGCGCTTGCACCACCGGCTTTGGCTTGTTTGCCGGCTCTTGAGGCCGGACGACCGGCGCCGATGGATCCGGAGCGACGGCGGACGGCAGCACGACCGGCTCCGGTGAGACGGGCGCGACCGTCGCGACCGGCGTGGGAGTCGGTGCGACCGGGTCGATGAGCGCGGCCGTCGAGCGCATGGGTGGGCTCGGGGCAGCGACGCTTGCCGACGCGCTGGGCGGAGCCCCCGGCGAGCGATTGCCCAAGAACAACACGACCCCTGCCGCTGCCAAGACCCCGAGCCCCAACATCGCGAACAGCGGCGCGCGGGACTTGGCCTTCGAGTTGTTCGCGTCGCCGATCATCGGCGAGTCCGTGCGGCCCCAAGAGTCCACCGTTGCACGACTCGGGGTCACGCGTTGGACGGATACGGCGCGTGATTGACCGCTGGCATCCGCGGAACGCGACAGGCGTCGATCGGCCGAATCAGTGAGCACCGAGACTTCGGTCACGCCCAACACGCGGCTGGCTCGATCGACGTGGAGCTGACTCGACACGCTGCCGAATTGGGCTAGCGCGCGTGCCAGTTCACTCACGGTGGCGTAGCGATCGGCGCGGTCCTTGGCGAGGCAATGCCGAATCACGTCCTCCAGCTCCGGTGGCACCTCCGGGCGCAGCAAGCGCATCGACTGGGGGACGTCGTTCAACAACGAGGCGCACAGTGCCGGAATCGAATCGCCGGTGTATGGCGGTCGACCCGTGATCATCTCGTACAAGATCACGCCCAAGGACCAGACGTCCGTGCGCGTGTCGACGTCCTTTGCGGAGCGCATTTGCTCCGGTGACATGTACAGCGGCGAGCCGATCAGCACGGACGTGCGCGTGAGTGACAGCTCGGAAGCGCTGGTGCCGAGCAACGACTTCGAAATCCCGAAATCCAAAACCTTGACGATGCGCGTGCCGTCGGCGCGTGAAGCAATGAACAGATTGGCGGGCTTGAGATCCCGATGCACGATGCCGGCGGCGTGAGCCTCGGCCAGCGCTTCGACGGCCTGCAGCACGAAGTCGACGGCGTCTTCGATCGGCAGCATGCCGACTTTCGCCATCTCCTCGGCGACGTCGTGGCCTTCGAGGTATTCCATGACCATGTAAGGGACGCCGCCCTCCATGATGCCGACGTCAATCACGCGGGCGACGTGTTCGCTGCGAATTTTGGCTGCTGAGCGCGCCTCTCGCCGAAAGCGTTCGGCGGTGTCGGCGCGTTCCAAGGCGAGGGGGTGGAGGAACTTCACCGCGACGCGCTGTTCGAGCTCCAGATGCCAAGCTGCAACGACGACGCCCATTCCCCCAGAGCCCAACACACGCTCGACCCGGTACTTGCCCGCAAGCACCTGACCTTCCTGCACGGGGGAGTCAGCCATAATTGACGCCCAAGCCTAGCACGATCCCAAGAATTTCTATCGTCCCCGCGCTGATAGGACTTTCGTCAATTCAATCCTTGGGGCTTGGACGATAGGCGGGGAAGGGGTTAAGGAACGCGTTGGTTCCGCTGGTTCGGTACACGGTTAGGCGCGCGAAATCGATGCCGAGGATGGCGGAAAAACCGCGGGCGTCGTTGCTACCTACACTGCCTCCCAAACCGAGTGAGACGCCCCAAGGTGCGCCGAGCCACAACGTACCAGCTCCGCCTACAGAGCCCTCACCCCAGAAGCGTTCGTACGGGCCGAGGTCGAGCGCGAGGCCCAACCCCCCGTTGACGTAACCACGACTGGCGGTGCGCAGCGAGAGCGAGAGATCACTGCCGTAGCCGAAGATCGGCTCCCAGGAGAACAAGCCGCCGAAAATGATCGGGTGCGAAGGATCAGTGCCCATGCCGAAGTGCACGCGCATCGATGCGGCAGTGGTCGACGCGAGCGAGTTCTGGGCGAGCTGCGTGACGCCGCCACCCGCGAACACCCAGGAGGAGACGTCCGCGCGCGCGGTGCGGGTGGCGCACACGAGCGCGAGTGGGCCGGCAAGCCCGACCAGCAGGTGCCGCAAGCGGCGCCGATACAGCCGGCGCGGCTGTCGCGTCGGAGCTAAGGAGCTGAACATGAGTTGGTCGGGCCCTATTTCGAACGCTAGGAGAATTCGGCCAGGGCCGTGACGAGACGATCCAGATCTTCACGCCGGTGCTGTTCGGTGACTGCGATCAGCAAGCGGTCCGCGAAGCGCGCGTCGACGCGGCCCAAATCGAAGCCGGCAATCAACCCTTGCTGCTCGAGCTTTCGGCAGACTGCGGCGGCGCTACCACCCCGCACCCGCAACGCAAACTCGTTGAAGAACGGCGCTTGCCCAAAGCCGTCGCTGTAACCGGGCAGTTGCACGATTTTTTCGCGCAAATAGTGGGCTTTGGCCAGGCAATGCTCGGCCGCCTGAATGAACCCCGATTTGCCCAGGATGCTCATGCGGATGGCCAAGGACAACGCGAGCAAGCCTTGGTTGGTGCAAATGTTGCTGGTCGCGCGTTCGCGGCGGATGTGTTGCTCGCGCGTGGAGAGCGTGAGCACGAAGCCGCGCTCGCCGTTGCTGTCGACGGTCTCGCCGCAGATGCGTCCGGGCATTTGCTGGAGGAATTGTCGATCATCACGGCACGCGAACAGACCAACGCCCGGGCCGCCGAATTGCGGGGGGCAGGCGATGGCTTGGCCTTCGCCGACAGCGATGTCGGCGCCCAGCGCGCCGGGCGATTCGGTCAGCGCCAGGGCGTAGGGTTCGCTGGTGGCGGTGACCAACAGCGCGCCGCGATCGTGGAGTAGTTGCGCGAGCGGACGCAAATCAGCCAGCGGTCCGACGAAGCTCGGATAGCCGACGATCACGCCTGCCGTGTCCGCGTCGACCGCGGCGCCAAGCGCCGCAAAGTCTGGCGCGCCATCGGCGCCGAACGGCACTTCCACACAAGACATGTCGTCGCGGCCAGCGAGATAAGTCGCGGTCACGGCTCGATAGTCGGGATGCACCGAGTGACACAGCACCACCTTGCCGCGCTTGGTCAGGCGGCAAGCCATCAGCGCCGCTTCTGCGGTCGCGCTTGCACCGTCGTACAAGCTGGCGTTGGAGAGTGGCAGCCCACACAGCTCGCTGACGATGGTCTGGTACTCCCAGATCGCCTGCAGCGTGCCCTGCGCCACCTCCGGCTGGTACGGCGTGTAGGAGGTGTAAAACTCGCTGCGCAATAGCAGCTGATCCACGGCCGGCGGGATGTGATGAGCATACATGCCCGCGCCCAAGAAGCTGAGCAGCTCGGCGCCGGTGTTCTTGCGCGCGAGCTCCTTCATGTGGCGCATCAGCGCCGCCTCGCCGAGCGAAGGCTCTAGCGCAAGGCTGCCCTGGAAGCGCGCCGCCTCCGGAATGCTCTGAAAAAGCTCATCGATCGACGGCTTGCCAATCGCCTCGAGCATCGCCGTGATGTCTTCGGGCGTGTGCGGCAGGTAACGCATTCAGTGGTCCGAGTTCGAGAGATGGTCCGCGTAAGCCTTGGCATCCAGAAGCTCGCCCGCAGCGCCCTCGGGCGCGATCGCGATCATCCAGCCTTTGCCCCAAGGGTCTTCGTTGATGAGCTCGGGGTGGTCTTCCAGAGCGCCGTTGATGCGCGTAATCTTACCGCTGACCGGCGCGAACAGATCGCTCAGCGTCTTGACGCTTTCGATCGTGCCGAAGGTCTTGCCCGCGCTGACGACGTCGCCCACCTTGACGTCGAGGCTGACCAGGGTGATGTCGCCCAGCGCATCGACCGCGAACGCAGTGATGCCGACCAGGAGCTCCGAGCCTTCGGTCTTTGCCCACTCGTGGTCCTTGGTGTACTTGCGGTCGTCTTTGACTTCTTTGGGGCTCGACATCGTTGAGTTCGTCTCCTCGGCGTTGGGGCAGCAAACTTATCGCTTGTAAAAGGGAGTCTTTACGATCCGTGCGGGGATCTTTCTGCCGCGGCAGTCGACCAGTAGCTCGCTACCGATCGCGCTCGATGCGACCGGGACATAGCCGAGACCGATGCTCTTGCCCAGCGTCGGCGAAGGGCCGCCGGACGTACACAGCCCGAACTCCTTGCCCTCGGCGTCGCACAGCGGGTAACCGTGGCGCGCGATGCCGCGGCCGGTCATTTCGAAACCGACCAAAATCCGTTGCAGTCCTCGCTCTTTGACCGCGACCAGCGCGGCTTTGCCGCGAAAATCCGGCTTGTCCAACTTGACCACCCAACCGAGCCCGGCCTCGAGCGGGTTGGTGGTCTCGTCGATTTCGTTGCCGTACAGCGAGAGCCGAGCGTCGAGCCGCAGGGTGTCGCGAGCGCCCAGGCCGATCGGCTCGATGCCCGCGGAACTGCCGGCGCTCAGCAGGGCGTCCCAGAGCGTGACCGCGTCGCCCCAGGCGCAAAATAGCTCGACCCCGTCTTCCCCCGTGTAGCCGGTGCGGGCGATGACACAGGGGATACCGGCCACGGTGCCCGGCGCGAAGCGAAAGGTTTTGAGCGATGCGAGGTCGAGGCTCACGCCTGCCCGACTCAGCACCGCGAGCGCCTGCGGCCCTTGCAGGGCGAGCAGCGCCGTCTTGTCGCTGATGTCCTCGAACTCGCACACTCCGCGTGCGGCCGCCGCAAAGTGCGCAGAGATCTTGTCGCGGTTCGACGCGTTGCAAACGACGAGTATGTCGTTGGTTGCGCGCCGATAGACGATCAGATCGTCGAGCACCGTTCCGGCATCGTTGCAACAGCAGGTGTAGGTGGCCTGTCCATCCGCTGCGCGCGCGATGTCGTTGGTGATCAGCGAGTTGACCAACTCGAGCACCCGTCCACCTCGCAGCTCGAGTTCACCCATGTGGGATACGTCGAACAGGCCGACGCGCTCGCGCACCGCCTGGTGTTCGATGGATATCCCCTTGTATTGAATGGGCATCTCCCAGCCCGCAAAGGGTACGAGGCGCGCCCCGAGGGCCTGGTGCTTTTCGAACAGCGGCGTACGCTTCAATGCTTCGTCACTCACGTCGCCCGAGTACCGCGACCCGGAGGGCGGGACAAGGGCGGGAGGACGCTTTTGCCGATAAACCGGATAAGCGCAGGGCCGGCGAGCGCCGTAGGTTTTGGGGGTGGGGCCCCAAAACTCAGGGGTGGGGCCCCGCTGGATTCACTCCAGCGGGCGCGGGGGTGACGCGCTTCGCGATCCCCGGCGGGGGAAAACCCCCGATGACAGATTTTGGCGCGGGCATGCTAACTTTCGACGCGTGGCAAAAGGCCGAGTTTTGATCATCGAGCACGACGAGTGGGAATCGACCCTGCTCGCCAAGTTTCTCGCTGAGGCCGGCTACGAGGTCCACCTCGCCACGGAGGCCCGGGCGGGCTTCGACTCGGTTCGAACGCTCCAGCCCGATTGCATTTTGTGCGACGTCCTGTTGCCGGACATCGACGGCTTCTGGGTCGCGCGGCGGGTGCGCACCGAATCCTCAGCGGTGGCTACGACGCCGTTCTTGTTCTTGACGAACGCAGAGGACACGGAGTCCCGCCTGCAAGGCTTGAACGTGGGCGCCGATCTCTACCTCACGCGTCCGTTCCGCGACGAAGAAGTGGTGGCGCAGGTCGGCGCGCTGATCGAGATGGCGAACCGTCTGCGTAAACAACAAGAGTCGTTCACCTCGGAAGGCCCGGCCTCCGGTCCCGGCGCTGCGTTCAGCGGCGACCTCGCGCAGATGTCGGTAGCTACCGTGCTCACGCTGCTGGAGCTGGAACGCCGCAGCGGTCATCTCAAGGTCCGCTCGGATTCCAGCCAGATCGCGCTGTTGGAGCTCGAGCACGGCGCGCTGGCCAACGCGCTGCTCGACGATCAGCCGGTCGAGGCAACCGCGGTGCTGCGCGAAATGCTGCGTTGGAAAAAGGGCAGCTTCACATTTCGCGGCGCCGCTTCGGTGACGCTCAGTGGCCCTCCTCGCCCGAGCATCGGTGGCCTCTTGCTCGAAGCGATGCGACTCGAAGACGAAGCCCGACGCTGAGACTACTTAGGGCCCGCGAATGGCTAAGTCGGTCGATGATCGCGGTCGAGGCGCCCGGCTGGAAAGGCGCGACGAAGGCGCATACTGCTGGTATGTAACTGAGGAGCAACGCAGCCAGCCGGGATGCATCGGCCGCGAAGGCGATCGACTTAGCCATTCGCGGGCCCTTAGTCAGTCTTGGCACGATCAGAGCGCGGGTTCACTCGAAGGCTTTGGGATCGAGCGGGCGCCCTTCGGGTGTGAGCCCGGCTTGGCGCCAGCGCTCGGCGTCAGTCAGCCCCGGTTCGACTTTGGGTCGGGTAGTATCGCGAATGATCAGGCGGGTGATGCCGGGTTCGGGGATCACGTCCAGCTCGTACACGCGGTCGGGCGCGCCGTCTTTGATGCGTGCATCCGGAAAGATCGTGCGCCCCGCGCCGATTTCCACGTGCGAGACGATCACGCGTTCACGCACGTAATTGGCGAGCGCGTCCGGTTTCACGGGTCCCACTAGGTGCGTGGCCTCCTTGTAGCGATGCTCCACTTGCATCTCACGAGGCACCGCGAAGCCGAAGACCTCGGCGTTGCCTGCGGCCAACTCGTCCGGCGCCAGGCGATCGATCGGTTTGCTGGCAGCGGGCTTGGCTCGCGCGAGGCCAGCCGGATCCAGCTCGGACTTCGCGTGACAACTCGCGCATAGCCAGCACGCCAAAAGAGCGAGCCGCGCGGCGGGCGCCTGGGTGATCGCTCGCGGGTTCATTCGACGATCGACGCCCAAGCTTCGACGCGAGTGGGGGTAGCGAGCTTCGGTAAGGTGATGCCTGCAGCACCGGCAGGGGCGGCGGCGTCTGCCTTTCCACCCGTGCTGAGCGCTGCCGAACCGGTTTGGAAGACCAGCTGGAAATCGCCCGGGTTCGCGTCCGAAATGCGGGTGTGCGAACCCAAAAAGGCGTCGGCCACCACGTCCTCGGCGAAGCAGGTGGGGACCTGAGCGACCGTCACGCCGAAGATCGCCGCTTGGTTTTTGGCATCCGTGCCGAGCAACGTCGTATCCGCGACGAACTGGTCGGTGGGCGTGAACTTCTTGAGGAACGGTGCTGCCTGTCCGCCCACGGTGCGATCGGGGGGTAGAGCACCGCCCTCACCGTCGCGCGGGATCATGTAGTGCATGCCCCAAATGTAGGCGCCGTCGGTGGTCTTGCAGTTCGAACCGGCGGGAGGTGGCTTCAAGCTCGAGAAGTAGAGGTAAGAATTGAACAGCGAGATCGGTCCGGTGACTCGCTCGCCGCCCACGAACTGTTGCACCCACAGCATGTCGGGCAAGAGCTTGCGGTTCGCATCGGGCAAATCACGCAGCGCCCAGAGGTAGTTGAGCATGCCCGTGGCGGCTCCGATCTCGCCTTGCTCGCCAGTGGCCACCGCGAGCGTCACGTTGCCTTTGCTGTCGACCGAAAGTACTGGCGCGCTCGCGATCCGCTGTCCGCTGTTCCAGTCGGCCTTGGGCTTGGAGTGGATCCCGACCGCCGGGTAGGCGTCCCAAAACAGCGACATCGACCACTGATCGGGGGACTTGTTCGATACGTCGACCTTCCACAACGCGCCGTCCTGATCGCCGACGAAGATGCGATCAGCGACCGAGCCAACGTCCGCGGGGAACGCCACCGGCTCACCGGTGATCGGTGAATCCAAAGGCGACTCGATCACGCGGGCTTGAATGCCGGCCGGCGCCTCACTCTTCTTGCGCCGGAAGCTGCGAATGATCTTGCCGTTGTCGAGTCGTACGATGGTCAGCGAGAGCGCACCGACCTTCGCCGCATCCGTATAACAAGGGACACGCGGTCGTGGCGGGTAACTGCCGAACTTGGAAAAGTCGGTGGTTATGCGCGCGCAGCCGGGCGTGGCGGCGATGGGACCCGCCGAACCTGACTCACCCGAGCCGCCGGGCAAGATCGCGACAGGGATTTCGCGCGCGTCTTGCCCGTCGTCTTCGATCAGCAGGGTGGTGATTACGGGCGTTGCGCCGCCGGAGCCGAACAGTGGTTTGCCGTTGGTGTCGCTGGTGAGCTGCCACAGGAACTTCGGGCCGCCCGCCTCCTCATTGATGGTCATCGTCGGATCCGGATTCGTGATGTCGAGCGCGAAGTAGCCGGGATAGGTGCCACCAAAGCCCTGCACCAGAATCGTGCGCCAGGTGGTACTCGCGCTGGCGCCAGCTTGGGCGTCGGCGAGCGTGCGCTCGAAGACGTACTGGTAGTTGCCGCTGCCCGTCTTGCGCGCCACCACGTCTTTCACCACCGACACGCCGTCGAGCAGCATTTGGTGGGTGTAGGGGTATTCCCCAGAAACGTTGGGCAAGACCTGGGGTGGGATGAACGCCCAGAGTTCGTTGTTCTTCAGTACGTCGACCTTCTCGCTGTCGTCCTTCAGGTTACTGGCGACCTTGAAGGCGTGCAGCAAGCCGTCATTGCTGGATGTGTAGAGCATCATCGGGCGCGTGGCGTAGCTGCCGATGAAGGCTTGGTAGGTGTCGTCGCGGGTCAACTCCCGAGGGTTATTCACGACCCGGGGCGTGGCGTGGAAGATGTCGCCGAGCAGATTGCAGGTGTCCTCGAGCTTGGAGTCCGCGGGCGGCTGGCAACGGTCCGCATAGGGAGCGTTGGGAGCACCCACCAACCATTTGAGGTACTTGTCGCGGCACTGCGCGGCCGTCAGAGTCACGGGCTGGCCATTCACCGTGTCGCTGCACGAAGTATTGCTGAGATTCATCGACTCTGGCGAGGTGTTGGCCACGAAGGAGGCCGCCGTCGCGCCGTTGGTCGTGCCGCTGACCGCGCCCACGCCGTCGGGGTCGGTTCCGCCCAGATTCGGCCTCACCGAGTACTCCGAATGCACTTTGCCGTCCGCGCTAGTACCTACCTGCATGGTGTAGAACGTGCGCGTGCGCCCGGATTGCGAGTTCAGATTGCGCGCGAACAAGTCACCCGCAGTGGCGCTCGGAGGAACGCGCACCGCCTTGTGGGTGTCGTCGCACTTCCAACGCTCACGCTGGACGTTCCCCGCCCAAGGCTGGCCAGTCAGCGGCAAGAAGCCGCTGTAGAAGCGATACGACGCCGCTGGCGCCAATTCACTCGTGCTCGTTCCCGCAACCCCGGAGAACGCAGCCTGGGTGCGGCTGGTGGGGCTATAGGTCGCGGCCAAGATGCTCGAGATCCCGGCGCGCAATTGCTCGCGATTGTTGGCGAAGTAGGCGTGGCGCGTGGTCGAGTCGTCGCCCGCCATCGCGATGCGCGCCAGGTTGCAGCAGGCTTGAAGTGCGGCGTTGTCGGGATTGGCGGCGCACAGCGCCGAGGGCGTGGTGTCGAGATCGCTCGACGTGAGCGCAGAGCAATCGACGGTTTTCCCGCTGACGTCCAGGGTGTCGAGGGCGAAGCCGACGACGTAAGTTTTGACGGGCTGCGGGGAGAGCAACAAGTCGTGGGCGATGTCCTCTGGCAGCTGGAAGGGACAATCATTGCCCGAGCAATGACCGCGTAGATCCATGTTGGGCTGCCCGTCGGACAGCAGCATGATCGCGGTCTTGCGGCACTCCTTGTACGGATCGTTGACCGGGCCGAAGTACTGACTCGAATCGTTCGGGTCGAGCGACGTGTCGTTGCGCAGAAAGTCACGCGCGTCCGCGAGCATGCCGGCGATCGGCGTGGCTCCGAACGGACGACTCCCGCGCAACACTTGTTGGATCTGCTCGTTCTTGATCTTGTAGTCGCCCTCGCCCGGCAACGGATTGCCGAACGGGATCAAGCGCCCTTCCCAGGGCGGAGCCGAGGCATTGCGTGCGCCGACTTCCATGGGGCTCGCGGTGCTGCAGCCGATCGGCTTGCCGGTGTGCGATGCACCGACGACGTAGCTATAAGTTCCGCTCTCGCCCGTGTCGGGGGCGGGGTCGGTGTCGAATGTCATCAATCCGAAGCGGATGCCGGTCAGGTAGCTGTCGAGGATGCCATCCGACGCTTGGGTGAACCCGCAGCTCTTCGTGCGGTCGTTGTAGGTGTGATAATTGAAGGCGTTCGAAAGAAACGCCGCCGGATTCGAGCTGGAGATGCTGCCCGGACCTATCGCACAACCGTCGCTCAGCGGACGGTGATGGGGATTGGCGTACAAAAAGTCGTACGGAGAGTTGCTGGCCGCGACCTTGTACTCGTCCTTGAACGAGGCCGAGCCTCGGTCGAGCCTTTGGCATTCGTATTTGTTGATCGTGCCCGTGAGAACCTCTACGAGGTCGATCCAGCGACTCTTCTCCGACGTGGCAGGGCCATTCGCGATCGTGCCCGTTGCGTCGTACTTGCAGGCTGGGAATGCTGCCAACCCCTTGTCGCTCAACGTCTTGTATTCCATCGAGCCCGACGTATCGACCAACACGAGGACGTTCGGCATCGGCCGGCTGACGTCTGCATCCTGCGCGTTGGCGGGTTCTGAAAGCGCCAGGGGACCGCAAACGGCGAGCAGCGCGCTGAACAGCGGACGCAGGCGCCGTCTGGGTGCTTGCGTGGCTGGCTGCGAAATGCGGGGCTTTTCCTGGCTGGGTTCGATCATAGGAGGGTACTTTTGGTAGCGATCATCGCGCGCATCACTTGCTGGCCGGCGGTGGGCGCAGAGTTCGTCGCAGCACAGGCCGCTGCGGGCCTGACCTGAGAGATCGCGGTCAGCGTCATCACGATCGTGGAGACCTTGGCGTCGTCACCCTGCGCGGGCACTCCCGTCTTGGCGGCGTCAGTGACCTCCACCACGAACGTGGCATTGGTGGTCTCGTTGATGTTCAGGCTGGAGGTGCTGCCACTCGGGCCGCCGGTCAGATTGGCCGGCGCGAAGACGGTCTCGTTGCTCATTTTGCTGAAGCTGTTCTGGAGCTCGGCTTGCTCCAAGCGGTAGCAACCGGGCCGCGGCGCCGGCGCGGGGAAGGTTCCGGGCATGGCATTGGACTGACAAGGCTGAGGGGACCGGTCGATCGACGCCTTGTAGCCGAGCAGCACCGTGCTCGGGTCATTGGCCAGGTAGGCCGCGCTGGCGGTGATCGCGTACTCCGCGACCAACGCGGCTTGCGCGCCCTCGCGGTCGTAACCCGCGGCGAGATCGGCCAGGCTCGCCGAACGCACGGCAAACAGCCCGACCGCGGTGAGCAACGTGAGCACCATCACCACGATGAATACGGCCGCGCCGCGCTCGCCTTGACGGCGGGCCGTGCGTAAAGCCGCGCGCTGTGCCTGCGGCTTCGGGGTTGGGAGTGCGTTCATTGCCACCATAGGACGTCTGCCTGATTGTGAAGCGCGACGTCTGCTTGAAAGGTGCGAACGCGCGCGAATGTTTCGGTCGTGCCCGAGCCGATGTTGAAGCGAAACAGGCCCTGACCAGCGGGGTTGGTGATCGTCGCGGTGCGGTCGGCCTCGCGTGAGCGAACCCCGAGACGCACTCGGACGCTGCGGATCAACTGTGGGCTGTTCAGCGAGTTGAAGACCGGGCCGGTGAACGTGGAATACGTTGGGTCGCCCGGTGAGATCAGACTCAGGGTCGGGCAGCAGTCGGTTTTGTTGGTGACCGCGATCAGCTGCAAGTTCAAGTCGACCGCGTATTCGGCCACGATCTCCTCCGTGCCGTCGATCACTTGCCCGTCGATGTCCAATTCGACTCGTGTCAGCTCGGTGCGACCGGCCTCACCAGGCGCGTCCGCGCTGTTGGTGAACAAGTTCTTGTAGCCGGCAATGGCGGTTGGCGTCTGTGGCGGACGCACCTCGTACTGGATGAAATTGACGACGTTGATCATCGGCGTGCTGGCGCCGGAGCCCACGACGTCCGAAAGGCCGCAGCCGATCGCACTTCCGGAGCGGAACTGAATCGGCGGTTGCTGGCTGATGGTGACCGAGGGCTGCGTTCCGCCGCCGGCTGCATCGATGATTTGCCCGTAATATTGCTTGCCGTCTGAACGACCCGCAGCACTCGCCCGCGCGGAAAGGCAGCCTTCATGGTGGTGTCGCTGGGAATGCCACCGTTGCCCAGCCGCCGCAGCGCGCCTGCCGCCTCTTTGGTCGACAGCTCGAAGATCACCTTGTTGCCGGCGGGCACGACCTTCGCACCGTAAACGTCCGACGAAGAGTACGAACCGGCCAAGGTGATCACGGGCGGCGTCCGGCCATTGGCGGTCAGGGCGGCGTAGCTGACGCTGGGAGCCGAAACTTGCAGGCTCGCCAAGTTGCGCAAACCAGCGGGCCAAGTTCCGTCCGGGATCGCGCAAACGCTCCGATCTTTGGTGATATTCGGTGAGGCCAAGAAGCCCGCGCGCGCCAGATCGGCACGCAGCCGTTCGAAGCCGATGAGACCGCTGACCGTGGCGTTCGCCAGCCGCGCTTCGCGCTGATAGAAACGGCCGCTGTCGCGCGCCAGGGCGAACACCGCGAGCGAGATGAACAGCCCGCCGGTGAGCGCGACCATCAGCTCCACGAGCGTGAAGCCGGCGTTGTCCCGCGCGCGGTTCGCTCCGCGAGTCAGCCGTCGAGCGCGCGCTCCGTTCACAGCGCATTCTCCCGAATCGCGGTGATCTTCTGCACGAAGTGAAAGGTCTGGGGCGCGGCACCCACGTTGGCGGCTTCCGCCGCGCTGCACATGTTTTGTGCGAAGCCTTGCCCGTCACGCAACCAGAACACGCGTACCTCGGCGCGAATCAGGCCGTTGCCGCTGTCCGTCGGTTGATACAGCCAGGACAGGCGCAGGTGCGAGCAGAACGCGACGCTGCCGTTGGCCGCAGTCGCCGGGTTCAGCGGATTGCCGAGCGCGTCGAATGCGGGACCGAACGAAAGCACTGGGCTGTACGCAGGCACAGCCCAATCGTTCACCGTGTTGGCGTTGGCCCTCACCGCCTGCAGCCAAATGGTCTCGCCGATATCCGGTGCAGGATCTCGGGCCGAGGGCTGATTCCAGGTCACCGCGTCGGTCGCCAGCATGTCCATCCAAGACTCGGCGATGTGCGTCGCGATCGCCAGATTCTTGGCGTGCTGGTTGGAGACCGTGGTCACCTTCTCCATGGCGATGATGCCCGTCACGCCGATGCCGAAAATGCCGATCGCCATCATCAGCTCGACCGCGGTGTAGCCGCGTTGGCGCGTGCGCGAGCGGATCATGGCGACACCCGCGCCATGCCATTGGGCAAGACGTTGACGTGCCGTTGCAGCATCGGCACGGCTTGGCCAACCTGAATGTCGATCAGGCCGGTCATCGGCGCCAACTCGTCGGCGGCGAGCGTGCGGCTGAAGGCGCGTCCGCGAGGCGTGAAGCACAGGTCCAAATTCGAGGCGGCCGCGCCGCTCGGTTGGGAGGTGACGCCGACCAACACGCCGGTATAGACGCCGGGGTTGAAGGTCTCCACGACTCGCGTTTGGGTGGGCACCGCCCAATTCGTGTTGGTGCACGACGGGGGCAGCATCGGGGCGCAGTTCATCAGTCCGCCGGCAGGCAGCGTCTCGAGCACTCGGAACCCGCTGGTCGAGTTGTAGTTGACCAACACCGCGAACCCACGTCCCATCGCGCGAAGCCGCGCGTTGCGATAGAGGAGGGCGATCTGTTGCGCCGCCTGATTGGTGCGGCGCTCGCGCATCCGAGAGGCGATTTGAGGCATCGCGATCGCAGCCAACAGACCGATGATCACCACCACGACCATCAGCTCGATGAGGGTGAAGCCACGGCTGCCAGCCGAGCGGCGAGTTTCGACGGGGTAGGAGAAATCCACGGGTCCGCAACCCCTTCAGCAAGGGGTATGCCGGAATGTGCGGTTCAAAGAGGCTGGTTTCATTGGGGATTTTCCGGGGCCTCGGCGGCGCGGGCGGTAAGGATTGCAAGGCTCTGCAACCGTTGCGAGGTACGAGGATGTGTTTTTTCGTCGGGTCGGGGGGCCGGAGTTGGTTGTCAGAACTACTGACAGTGCGCCGAGCGAGGCGCTAGAAAGCGAGTGCCCATGACTCTCAGCATCCGAGCCTTCGGTCGCCAAGCGACCCTGGTCGTTCTCGCCTGTCACGTCTTCGCCTGCCAAAAGGAACGCACGACCGAGCGCAGCGCTCCGCCTCCGCCGATCGCCAGCTCCAAGCCGGGCGCGTGTGCCAGCGGCGGCGGTACGGTGAAGGACAGCGTGAGCGCGGCGTTTTTTCCGCGCACGGCGGGTGACTATTGCGTGGACCCAAACGGCGAAGCGCGCGCCTTCGGCGAGAGCGCGCAAAACTCGTTGGACGCGGTGTGTACCGAGCTTTTCGACGGCGAGTGCGAGGTCTACAAAAGCTTCGGCTTACGCCGCGTCGTGACGTTGCGCTACATCGACGGCAAGGGTTCACCCGGTGCGGTCAACGTGAACCTCTCGCGTTTTGCGTCCGCCGAAGGCGCGTACGGCTTCTTCACCAAGCGCGTCGTTGCCGACGCCGATCCCGCGGAGACCGTGCCGGCAGCACTCGAGGCGGGCGGGGCCGGCGCGCTCGGTTCGGGCATTGCCTACGTTTGGCGCGCAGACATGGTGGCGGAGCTCAGCTACACGAACGAACTCGAACCGCCCGACCAATTGAAGGCGAGCGCGCAGCGCGCGTTGCCGCCGATCGCCAAAGCCATGGGCAATTCGTTGCCCGGTGACGCGCATCCGCCCAAGGCCGTCAGCCTGCTACCGACCGCGAATCGCTTGCCCATGGGCGTCAGCTACGCAGCCAAAGATCTGCTGGGCATCGCCGGCACCGGACCGGGCGCGCTCGGTTTCTATCGCGAGGGCACGGAGCGCTACCGGGTCTTTTCGCTATCGCGCGTCGACGAAGATTCGGCCAAAGACGTGCTCAAGACGCTGCGCAAGGTGGACGGCGCAAAAGCACTCAAGGACACCGGCGTGGACGCAGTTGCGTTCTCCATCCGCGACGAAGAATCATCGCCGCTGGTTGGCTGGGTCGTCGGCCGAAAGGGCAGCACCGTGGTGGGTGTAGGTGATGAACTGTTCGTTCTCCGCGGAAAAGCCGATAGCCAGGCAGCGCGCATCCCCGAGGCGAAAAAGCTGGAGCGGGTCAAAGCCATCTTGGCCGACGTGAAGTGAGACTTCGCAGGCGGCAACCGAGGAAGCCAGCGCTACACTGCTTCTAACCCCGTGGATTTCGAACTTCCCGAACAACATCAGATCCTGCGCGCGAGTGTGCGCGAGTTTTGCGAACGTGAGGTCAAGCCCTTCGCCAAGCAATGGGACGAAGAGCAGCGCTTTCCGCACGAGATCGTCAAAAGGCTGGCCGAGCTCGGCCTGCTCGGCATCCGCATTCCCGAAGAGTACGGCGGCGCCGGCATGGACATGCTCGCCTACGCCGTGTGCGTGGAAGAGTGCGCACGTGTCGACGGCTCGCTCGCGCTCACCGTCGCCAGCCACAACGGCCTGGGCACGGGGCACGTGCTCCGTTTCGGCAGCGAGGCGCAGAAACTAAAATACCTCAGCCGCGCCTGCACCGGTGAGTGGTTGGCCGCGTGGGCTTTGACGGAACCCGGCTCCGGTTCCGACGCCGCTGGGCTGCAAACGAGCGCGGTGCGCGACGGGGACGACTGGCTGATCAACGGCACCAAGATGTTCATCACCCAGGGCTCGGTGGCGGGTTTCTGCGTGGTGCTGGCGCGCACGAACAAGGACGTCGAACCGCAACACGGCATCACCGCGTTCATCGTCGACACCGACACTCCGGGCTACTCCGCCAGCAAGAAGCTCGACAAGTATGGCTGTCGCTCGAGCGACACCGTTGAGCTGCACCTAGAGAACGTGCGCGTGTCCGACGCGCAGCGGCTGGGCGCGGTCGACCACGGTTTCCTCGACACGATGCGCATCTTGGACGGTGGGCGCGTGTCGATCGCCGCCATGGCGCTCGGGCTGGGTCGCGGCGCGCTCGCCATGGCCGTCAGCTACGCCAAAGAACGCCGCGCGTTCGGCAAGAATCTGGCCGAGTTTCAGGCCATTCAGTGGCTCTTGGCCGATGGCAAGACCGAGCTCGATGCCGCTGAACTGTTGATTCAGCGCGCGGCCTGGCTGGCGGATCACGGCCAGCGCTTCACTGCAGAAGCGTCCATGGCCAAGCTGTACGCGAGCGAGGCGGCCACGCGCGTGTGCAACAACTCGATGCAGATCCACGGTGGCTACGGCTACACGCGCGAGTTCGACGTCGAACGCCACCTGCGCGACGTGAAGCTGTGCGAAATCGGCGAAGGCACGAGCCAAGTCCAGCGCATGGTGATCGCCAAGAACCTGCTGCGCGACTGAGCGCCTGTAAGAGTGGGGCGCTCGCGCTCCCGCAACGCACCTCGAAGGGCACGCTGTTCCCGGCGCGCTACGGCTAGCAGACGGCGGTGCTCGGCGCTGGAACGGCTTTCCAAGAAGGTCGCCAAGATCGCCAAGGAGGCCAAGATCGCCAAGAGCAGGGAGCGGCGAACAACACGCTGTCACACCAAGGACGGCGCTGAATTTGGGGGTAGCACACTGTCCGTCGAAGCACGCGATTCAACGACGTGCAGCGCAGTGTGCATGTGCAACCGGGAAGATAGGTGATGTTTCTGACCGGGCACATGATGACAAGCAACGAAAATATTGCTCCCAGGGCCGGTTGCACAGCGAACCCCATCCCCCTTGGCGATCTTGGCCCCCTTGGCGATCTTGGCGAACCGCCAGGGAGCCGCGCATGGTGCTCCTGATCCGTTTCTACGCCACATCAGGTGCCGAGGGTACGGTCGGCCAGCTATTCGGTGCGCTTGATCACGTGGAAGCCGAACTGGGTCTCGACCACGGTCGAAATTTCGCCGACTTTGAGGGCGAAGGCGGCGTTGGCGAACGCGGGGACCATCGATTGGCGATCGAACTTGCCGAGGTCGCCGCCACGCTCGCCTGCGCCTGGCTCGTCCGAGTATTGCTTGACCAGCTCGACGAAGTCATCGCCGGCGAGGGCGCGCTTTTGAGCTTCTTCGGCGCGCGTGCGTGCTTCGGCTTTGCTGCGTCCGATGCCGGGGGAGGCGCGCAGGGCGCCCTTGTAGCTGACGAGCAAGTGGCGCGCCGAGATTTCGGCGGGTTGCGACGAAACATCGACGGACGGCAGCGGCGCCGCGCTGCTCGCGGCCCGCTTGGGATCGGCAGACGCGACCGGGCTGGGCGGCGGCGCAATGCGCGGCGCTTCGCCCGGCGACTCGAAGGTGGTCACGACGCAAGCCGAGCAAAGAACGAGCGCCCCCGCAACCAGGGCCCGAAACCCAGCACGCTCGATCATCGACGATGCGCTCACTTGGTGCGCTTGATCACGTGAAAGCCGAAGTCCGTCTCGACCAAGCCCGACACTTGGCCGACCTTGAGCTTGAACGCTGCATCCGAGAACGGCTTCACCATTTGACCCGGGCCGAATTCGCCGAGCGCCCCACCGCGCTGACCCGCGCCGGGCTCGTCCGAGTACTCGCCGGCGAGTTTCGCGAAATCCGCGCCCTTCTTGGCCTTGGCCAGGCCCTCTTCAGCGCGCTTCTTGGCTTCTTCTTTGGTGCGCGTGACGGTCGCTGGCGCGCGCATGGCGCCCTTGTACTGCACCAGGAAATGGCTGGCACCGACGGTCGCAGGCGCGCTCGCTTCGGCGACAGCTGCTTTGGCTTCCACCGGCTCTTCCGTGGGGGCTTTGCTGAAAACACCGACGCCGCCGGCAATACCGACGAGCATGAGTCCACCCAAGACGGCCCAAGGCGCCCAGTTAGGTAGCCAATCATCGCTGGCAGCCGGACGGGTCGTCGAGCTGACGGCGGAGTGAGTGGCGCGTGAGACATGCGCCTCTTCTTCCTCGTCTTCCTCGTCTTCGTCTTCGTCTTC
>Ga0134124_10000687_pt1 | contig 26966 bp, 22 predicted proteins | sample KB304_FD_96880 | JGI IMG/M metagenome (GOLD analysis project Ga0134124, IMG submission 96880) | Terrestrial soil microbial communities without Nitrogen fertilizer from Kellogg Biological Station, Michigan, USA - KB3-0-4 | ecosystem: Environmental > Terrestrial > Soil > Unclassified ... | reverse complement strand
GATCCGCGCATCATCGACTCGACCGGCGCGCTCGAGCTGGATCTGCCGCAGCGCATGCTGGTCGTCGGCGGCGGAATCATCGGCCTCGAAATGGCGACGGTGTACGACGCTCTTGGTGTGAAGGTCAGTGTCGTCGAGCTCACCGATGGACTGATGCCGGGCTGCGATCGCGATCTGGTCCGGCCGCTCGAGCGGCGCATTGCGAAGCGCTACGAGCGGATCATGGTGAAGACGAAAGTCACCAAGGTCGAAGCCGCGAAGGAAGGACTGCGCGTGACGTTCGAAGGCGAGCCGGCGCAGGAGCCGCAGGTGTACGACCGTGTCCTCATCGCTGTCGGGCGCAGTCCGAACGGCCGCAACATCGGTGCGGAAGCTGCTGGTGTGTTAGTCAACGAACGCGGCTTCGTGCCCGTCGATCGGCAAATGCGCACCAACGTGCCGCACATCTTCGCGATTGGCGACATCGCAGGACAACCGATGCTTGCGCACAAGGCATCGCACGAAGGCAAGCTCGCGGCCGAAGTCGCGCACGGCGAGAAGCGCGCATTCGATGCTCGCGTCATTCCGTCGGTGGCGTACACGGATCCCGAGGTCGCCTGGGTCGGGCTCACCGAAACCGATGCGAAGGTGAAAGGCACCGCCTACGAGAAGGCCTCGTTCCCGTGGGTTGCGAGCGGACGCTCGTTAACACTGGGCCGTGACGATGGCATGACCAAGCTGCTGTTCGATCCGACGACCCGCCGCGTCATCGGCGGCGGCATCGTCGGCCCAAACGCCGGCGACCTGATCGCCGAAGTGGCGCTGGCGATCGAGATGGGCAGCGACGCGGCCGACCTCGGCCTGACGATCCATCCGCACCCGACGCTGTCCGAGACGATCATGTTCGCCGCCGAGTCGTTCGAAGGTACCTTGACAGACCTGTACGTGCCGAAGAAGAAGTAGAATCCCGCGGGTCCCGACAACGATAACGGGGAGACCTGCCGTGGACTTCAACAAACTCATTGCCCGCGTCAAGGGCATCCTGCTGACGCCGAAGACCGAATGGCCGGTGATTGCCGGCGAGTCGACCACTGTCGCGGATCTCTACAAGGGCTACATCGTGTGGCTCGCGGCGATTCCGCCGATCTTCACCTTCCTGCTGCTCGCGCGTTTCATGCCTGGCTTCGCGCTGTCGCGGCTCGTCCTGCAGTACGTGCTGACGCTGGTGATGGTCTATGTCGTGGGACTGATCATCGATGCGCTCGCGCCGACCTTCGGCGGCACGAAGGACAAGGTGCAGGCGCTCAAGACGATCACTTACTCGATCACAGCATCGTGCGTCGCCGGCATTGCGCTCATCCTGCCGCTGCTCGGCACGCTGATCGCGCTCGCGGCACTCGTCTACAACATCTATCTGCTGTACCTCGGTCTGCCGCACACGATGAAGTGCCCGCCGGAACGAGCCGGCAGCTACACCGCGGTGATCGTAATCGTCGCACTCGTCGCAGGCCTGCTGATCGGCACGGTTGTCGGCGCCGTGACGGGCACGGGCATGTTCATGCGCGGCGGCTCGATGTTCAGCTCCACGCGCGATTCGCACGAGACGACGTACGACAAGGACAGCACGGTCGGCAAGCTCGAGCAGTACGCGAAGCAGGTCGAGGACGCCAGCAAGAAGATGGAAGCCGCGCAGAAGTCCGGCGACCAGCAAGCGCAGGCCGACGCGATGAAGAACATGATGGGTGCGGCGCTCGGCAGCGGCAATGTCGAAGCAGTCACGCCGGATCGTCTCAAGCCGTTTCTGCCGGAGACGCTCGGCGGCCGCGATCGCTCGACGTTTTCCACTCAGCGCAATAACGCGATGGGCATGCAGATGACCGAGGCGCGGGCCACGTACACGGGCGAAGACGGCCGCCAATGGGATCTGCAAGTCACCGACACCGGCAGCGCGAAGGGACTGCTCGCGCTCGCGGGCTGGGCAGGCATCGAAGGCGAGAACGAAAGCTCGAACGGCTACGACAAGACCTACCGCGCCGACGGCCGGCTGGTGCATGAGCAATGGGATCGCGGCAGCTCGCGTGGCGAGTACGCCATGGTGCTCGGCGATCGCTTCACGGTGAAAATCGAGGGCCAGGCCGACAGCATCGACGATCTGAAAGCGGCACTCGCCGATCTCGATCTCGAGGCGCTCGAAGCGATGAAGGGCGAAGGCGTGGCGACGAACTGATGTCGAACGTACCGAAGGTGATGAAGGTCATCGACGTGCCGCAGCCGGGCGGACCGGAAGCGCTCGTGATTGCGGAGCGTCCGGTGCCGGAGCCGGGTCGCGGCGAAGTGTTGATCAAAGTCGCCACGGCCGGACTGAATCGCGCAGACGTTCTGCAGCGTCGCGGTTTCTATCCGTCGCCTGCCGGTGCGCCGTCGTATCCGGGACTCGAAGTCTCCGGCACGATCGCCGCGCTCGGTGACAGCGTTACGGAGTTCAAAGTCGGGGATTCAGTGTGCGCGTTACTCGCGGGCGGCGGTTACGCGGAGTACTGCCGCGTCGACGCCGGCCAGGTATTACCGATTCCGGGCTCGCTCGACATGATTCAGGCCGCAGCGCTTCCGGAAGCGATGTTCACGGTGTGGAGCAACGTCTTCGTGTTCGGGCGTCTGCAGCCGGGCGAGACGCTGCTGGTGCACGGTGGCTCGAGTGGCATCGGCGTCACTGCGATTCAACTCGCTGCCGCGCGCGGCAACACGGTGTTCGCCACTGCGGGCTCGGCCGACAAATGCCGCTTCTGCGAAAGCCTCGGCGCGCGCCGCGCGATCGACTACAAGAGCGAAGATTTCGTTGCCGAGATCGCCAAGGAAACCGCCGGGCGCGGCGTCAACGTCGTACTCGACATGGTCGGCGGCAGCTACGTTGCGCGCAATCTGCAGGTGCTCGCGACGGAAGGCAGGCTCGTCATGATCGCGACACAAGGCGGCGCAAAGGGCGAGATCGACGTCATGCGGATCATGCAGCAGCGGCTGCTCGTTACCGGTTCGACGCTGCGACCACGCTCCGCGGAATTCAAACGTGCGATGCGCGATCAGTTGCTCAAAGAGATCTGGCCGTTGTTGACCGCGGGCCGCATTCGTCCGGTGGTCGACTCGGTGTTCGCACTTGCTGAAGCCAGCAAAGCGCACGCACGCATGGAAAGCAGCGAGCACATGGGCAAGATCATCCTCGCTGCAATTTGACAGATTGCACCGACAGCCTGCCGGTGCTCGTCTTCTGTCGCCGACAGTTGCGCTGGGGATAATGCCCGGGTTAATGACCAGTCCGTATTTATTCTCCTGCCGGACATTTTTGCCGAAATGTCTCAGCGAGCGCGGTCCGTGATCTGGTAGAAAACTTCGTCGGCAACTCAGCGGGTGTCCCGGTCCGTACGGAAACGGCGTTGTCGCTTAGAGCTCGCGCGCGGCCTCATGAAGATCATGGGGGCCGCGCGACAAGGGAATCCGAAAAGGACGCGGATGTGAATCAACTCGATCGTGCACATTCCTTCATCGAGCAAAGTCGGCGTGGCATGCCGGCCAGCGAGCTGGCGACAGTGTTCCAGCGCGCGCTCGATGAATTCGGATTTCGCTTTTTCTCCTGCTGCTCGCACGTCGACCTGTTGCGGCCGCCGCGCGGCGCGGTGGCGCTGCACAATTATCCGGCGGAGTGGGTGCGCGCGTTCAGCGAGCTCGACTTCTACTACATCGATCCCGTTTTCCATTACGCCAATCGCTCGCTCACGCCGTTCTTCTGGGATGCTGAGGAATTTCGCGCCGAGTTGACGGCGCCGCAGTTGGAGATGATGGAAGAGGCGCGACGCTTCGGCATCGAGCACGGCTACACAGTGCCGATTCACACGCCGCGTCCGACGAGTGCGTTCCGCGCGTCGTGCTCGGTCGTGCCGGATTCCGCCGCGGTGGCGAACGAGAGCTATCTCGCCGTGCAACTCATGGCTTGTTACATGTACTCGGCGCTGAGTCGGGACGCGGAAGCGAAACCCGGCGACAGCGTGCCGCGGGGTCTGACCCGGCGCGAACGCCAATGCCTGGAGCTGGCAGCGCAAGGCAAGAGCGACTGGGTCGCGGGTCGCATTCTCGGGATCAGCGAGCGGACCGTGCACAATCACATCGAGCATGCGAAGCGGCGGCTCAGCGTGGCCACGCGCGTCCAGGCCATCGTGCACGCGCTCGTCAGTCGCCAGATCGCCTTCGGCGATGTCATCCGTTCCACTGCGGACGACGACGACGACGAGCCCCGTCAGGCCAAGCGATCCTAGCCGGGCTTGCCCTCACAGCCTGTACTGATCCGATCAGCTCAATTCCGCCGCTGGGGGAATTAAGTCAGTCTTGCCGGCACCAGGGAGGGGAGCCGTCGTGACCATCACTTATCTAATGGGGAGGCTCCCGTCGTCGCCTGCCGATTCCTGCCGCGCTTGTAACCGGGGACGCGTCGTGCATCGACGCGAGCAAGAGTGAACGCATGAACACACTGGCACACATCTCTTTGAAGCGACGGACTCCGCTTCAGCTGGGCAATGAAGCTTCCAGAAAGAGCGACGAGGACCCCATGACAGAAGGTGCCGTCTACGAACGCATCAAGAACTGGCTGCTCGCGCAGACACTCGTGCCGGGGCAGCTCCTGCAGATCGGCGTGCTCGCCGATGAGCTCGGCGTCAGCACGACGCCGGTGCGTGAGGCGCTTACCCGCCTCGCGGCGGAGCGCATGATCATGTCCGTACCGAAGCGCGGGTTCTTCGCGCGCACGCCGTCGGAGGACGACATCTTCGGTCTGTACTCCGTGAACCAGACGATCCTGGATGCAGCCGTCGGACGCTGGCCGGAGCAGCCTGCGCAGCCGCCTGCGACGCCGACGGCGACCGAGGAAGTCCCGGTTCAGGAGCGTAACGCCGAGCAGTTGGCTCGCCAGACCGGCGAGCTGTTCCTGCAGATCGCGACGCGCTCAGGGGTGAGTGAGTTCGTCGAGATCATCCGCAACATGAACGATCGCCTGCATCACGCGCGGGTCCTGGAATGCGAGATCGTCCCGAACGTGTTCGTCGAAGTCGGGCGCCTCGCAGAGCTGGCAGCAGCCGATGAGCCGGCGCCGCTGCGTCAGGCGCTGAAGGCCTATCACGAAGAGCGCTTCAAGCAGGTCGCCACGATCTCCAAAGAGCTGCTGCTGAGGCCGTTCACGACTGCTGACTGGTAGCTGTCGCCGCCTGCGGTGCAGTGCGCCCGCCTGCGCAGAGGGCCGTTCAGGGAGCTGACCCCGTCGCCTGGGCCGGTCTAGATCTGAGAGAGTCAGATTTAGACCCCGAGCGGCAGGCTGTTAGTGATCGATCGCAGGCAGAACGACGAAGACGAGACCGACCCGGCGAGCGAGCCGGCCGCCGTCTCGCGCCAGAACAGCCCTGATCCAGAGAACGATCCGCGCAATACCCGGCTGGTCACCTGGTTCAAGCGCTGGCGCAAGCCGATCCGTCAGTGGCTGTCGCACCGTTCCTCCGTGCCTACCGCGGACCTGGACGATCTCGCCCAGGAGGTTTTTCTGCGCCTGTTGCGGTATAGCGATGACGTGGCTATCGACAACCCGCAGGGCTATCTCTTCCGGATCGCCGCCAACGTCGCCAACGAGTGGCAGGAGCGCGCGCGCCATCGCAAGCCGCACGACGACAGCTGGCTCGAAGACCTGCAGGTCGAATTCAACGACGAACCCGAGAACACCATTGCTCGCGAGGTGGCCAACAAACACATGCAAGAGGCAGTGAACAAGCTGCCCAGGCGGCAGCGGGAGGTCCTGCTGCTGCACGTGAACGAAGGGCTCACGTACAAGCAGATTGCGGAACGCCAGGGACTGACCTACCGAGTGATCCTGCGAGACCTCACGCGCGCTTATAGCCAGTTGCGCATGCAACTCAAGCAGGATGACCTCGGCGACATGGAGAATAGGTGATATGGCAATGAAGGAGCATGACGAAGGTCTCCAGCAGTCGGTCAGCGACCAGGCTGCGGAGTGGTTCATCCGGCTGCGGGATCGTGACCTCACGATGGCCGACCGCCGCAAGTTCGTGCGCTGGCTCAAGCAGGCGCCGAGCCACATCGCCGAGTTCATGCGGCTGTGTCAGCTGTATGGCCGCGTCAAGCGCGCCAAGGTGCCGACACTGCTGCCCGACGACGTGGCGTCCAACGTCATTCCGCTCATGCAGCGTGGGCTGGCGCCGAGCGAGGAGGCCGAGCGGCCGCGCACTTTCGTGCCTCGCAGGTTCATGGTTCTGGCAGCGGCCTGCTGTCTCGCGCTCATCGGCGTGATCGGCTACATGGCGCTGTCGAGCAATACGATCGAAACGCGCATCGGCGAGTGGCGCCGGGTGCAGCTCGCGGACGGCAGCCGCCTGAGCGTGGGGCCGAACACGCTGTTGCGGGTCGAATTCAGCGACGGCTTTCGCCGCGTCCACTTGCAGCGCGGCGAGACCATGTTCGAGGTGTCGAAGGATGCTTCGCGCCCGTTCATCGTCGATGCCGCCGGCGTCTTCGCTCGCGCAGTCGGCACGCGCTTCGGTGTCGACCACACCGATGACAGCGTCCGCGTGACGGTCGCAGAGGGTAAGGTCGCCGTCGTTCAGGGCGGGCAAGCTCCGCTGTTGGAGCACGACGTCGATCTGCGAGTCGCGACCGCGCTCGAGAAAGACGAGGGCGTCGAGATTGCGCTCAACGCTCCGGCCATTCCGCTGCGGAAGGAGAAGGTCGACGCGCTGACCGAACTCGCCTGGGCCAGCGGTCAGTTGAGTCTGCAGCAGGAAACCGTCGCGGAGGCGGTGCGGGAATTCAATCGTCGCAACCGGCTGCAGATCGTGATCGAGGATGCAGGCGTTGCCGATTTGCACTTGTGCTGCATCTTCGACGCCAGCGATCCGGAGACCTTTGCCAGGACGATCGTCGGCGCCAGCGAAGACGTCGAGCTGGTCCGCACTGGTGACACGCTGCGGATCGTTTCGCGACGCGCCGGATCGGCGGAACCGCCTGCTCCGGGCAAGCCATTCTGACTGCCAACAATACGTAGTCTCCCCGGGGCTGTAATTGCTGCCCCACCCGATCGTATGGCATAAGGGACCCCGCTCGGCGGGAGCAGGAAGAGACGGCTGCGTCGCCTGTGCGCGGCGCTGCCGACAGTCATGAAGGACGCAGATCATCGCGACTCGGATCGTCGCGACAAAAGGAAGCGCGAGTTGATCAGCCAGGAAGCTGCTGAGTGGTTCGCGCGCATGCAGGATCCCGACGTTCCCTTCGATGAGCGGCAGCGCTTTCTGCGTTGGCTCAAGCAATCGCAAGTCCACGTCGCCGAGTATCTGCGGATCGCCAGCATCGATGGCAATGTGCGCAGCGCGCAGCTTAACTTCGTGCTGACCGGCGAAGATCCTTCGAATGTCGTGCCGTTGTTTGCGGGCGAGAGTCAACACTCCACCAAGCGCACCCTCGGGTCGCTGCGATGGAAGATCGCTGCCGCGATCGCGGTGCTTGCAGTCGCAACGCTGCTGTCTCTTGGCATAGGCACTGCGTGGCGCGAGCATTCGATCGAGACAGCTCTGGGCGAGTGGCAGGCAGTCAATCTCGCAGACGGCAGCGAGTTGCAACTCGGCCCGAACACGCGGCTGACTCTGGACATCGGCGACAAACGACGCGCGATCGCGTTAGTGCGTGGCGAGGCTTATTTCAAGGTTGCGAAGGATGCGTCGCGTCCGTTCCTGGTGCAGGCGAATGCGTATGCAGTGCAAGCGGTGGGCACCGAGTTTGCCGTATCGAGCCGCAAGGACGAGGTGATCGTAACGGTACGCGAAGGCACGGTGCGCGTAACGCCGAGTACCGCGACGTCGCGAGCGAGCGACGACGAACCCTCGGGCTTGAGCGTGCCCATTACTGCGGACTATCAGCTGCGGATCGCCAAGACGTGGCCGGTGACGCCAAGTCGCATCGACGTTCGCTACTCGCTCGCGTGGCGCGAACGACAGTTGATGTTCAAGGCCGGCGACACGCTCGCGGACGCTGTCGCAGAATTCAATCTGCGTAACCGCATTCAGCTGCGTCTCGATCCGCGTGCGGGCACGTTGCCAGTGCGCGGCAGCTTCGATGCAGCCGATCCCGTTGCATTCGCGCAGACCGTTGACAAAACCTCGCCCGTCGCCGTGCGGCGACTCGCAGCAGACACGCTGCTGATCAAAGCGGAATAGCGAAGGCAATAAGAGCGTCACAGCCGAGCCGGGATGATCGCGCGAACACGAGCGGTCTCACTGTTGGGCCCGCGTCTTTGCACGCTCACTTGGCACGACAAGAATCATGGGGGCACACCGGTCTGTTGCAGCAGGAGCGCTGCACGCGCGTGAATGGACCACGCGCGCGGCGGCGCCGTCACTCGACGATCCGCGTTTCGAGTCGCTGTTGCTGCGGCTGCACGCGAGCATCGACATTCATGAATTCTGGAGCGCGTTGCTGCAAATCCTCGACGAGCTCATGCCGCACGACGCGTGCGTCGCGTATCTCGATGCGTCCCGTATCCTGACCACGCCGAATGCACAACGGCCGCGTGACATGATGCCGGCGTTCGTGCTGTCGCATCCCGGCCTCAAGGTTTATCGGCCCTCGCAGGTGATCGCGTGCTTGCTGTTCTGGGACGCAGACCGTCTCGTTTCTGAAATCGTGATCCGACGTACAGCAGAGCAGGGCGACTTCACCGCGCGCGAGATGGCGTTGTTGCAACGATTGCATCCGCATCTGGAAACGACGTTGCAACGTTCGTCAGCGGTGGAGCGGCGTGCGGGCTCGGCTGGTGCCGCGCGGCCCGACGATGCGACGAAGCACAATGCGATTCAGTCACTGCCTGGCGAGCTGACAGTTGCGGAGCGCGAGCTGGTGCAGTTCGTGCGCATCGGATTCAGCAACAAGGAGATCGCTGCGCAGCTCGACAAGAGCGTGCGCACGGTGAAGACGCAGTTGACGTCGGTCTACAAGAAGTGCGGTGTGCGCAGCCGCACGCGCTTGCTGGCGATGATGATGCCGCGGCTGTCATACGACTGAGAACATCTTCGGGTAGAAAATATCGCGGAAAATTTAGTGTTTCGGGCAGGTCGGCGATCGAGGTCGTCTGTGAGTTTCCGGCAAAATCAGCATCGCCGGGGCTGACGTCTCCTCATGCGGCGGTCTACACGAGGTAAGGGTGACCACGCGTATGGAACGTACCGAAGAAGGCACGCCGTCGTCGATCAGGGAGCACGCAGCGCAGTGGTTCCTCCGCCTGCACGCGTTTGATCTCAACGTTGCCGAGCGCTTCGCTTATCTGCAGTGGCTGAAGCAGTCGCCCGCGCACATCACCGAGACCCTGGAGATCTGCCGCCTCTACTGCGTCCTCTACCCGATGAAGAAGCAGCTCTTCTTCATGAACGAGGACGACGTCTCCAACATCATCGAGCTCGCAGCGCGCGAGCAGCTCAAGCAACCGGCTCGAACGCGCAGCAGCTGGCACGTGCGTATGCTCGCCGTTGCTGTCGCAATCGGACTCGTGCTGGTCGGCGGCACGATCATGACTCGCACGTGGCTCGAGTCGGCGATCGAGACGCAGGCGAGCGAGTGGCGCAGCATGACGCTCAACGACGGCAGCTTCGTCAGCGTCGGTCCGCGCACGGAACTGCGCGACCGCTTCGGCAACAAGCAGCGGCTGCTGCGTCTGTCGCACGGCGAAGCGCTGTTCCAGGTCGCAAAGGATCCGGCGCGTCCGTTCATCGTCGAAGCTGGTTTGGCAATCGTGCGCGCAACGGGCACGCGCTTCGGAGTGGATCGCCGCGAGCACGACGTGATCGTCACGCTCGAGGAGGGCACCGTGGTGGTCAGCGACGGCATGGGACGAGCGGGCGCTGTCTCGCTGACGGCAGGTGAGCAGCTGACGGTGTCGGGTGCATGGCCGCCGGTCATTCGTCAGGTCGACGCTGCGCGCAAACTTGCGTGGGCCAATCGCCACCTCGTGTTCGAGAACGACACGATCGACGCTGCGGCCGAGGAGTTCAATCGCCGCAATCGCATCCAGCTCATCGTCGATCCCGCGCTGAGCGCGAAGCAGGTGCGCGGCGTGTTCCATGCAGACGATCCGGCGTCGTTTGCCGACACGATTGTCAAAGCCCGCAAAGGCATCGCAGTGCGCGAATCCCGCGACACCATCCGTCTGCTACCGCAGCCCGCACCGCCCCAGAATCCTCGCTAGAATGCCGGGCCGGCAATCGAGCCCGGCTTCGCTCGCGAGGTACGACCTTGGTCTCAAACGCGCCCCCAGGGGTCCGCATCATCGACTCGCACACCTGCGGGGAGCCGACCCGGCTGGTGCTGGAAGGCGGACCGGATCTGGGCAACGGGCCTCTCAGCGAGCGCCTCGCGCGCTTTCGTGAGCAGTTCGACCACTACCGCTCCGCCATCGTCAACGAGCCGCGCGGCTCGGACGTCGTCGTCGGGGCGCTGCTGTGTCCGCCCCACCGCAGCGATTGCCGGTTCGGCGTCATCTTCTTCAACAACGTCGGCTTTCTCGGCATGTGCGGCCACGGCACGATCGGTCTGGTCGCTTCGCTCGCCTACGCGGGGCAGCTGCAGCCCGGGCTCGTAAAGATCGATACGCCGGTCGGTCCGGTAGAGGCAGTGCTGCACCCCGATGGGCAGATCACGATCTCCAACGTCACGAGCTTCCGCAAGCACAAGCAGGTCGCCGTGCAGGTGCCCGGCGTCGGCGAGGTCCGCGGCGACGTTGCCTGGGGCGGCAACTGGTTTTTCCTGGTCGACCGTCACGAGCTGCGCATAGATCTGCAGAACGTCGATGCGCTGACGGATTTCACCTGGCGCGTGCGCCAGGCAGTGAACGCCGTGGGTCACCCTGAGGTCGATCACGTCGAAATGTTCGTGCCGTCGGCCGCGAGCGGGGCGAACAGCCGGAATTTCGTGTTGTGCCCGGGCAAGGCCTACGACCGGTCGCCGTGCGGTACCGGCACGAGCGCCAAGCTCGCGTGCCTCGCCGCCGATGGGAAGCTGGCCGAGGACGAGGTGTGGGTGCAGGAGAGCGTGATTGGCAGCGCGTTCTCGGCACGCTATCGCTGGGTTGACCGACGCACCGGCGAGATCGCGCCGTTCATCACCGGCAGCGCGCACGTCACGGCAGAAGCGACTTTGCGTCTGGACGCAAACGATCCATTTCGTTGGGGAATCCGCCCGCTGCACTCCGGCAGCGGTGCATGAAGCATGTCCTGATCTGCGGCGCCGGCGCGATCGGGCTATGCAGCGCTCTTTATCTGCGTGAGCGCGGTTTTGAAGTTACGGTGATCGAACGCGATAGCGCGGGCGCCGACGGCTGCTCATTCGGCAATGCCGGCATGGTGGTGCCGAGCCATTTCACGCCGCTGGCCGCACCCGGCGCGATCGGACTCGGCCTGCGCTGGCTGCTCGATCCAGGCAGTCCCTTCTACATTCGTCCGCGCTTCGACCCGGCACTCGCTGCCTGGATCGTGCAATTCATGCGCGCCGCGAATCGCGAGCACGTCAACCGCGCCGGACCGATCTTGCGCGATCTGCTGATCGCCAGTCGCGAGTTGTACGAGCAGCTCGCGGATCGTTGCGACAACGCGTTCGGGCTGACGAAGCGCGGCATGATGATGCTGTGTCGTACGCGAGCCGGGCTCGAAGAAGAAACTCGTGCGGCGCGGCGCGCGCGCGACCTCGACCTGCCGGTGGAAATCATTTCCGCGACGCGCGCGGCCGAGATCGACCCCGGCATCACGATGGACATCATCGGTGCAGTGTTCTACCCGCTGGACGCTCATCTGGATCCGCGCTTGCTGATGCGCAAGCTTACGGAGCTGGTGACTGCTGCGGGCGTCACGATTCATTGGTCGACGCAACTGGACGCGTGGAGAACGAGCGGCGGACGCATCACTGCCGTCGCGACTTCACAAGGCGAAATCGTTGCGGACGAGTTCGTGCTCGCTGCGGGCGCGTGGTCTGCGGAGCTCGTGCGTTCGCTGGGGCGCAGACTGCTGCTCCAGGGCGGCAAGGGCTACAGCTTCACGCTGCCCAATCCAGCGCAGATGCCACGGCTCTGCTCGGTCCTGAGCGAGGCCCACGTGGCCGTGACCCCGATGGGCAGCTCACTGCGCATTGGCGGCACTATGGAGTTCGCCGGCCTGGACCGCGCGGTGAGCGTGCGCCGGACGCAGACGATTGCAGCGGCAGCGGCACAGTACTTTCCTGCGCTTCGAGCCCAGGACATCGCGCAGGTGCGGCCTTGGGCCGGGCTGCGTCCGTGCTCGCCCGACGGCTTACCTTACATCGGTCGATTTGCGCCATACTCGAACCTGTGCGTGGCCGCCGGGCACGCAATGCTCGGGATCAGCCTCGCGCCGATCACCGGGCGGCTGGTGAGCCAGGTTCTGTCCGGCGAGCAGCCGCGGGTCGCGCTCGAACCCTTGAGCCCGCAGCGCTATTCATGAGAACGAAGATACGGGGTACCGCTCAATGAATTGGAAGGGTGTCATTCCTGCGATCACGACCAATCTCGACGCGGGTGGTGCCGTCGATCATCCCGCGCTCGGCCGTCACTGCGAGTGGCTGATTCGCAGCGGCTGCACCGGAATCGTCTGCTGCGGCTCGCTCGGCGAAGCGGCCACGCTGAGCTTCGATGAGAAGCTGGCAGTCACCGCGACCTGCGTGCAGGCGGTCGGCCGGCAACTGCCGGTCGTCCTTGGGATCGCATCGCTGAGCACCCCTGACGCAGTCAGGCTGGCACGCGGCGCCGAGGAAGCGGGATGCGCCGGGTTGATGGTGTTGCCGCCGTATGTCTACAGCACCGATTGGCGAGAGATGAAGGCGCACGTGAGCGCGATCATCAACGCGACCAAACTGTCGTGCATGCTCTACAACAATCCGCCGGCGTACAAAACCGACTTTCTGCCGGAGCAGATCGTCGAGCTGGCTGCCGAACATCCCAACCTGCACGCCGTGAAAGAATCGAGCGGCGACGCGCGGCGCGTTACCGCGATCCGCGCGCTGTTGCACGAGCGGCTGACGATCCTGGTCGGCATGGACGATGCAGTCGTCGAAGGCATTGCAGCGGGCGCGGAGGGTTGGATCGCCGGTCTGGTGAATGCATTTCCCGAAGAGTCCGTCGCGCTGTTCGAGGCTGCGATACGCGGCGACAAGGCGCGTGCGCGTGACATCTACAACTGGTTCCTGCCGCTGTTGCGCCTCGATACGGTTCCGAAGTTCGTTCAGTACATCAAGTGGGTGCAGGCCGAGGTTGGTCGCGGCACTTACGTCGTGCGCGGGCCGCGTCTGCCGCTCGACGCTCGCGAGCTGGAAACGGTGAAGGGAATTCTGGCACACGCGCTGAAAGCGCGGCCTGCGGTCCGACGTTAGGCGCGGCATGACCACAGCACACATTCTGCTCGCCGTTCTCGCCGCGCTGGGCGCCTACGTCATATGGCAGTGGGTTCGCATCGAGCGCGCTCGATCCGCCGGTGCGTCGGCGAAGCCCGGTGTGCTGCACCTGGCGATCGGCTTCGTCACCAATTTTTTCGACACGCTTGGCATCGGCTCGTTTGCGCCGACGACTGCCGCGTTCAAATTTCGGCGCGTCGTTGCCGACGAAATGATTCCGGGCACGCTGAACGTGGGCCACATGGTGCCCACGGTTGCGCAGGGCCTGATCTTCATCGGCGTGGTGCGCGTTGGACCCGCCACGCTGGTCTCGATGATGGCGGCTTCCGCAATCGGCGCATGGCTGGGTGCGGGCGTTGTAGCCAGGTTGCCGCGTCGGGCGATTCAGGTCTCGATGGGCGTCGCGCTGTCGGTTGCCGCGATTCTGTTTGCGCTCATGAATCTCGATCAGTTGCCGAGCGGTGGTGCTGCGCTGGAGCTCGACGGCGTAAAGCTGGTCGTCGCTGTTGCGATTAACTTCGTGCTCGGCGCGCTGATGACGCTTGGCATCGGCTTGTACGCGCCGTGTCTGATCCTCGTCAGCCTGCTGGGCATGAATCCGATCGCGGCGTTTCCGATCATGATGGGCTCGTGCGCGATGCTGATGCCGGTTGCAACGCTGCGCTTCATCCGTGATCGCAAATACGATCTGCGCGCCGCGCTCGGTCTGGCGATCGGCGGAATTCCAGCGGTGCTGCTCGCAGCGTACGTCGTGCATTCTTTGCCGCTGACGTGGCTGCGTTGGTTGGTTGTCATCATCGTCTTGTACGCTGCTGCGCTGATGCTGCTCTCGGCGCGTGCGAAGTCGCCGGCCGCTGACATAAGCCCAGCAGTTCCTGAACGCGCTGCCGATTCTTCGCATCGATAGAACCCGCGCGCATTCGCGCGCGACTCAACAAAAAGCGCTGGCGAAAATACGGCGGGAATCCCTCGTACGTATTCATCGCAGCGTTCGAAAAGCATTCGGGGGCTTATCACGCGACCTGAGGCGGTCTACATTTAAGGCGGTTCAGATTTCTTGACATTCTTGCTCAGCGGACCCCGAGTGCCTCGGGGCGACGGATCGAAGAGCGATGTCGCGGATTCAGCTGTCGAAGAAAACAAGAGCTGCTGGCGTGCAGTAATGGGGAGGGTGCGTCGATGTCCGATGCGCGAGGTGACTTGGGAGAGCGTGCGCAGGATCCTCGTGACGGTCGGTTGATTTCATGGTTCCAGCGCTGGCGTCGGCCGATCCGCTATTGGTTGTCGAGCCGCTCGTCGGTGCCATCCGCCGAGATCGATGATCTCGCGCAGGAAGTCTTCCTGCGACTGCTCCGCTATAGCGACGACATCGCTATCGACAATCCGCAGAGCTATCTGTTTCGCATCGCCTCGAACGTCGCCAACGAATGGCGCGAGCGTGCTCAGCATCGGCAGCCGCACGACAACAGCTGGCTGGAAGATTTGCAGAGCGCGCCCGGCGCTGAGCCGGAAAACGCCGTGGCGTACGGCCGCGCGCGCGAGCACGTTCAAGCAGCCGTGCAACGACTACCGCCGCGGCAGCGTGAGGTGCTGCTGCTGCACGTGAACGAAGGCCTCACCTACAAGCAGATCACGGACCGATTGGGATTGAGCCCGCGCGTCGTGCTGCGCGATCTGACAAGAGCGTATAGCCAGTTGCGGTCGCAGCTGAATCTTGAGGACCTGGAGGACATGGATCAACGCTGAGGTAGGCTGTCATGACGGACCGCATTGACGACAACCCGACAATGATGTCGATCCCGGAGCAAGCGGCGGAATGGCTGCTGCGCTGGCACTGCGGCGATCTGAGCATCGCCGAACGATTCGAATATCTGCAGTGGCTCAAGACTTCGCCTGTGCACATCGCCGAGACGCTGCGCATGTGCCGCATGTACTCGTGGCTGCAGAACACGAAGCTGAAGCTGTACGTCACGAACGAGGACACGTTCTCGAACGTCGTGCCGCTGGGACCGCGCGAGAATGAGAAAACGAACGCACGCAGCGCGAGTCGCATGAAGCTTTGGAAGACGAGGCTCGCGGCGGGTGCAGCGGCGCTCGCTCTCAGCGCGGTGCTGGGATTGGTCGCGAAGATCGCGTGGTTCGATCACACACTGCAGACGCAGGCGAGCGAGTGGCGCAGCGTGCCGCTGAGCGATGGCAGCTCGATCACCGCTGCGCCGTTCACCCGGCTGCATCACGACATCGGCGACGATCAACGATTGATCTCACTCGAGGCGGGCAGGGCATTTTTCCGGGTTGCTAAGGATCCGTCGCGTCCGTTCTTCGTCGAGGCCGGCGGCGTGATCATCAGAGCCACGGGCACGCAGTTCGGTGTGGAAAGTACCGATGAGGGTGTTACCGTGACCATGCTCGAAGGCTCGGTAATCGTTACTCCTGCTGCGGACAGCGAGGTGAAGTTCGAAACCGTGCCGCTGGTGCAGGATCAGCAACTGATCGTGTCAGGATCCGGTCAACCGCAAATCGCACACGTCGACTCGGAACGGGCGATCGATTGGGGTCATGTCTACCTGTCGGAGGGAAACACGATCGGGGACGCAGTCGCGCAGTTCAACGACTACAACGACATCAAGATCGTCGTCGACGAGGAGACGAGTGCGCGGCAGATGCGCGGCAGGTTCGATGCTATCGATCCGCTTTCGTTTGCCGATACCGTCGGCAAGGCAGCGCAAGCGTCCGTGGTGCGGGAGTCGCCTGAACTGATCCATATCAAACAGCCCGAGCGCCATCGCTGACGCAGCCGGGGCTGCGCCGTAATGAATCGCCACGCCAAGGACTCTGCGGCACGAGCATTTCTCGTCAGCGTGCTCGCCTGCGTTGCGCTTTGCCATGGCGCGTTCGCCGGTACCGACGAACCCTCGCGCCAGTACAACATCGACATCGACAAGATGCCGCTGTCGCAAGCCCTGCAGAAGTTCTCGGACCAGACCCAGCTGCAATACGGCTATCTGCCGACGGACGAGGCCGAAGAGCAAGTGATGGTGGGGCCGGTCAAGGGTTACCTCACTGCCAAGGAGACTCTGGACAAGCTCCTTCCTGATGGCTTCACGTTCGAGTGGGTGAATCCGCGGACGATCTCGATTCTTTCGCCACCTGTGAATTCACCGCCTGGAGGCGTGAATGCGGTGGTTGCGGATAAGGATCAGCAGCACTCGGAGATGGAGAAAGGACAGCAGCTGAGCATGGCGAATGGGGGAGAGAAGAGCGGGTCGGCAATGGGGCCGTATGCGTTTGATTGGAGGGTGACGGTTGAGGGGCAGAGGATTTTCGACAGTGTGTTCGATAGCTTGGATCTCGATGTTCCGGTGCAGGTGTTCGATCGAGCGGACATAGATGCGTCGGGAGCTTCGACGGTGACGGATCTCTTCCGGTACGTCACCCAGCAGCCGAGTTTACAGCCCGGGTCTTTCTTGGGAGACGGAACGCAGTTTGCTGATCTGCGCGGCCTGGGGTTCGATACTACGCTCGTGCTCATTAACGGAAGACGGACGATTGCTACCGCAAGCGCGCTCACTGTCAACGCTTTCGATCTCAATATCATTCCTCTTGGGGCTGTTGAGGGCGTCGAGATAGTGTCCGATTCTACGTCTGCGATTTATGGCGCTGACGCGATCGGCGGCGTGGTCAATATACGGCTCAAGGAGAACATCCTAGAACCCAGGCTCGACATCGACTATGGCGCTGCAGACGGTGGCGCAGTCGAGCGTCATGCCGGCTTCGGCGCCGGCGGCAGCTACGGTCGTGCCCGGGGTTCGTTCGTGCTCGACTACTTCGACCGAAGCCCGCTACTCGGCCGGGAACGCGATCGCTGGAACAATCAGGACTTCACGCGCTTCGGCAGCATGGACTGGCGTTCCCCAACTGCTTCGCCGGGCAATGTTAGTTCCATCACGGGTGAAAATTTACCCGGCATGCCGTCAAGCTTCGCGGCGATACCGACGATATCCTCCGGCGCTACGCTCACGGCGGCGGATTTCCTGAACACCGCGGGGCAAAGAAATCTCGAAAGTCTCTTGCGTTATCAGTCGATCATCATCGCCGGCACCCGCAAGTCCGCAATTGCGAATGGCGAATATGAGCTAACGAACCAGCTCATCGCGTACGCCGAGTTCCTGTATGTCAACAACGAGACCTTGGCGCAGTTCGAGCCACCTGCTCTTAGTAGTGCGCTGGTCAGCGGCGCCAATCCGCACAACCCATTCGGCAAGGACGTGCTGGTGGATGCTCTTCTAACGGATTTGGGTCCGCGAACTTTTGCAAATGCAACTGAGATGGTTCGGGCCGCAGGTGGGCTACGCGGCCGAATAGGGGATTTCGATTGGGAAGCGTGGTTGCAGAAGAGTGAGAACGACGCGGTAACGACGCGCGCCAGAGAACTCGACCCTATTCTCGTTAACCAGGCGTTGGCCGCGTCAGATCCTGATGATGCATTGAATCCTTTCGGTGGGAGCGGAGCTAACTCTCCTGCCCTGCTTGCATCCATGCTGGCGCCGCCGTCCCGAAGTCGGTATCGCACGGCGGCAACCCAATCGGTCGCGTCCGCTCGAGGCCCATTGGTTGCGTTGCCGGCTGGCGCTGTCGAACTCGTAGCCGGCGCTGAATGGCGCGAAGAGGGAATACGTTACGAGCAAGGACTGCCGCTAAACATCTCCGGCTCGAACCAACGCTCCATTGTTGCCGCGTTTGGCGAATTGCGGTTACCACTGGTGAGTGAAGCAGCGCAGATTCCTGCCGTCCACGACCTGGTCTTAGTGCTCTCCGGTCGCTTGGACGACTATTCGGACGTGGGTCGAATTTTCAACCCGGAGTATGCGCTGATCTGGCGGCCGACGACGGCCCTGACGCTGCGTACGTCCGTTGCCCAAAGCTTCCGCCCGCCGACACTCTTCGACCTCTACATGCCGAACTCCGACGTTCGGATACCGATCGTAGATCCGGCTCGGAACAGCGAATTTGCATTGCCAATCTGGCGTACGGGCGGTAACCCGGACTTGAAGCCATCCAGCGCAGATTCGCTTAACGTTGGCCTGCGATTCGAGCCGAAGAAGTGGCTGCCAGTTCGCCTGGGAGCGAACTACTGGCGAATCGACATCGATGACACCATCGCAATTCCGGCTGCAGCACAATTGCTTGCCGCCGAGAGTCTCGTTCCTGACAGAGTTCTTCGTGCACCGCCGTCTGACTCGGACATCGTGGCAGGCATACCTGGATCGGTGGAGCTGATCGATATCACACGCATGAACTTTGGAAGCCTTCGCACGAGTGGTGTGGACCTTAGTGCCTCCGTGACGCTGGATACGCGTGCCGGTCGGTTTACGCCTGAATTGTCGGGCACGTGGGTTCACGATTTTACGACTTCGAACCTTATCGAGGGTCTAGACGTTAGCCGCGTCGGCGTGGCGAACTTCCAGGGGACGATTCCGAGGTGGCGCGCGGTTGCAAGCTTCAGCTGGAGCCGGCAAGGATTCGGTATCGCGACCTCAATGCGGTACGTTCCTTCATACGATGACGCTACATTCCTCGGCGGCCGTAACGGTCGGGCAGTCTCTGCGCAGGCAGTCGTGGATGCACAGGTCTCCGTGGAGCTCGGAAAGATTGCAGGCGAGCAGTCGCCGTGGAGTGGCTTTGAGCTCAGAGCCGGCGCCGTCAATCTGTTCAATGCGGCGCCGCCGTTTTCGGAATCAGCTTTGTCCTCAGGTTACGACATCACCCAGGCAGACCTGAGACAGCGCTTCGTTTACGTGAAAATCGCAAAAAAGTTCTAAGGGTTTCCAGCGTCGGGACTTGTGCGAGGGCTTGGTGCTCGCGGATGCACGGTCCTTCTAATTGGAATTCCGGGCTCACTGCCGGGATCCGGCGGAAATCTGCGCGGTAGAACATAAGGATTGCGCTAGTCGAAGGGGATAGCCAGGAGCCACGATGGCTTCGCGGCCGGAGCAAGGCGCCCACTCGCAAGCTGAACCCGCCGCAGCGCCCAACTTCCGTCATCTCACGTTGTCTTGGGAACTCACTTCAAGGGGTCGATCATGGAGCAACTCGAAATCATCGATCTGGGTGATGCAATGATGGAGACACGGTGCACGTCGGTGCCGGCTGTGAACGTCGACAGTCTGTACGGTCCGGGACACGCGCGCTGTTAACCCAACGGAGGGGGTGTGCAGGCAACTGCACACCCTGCGGTCTCACGGGACTGGCCACGAGGGCCGACTTAGAAAAATCTGTGCCCGACATCGGCACGCATACGAACAAAGAATTCTGGATGCCGCGTCACACTCGGATTTGTGTGACTGCAACCGGCGCGGTCCTGCTCGATCTGAAACGTAACCGCTACTTCGGCCTGGGTTACCGCGAGGCGCGATCGCTATCGGCGCTGGCGACCAACTGGTCCGACGCGTCGACATCTGCTGGAAATTCGTTGGAGCCCATGCAGCCCGAGGATGCGGCTCGCTTGGCCGACGCCCTGGTCAAAGCAGGCTTTCTGACTCCGGACGCACCGACTGAGTCCGGACCAAGCTTCACCGCGATCGACACCGGCGCGACGTTGACCAGCGTCGGCTACGAACTCTCCGCCGCGCCGCGCCTGCATCTGCTTCACTTCATCGCCTTCTTGCGCGCGTGCATCTGGGCGAAGCGAGCGGTCGACTCGCGTCTCCTGTATTCCATCGCGTGCGAAGTTGCAGAAAGCAAAGCCGGTATAACCCATGACATCGACCTGCAACACACGGTCGAGCTAGTGTCCGTCTTCCGTCGCCTGCGACCCTATGCGTTCGCGGCGAAGGACCAATGTCTGTTTCATGCTCTCGCGTTACTGAAGTTCCTGGCTCACTACAACATCCATCCGACGTGGGTCATCGCGGTGCGACCCACGCCATGGGCGGCGCATAGCTGGCTGCAACTCGGCACGTTGGTGCTCGACTGCACTCCCGAAGAGATCAGTGGATACACGCCCATCCTGGCCATCTGAGCCGCTGCGGAGACGATCATGTTTCGCTACGTCGCGCTGATCTGGGCTGCGCAGGATGCCCAGCAGGTCGATGCCGCCCAGGCGGCCACACGGCGTCTCAAGGCTTCGTCCTCGCAATGGCAGGAGGTGCTGGATCGACCGGGATTGCGCGTCCTCTGCACCGATATGCGGCCTGGCTCGCTCGAGCCGTATGTTCTACCGGGAAAGGCCGGCGTCGTACTCGGTGCTCTCTTCGCAAACCGGTCCGATCTCGACGACGACACGCCATCGCCAACGTGTGTGCTCGATGAAGCGCGGACTGCCGCGATCGTGGACAGCCGCGGCGAATGGCTCCTGCGTAACGCCTGGGGTAATTACGTCGCGTTCACTGCCGACCCGGTCACCGGCCGCACTCTGGTATTGAAAGACCCGTGCGGCAGCCTGCCGTGCTTCAGCGCGAATTGTCGCGGCATCACCGTCGTCTATTCGTCGATTGCCGATTGCCTAGAGCTTGGCTCGTTGCGGTTCACCGTCAATCGTCGCTTCGTCGAGCGCAGGCTGTACGGCGGCGAGATGACGCAGCAGTTCGACGCGCTCAACGAAGTCACTCAGATCCGTCGCGGCGAGTGCGTCGAGTTCGCGCCGCTGCAGCAGCCAGCGATGGTTGGTCGGCGCTTTCTCTGGAATCCATTCGTCGTCGCTCGCAGCCAAGCGCCGTTGGACGATCCATCGCGGGCGGCTTTCGCACTCCGCAACACTCTGCGCTCCTGTACGGCCACGCTCGCTTCTTGCCACGAAAGCGTGTTGCTGCGGCTCTCGGGCGGCCTTGATTCGTCGATCGTCTTTTCCTGTCTGCAGGCGACACCGCGTCGTCCTCGGGTGCTCGCCTACACGCAATACACTCCAAACGGACCCATGGACCCGCGACCCTGGGCGCGCATTGCATTGGGCGATTCCGGCTGCGAGCACAGCGAGGTCGAAACGACGCCCGCCGCTATCGAACTGAGCGCAATCTTGGAAATGGCGCCAGCAGCTGAGCCGTTCAGCACCCTCATGTGCCTGGCCACTGCCGCTCAGGAACAAAGTCTGATCGCGCGACAGGCAGCGACGGCGACATTCAGCGGCGACGGTGGCGATTGCGCATTTGGCAGCTTCTGTATCGGCGAAGCCGCGGCCGCCTACTTGCGGCGACATGGGCCGAGTCCGGCCGTTGTGCGCTTGGCAGCCGAATCTGCATCCATTCTGGGCCAGACGACCTGGCACGCACTGAAGCGCGCTTTGCGGATCTGGATCACCCGACGGTCACTCACAAGCCTCGCCGCACTGAACGGCGACGCACGCAGGCTTGTTACCCAAGAGGTCATTCGCGAATGCGAAGCCGCGCCGGCAGTTCACCCATGGCTCGCTGGGCTGCCTCACGCGCCGTGGGAGCCGACCAGCAAGCTGGGCATGCTGCTCGGCACACCCGACCTCTACGCCGGTCAGGCGACGCCGAGCGCAGCCGGGCCGGAGATCGTCGCGCCGATCTACGCGCAGCCGTTTATGGAGCTGGCGCTGAGAATTCCTGCCGACGTGCTCTTCGCCGGCGGGCAGGATCGCGGACTCGCGCGCCGGGCATTCCGCGGCGAGGTTGCGCAGCCGATCCTCAATCGCCTGTGGAAGGACCGGGCCGGCGATTTCCACGACGAGATCATTCGGCGCAACCTCGATTGGCTGCGCGAAATCTTCCTCGACGGCGTGCTCGTCAGCGAAGGCTTCCTGGACAAGGCCGCGGTCGAGCGCGCACTCGCGCCAGGCCCGGTCAAGAGCCACGTCTTTCCTGGCGAGCTGCTGCGACATCTGGACACCGAAATCTGGGCGCGACATTGGGCCGAACGCCGCAGCGGCATCCTCAGGGCTGCCTGACAGCTAGCGCATCCAGTATCGCGCCCAGATCTCGACGTCGAGGTGACGCAAGATCTCGATCGGCAGTACTTCGGTTTTCGATGGTCCAACAGCCAGCGCGGCTTCCACTGCCGCGCGATCGAGCAGACCTTCCTTCACCAGGACTCCGTCCAGGAACAGCTCGCGTACCAGATCGAGATTGCGCAGCAGGAGCTCGCTGTGAAAGCCGGGAGCGCGATCCTTCCAGTGACGCTGCAGGATCGGCTCCGGGACTTCTCGCACGAAGGCACGGCGCGCCAAGCCACGATCCCGCCCGTTCTCTGCGTGGACGTGAATCGGAATGCGCAGGAACAACTCCATCGCCGGCTGCGCATAGAGCGGCGAGATGAGCTCGGGCTCAGGCTGTGCAGCGTCGATGACGTTGTAGAACTCCGGTGTGCCCACCAGCAGCCCGAGACGAAGGATGACGTCCCAAGGCACATATCGAAGCTGACTGAACCACGGATGCGGGTAACTTTCCGGCAGCGTGAAGCTATCGCGCAGCTGCACACTCACGAGCTGCGAGCCCATGAGCAGGGCAGGGCGGATATCGCTCAGCTTTCCGCCGAACAGCCAACGCCGGATCGATCTCAGCAGCACGGCGCCTGTCGATCGCTCAGTGCGCAGCGCGACTTCAGATGCGAGTCGCAGCGCTGCAAACCGCGGCCCGTGGCGTCGCAAGTAGTCGGTCACCGCATACGAGAAGGAGTCGCTGCAGAATCCAGAGTCGCCGCCGTCGCCCGTGAACACTGCGCTGACTTTGCGTTCAACCGCCAATCGATGATCGAGCGTACTGCGCATCATGTACGACAGCAGCGACTGCGGCTCAGTTGCTGGGCGCTCGCGCACCAGATCGGCAAAGTTGATCTCGGCAGGAAGGACCGGGCACTCAAGATGCTCGAAACCGCTGTGTTCAGCCGCGAGCCGCGCCCATGGACGCTCGTCCGAACGACCTTGCGGGTTGAAGAACGTGTAGCACGCGATTCGCGGTTGCGTGGAAGCGCGAGCGAGACAGCCAGCGATGATCGAAGAATCCAGTCCGCCAGACAGTCGGTGCAGCAAGCTCGCGTGGCCGGCCGACAGCGTTTGCGTGCACGAGCGGACGGTGGCGCGCACGGCGGTGGCCGCATGCACTGGATCTTCGATCACGCTTCGCCGCTGCAAAAACGCGAAGGGATCCCAGTAGAAGCACCGTGATCGCAGCGTCGGACGCGTCGCGGGATCGATCTCGACACACTCGCCGTGACGGATCTGCCGTACTTTCTCGAGCGCATCGGTCGCGACGTCGTTGAAGCCGAGTACGCGCTCGCGCAGATACGCGCGGTCGACGCCGAATCCTCGCACCCCGAGCTCGATGCAAGCGCCGACGTGCGAGAACAGAATCGTGACATCTTCGAAGCGGGTTTCGAAGCAGGGCAGCGTGCCCGTTGGATCTTTCAACACGCGAACGATCCTTGCAGCGGCGGCGCGAAGTAGTGCGACGTAATTCCCCCAGCAGTTCTCGATCAGCCATCGCCCTTTGCTGGCGAGGATCGCCTCGCAACTGCGCGCGCTGAGAACTGCGCGTCGCGCCGGGGAATCGTCGTCGACGTCGCGGTTACGCTCAAACAGAGTCCCGAGAATCACGCCGGCGTTGCTTGCGAGCGGCAGTGCTCGCAGCGTGCCGCCTTCGTCCGCACAGAACACCCGCAGTCCAGGGCTGGCGAATGCACGCGTCCAATGCCTAGCGCGCAGCCGCTCGTCCAGCGAGTCCGCCGTGCGGGATTGCTGCTCGTCGATGACGTTCCAGACGAGCGCAATGTAGCGAAACATGCGCGCCCCTTAGCGGGCCCATTCTTGTTGTTGCCCGCGCGGATCTTGTTGTCGTCAAACCGTCAGGATCGGCGTGTACTCGCAAACCTGCTCGGGATTCGCGTCGAGCAGCAGCCTGCCCTGTTGCACCCAGGCGTGCGCTCCCCAGGGCTGCGCACGCACACCGATCACCCAAGTCGGAAACACGTCATGGCGCGCCATGAATCGCACCAGCGCCAGCGAATGGAACAGGCAGCGGTCCCGCGCTGCGAACGTATGCGGCCGCAGCCGCCGGAAGAGCCCGACCAGTTCGACGGCTCTCTGCTCGTCGAAAGCGCCGCTCGCGGCGGCCTTCTGATCGCGGACTTCGCTCGCGATTGCGTACAGAGTGCGCGAGCGCAGAGCATGACGCGTCCAGGCGAGCGCGCCGAGAAAACTTGCGATGTGGGCCAGGCGCAGCGACGTGCTGCGGCTCAACTCGTGTCCTGCGCTGCTGAGAACCCCGCCCAGATCCAGCGGTGGAGCACCGAAACTCGTGCGCTCGGCAGGAGGATCGCGACTCAGCAACCCGGCATCGAGCAGCGCGTCGGCCATGGCGATGGCTGCGTCGGGTGCGAGCTGTTCGACGGCGGCCGCGCTACCGTTTGCGTCATTCCAGTTCAGTGCGAGCGTCGCGAGCGCACGCGCTTCGGTCGAGCCGATGCCGAAGTATCGATTGCGCTTCAAATCCAGCAGGATCGTGCTGGCGAGCAGCGGACAAACTCGAACGTGCGCAGGAATCCAGTATTCGTGCATAGAGAAGGCGGGTGCGTGCCCGGCACGCACCCGCAACGATCGCTCAGAACGGCAGCAGACCGAAGGCAGTCAGGTTGTCGATGAACAGCGGCAGCACGGCGATTTGCCGCGTCTCGACCATTGCATCTCCGAGATCCACGAGCTGAAGTTTGATCGTCATGACGGTTCCCCTTGTTGAAGTAACTTGGCTTGCGAAACGAATCTCCCTGCGCGCGCAAACCTGCGCCTATGTACGATGATGTCAATAAGCAGCGATATCATTCGCGCGCGTTTGCGTGCACATATCTATGGATGTGCGTAGTTAGGACTATTCGGCAAAGCACGAGCGAAGCTGCGGTCGCGGTGACTGTCTTGGCTTATTGGAAAATATCTTTCGCTCGTTGGCGCCAATTGCTTCGATCGATGGCGAAGGATGCAAGCCAACAACACTTGATCTGACACAGACACTGCGTTGCGCGTACGTGTGCACGCGGCGGCGAAATTACTGCAGCAATCGCAAAGCTTTGCAGGCCGCAGTGAGTCGTGCGGGCGAGCTCGCGCGGTACACCCTTAAGCCCGCGCGCGCAGGGTTGTGGCAGGTTGCTGGCGAAGGACAACGCCGATGCAGGCAGCGGATCCCGAGACATTCCAACTGCACGTCGAGTTCGTGAATGCCCATGGCCTGGCGCAAGGTCAGTTCACCACGTTCTCGACGTGCAACCCCATCGAACATGTCGCATCAGACTCAAGCACCGCATCCAGCCCGACGCGGACAGCCCTGCAAGCCCGGCGCGAGGCTCTGTAGCTATGCGGGGTTGTGGTTGACGGCGGTTCGTAACGACGACTGCTATCGTCGCGTGCCGTGGTGGCGTCCGGAACCGTGCTCGCTGCGCTCACGGCGAACACGTCCGGACTTGTCGTAGACGTCGTTGAAATCAACGCCCCCGCTTCGCTGCCCGCGTCCTGCAGGCAGCGAAGCGAGCGAGGTCAGCGGCGGGCGCCGGCGCCGACTCGCGCCGCCGTCGCAGGTGCGTGGCTGGCGTTCGAGTACAGCTCTCCTTCCGACTCTTCCTCTTCCTCGAGTTCGACCTCGACCTCGACCTCCCACTGCGGCTCCGATACTTCTAGTTGGATGCGTGCGAGCGGTACGACGTCGTGCAACCCCGTCAGCTTGAACAGCTCCGGTCGGCACAGACGATAGCGACTGACGGCAACGGAGAGCGTCGAAGGATCGCGACGCAGATAGCGCGCGACTTCGCTCAACGTTGCCACGCGCCGCTCGGTCGCATACCAGGCGATGAGTGCGCGTGCGAGTGTGACCTCACGCTGACGTGAGTTCGAGAGCACGTGCTCGCGATCGACGCCGAGCCGGCACGTCACGGTCTGGATGATCTGGTCCAGCGTGAGCTTGCTGCGATAGACACGCAGTTGTCGCGGCAGGTTCTCGAGGAACTCCGGACTCGCGACGATGCGTGCATCGTGCCTGCTGCCGTGTTCGAACAGGGTGCACTCCTCATGCACCGGCGCGACCGCCATGAACTCGGCGTATTCGCTGTTCTGATCGCACCCGCTCAGCAGCTTCATTGCCGTGCGCGTGGTCAACCAGGGGATCTCGACCTTGCCGAGATATGCGCCATGGCTCGTAAACGGATACGCAGTGGGATCGCCGCCCAGTCCCTCGCTGACCGGCAGGTGATGGATGTAGCGGACGAGCTTCAGCAGGTACGCATCGGGATCGATCAGGATCGCCTTGTAGCGCTGCCGGAAGAAGTGGCCGGACTCCGCTGCGCGCTCATGGATGCTGCGCGCGTAGCGACTGGTGATGCCCTGCATGAAGCGTCCGACCGACACGCTGTCGATCTGCAACGCGATGTGAATTGCGTCTGGTGTCCAACAGTACGCATGCAGACGCGCGCCGGTCCGGCGCAGCGCTGTTGCGAGCAGACGTTCGAAGAGCTGGTAGTCCGTGTGCTGGGAGAAGATGGGGCGAGTCGTACTGCCCCGCTGGACTACGTAG
>Ga0134124_10000686_pt1 | contig 26973 bp, 23 predicted proteins | sample KB304_FD_96880 | JGI IMG/M metagenome (GOLD analysis project Ga0134124, IMG submission 96880) | Terrestrial soil microbial communities without Nitrogen fertilizer from Kellogg Biological Station, Michigan, USA - KB3-0-4 | ecosystem: Environmental > Terrestrial > Soil > Unclassified ... | reverse complement strand
TTATTGGCCGCCGCGCTCGACGGACACCCCGCAACCGCTGTGCTGGCGAGGACAACGGAGATCGAGCCCGCCGCCCCGCGCCGTGCCTGCGCCGACATGGGATTGGTCGACGCGCTGGCGCGAGTCGCCGCACTGACCAGCGATGCGCGCGCTGCGGCGACGAGCGATGCCAAGAACGCCGCCATGCGCGCGCTGCTGCACACCGCGGGCTGGCAATGGGCAGGATGGATGATCGCCGGGCTCCTGCTGCTGCAACTGAGCCGCCGTGCGGGACTTGCCGCGCCGGGCATCGCAGCTGCGCTCATCGTTGCCGCTGCCGCCGCATGGCTCGGGCGCGTGCCCTTGCCGCTTGCGACAGATCATGCCTTCGTGCTGGGGCGTGAGTCGACGTCGCTTTGGTCGATGCCCGCGCCGTTCGTGCTTGCGCTCGCCGCGGCCGGGGTGCTGCTGTTGCTCAGCGCGCCGTGGGTCTCCAGGGCGTTCGCCACCAGCGCCCAGCGGCCTTCGTCCGCATTCGGATACCCCGGTCTCGTGTTCGCGACGGGCATCGGGTGGCTCGTCCTGCTCGATCTGTCGGCGAACGGCCACCCGAGCAATCGGTACCTCGCGCTGTACCACCAGGGTCACCTTTGGGTAGGCATGCTTGCCTTCAGCGTCGTCGCCTTCGCGCGCCAGCCGATCGGCCGCGCGCTCTCGTGGACGCTGTCGATGCTGGACGGCAGCGCAAGCCGCGTCGCCGCGCGCTGCGGCGCTGTCGGCGGCGCCGCGATGCTCATCGCGCTGCTCATCGTGCTGATCGGACTCGTCGGCTCGCTGCTCCTCAACGTTCGCCAGCTCACTTCCGAGCTCGGGCGCCTCTGGCTCATCGTCGGCGCAGCGTGGTTCTTCTTCCTCCGCGGCACACCGTTCACCGAGCGGATGAGCCGGAGCGGCACATCGATCGGCTCGCTCGCCCGCTACGTATGGCCGCTCTTGTTCGTGGTCGCGGTGCTGATCGGCGCGATGCTCGTCACCCATGACATGGGACCGCTCCTCATCGCGGGCTACGGGGCGGGCGCGTTCGTCGCAGCATCCGTCGCGATGTGGTGGTACCAGCGCCGTGGAGCGGCCGGCGTGGCGTACGGGGTCGCGGTGGCGGTCTTCGTCGCGTGGATCGTCGTCACGACCGGCGCACTGTTCCGATTGGGCTCGCTCGACGATGTCGGCGCCGCGCGCCTCGAAAATCTCACCGCCCCGCTCGCGTCAGCGAGCGACCAGCTCGCGCTCGTCACGTGGTTCCAGCGAGCGTCGCCGGCAGCCGGTTTCGGGCTCGGCTCGGTTCCGTGGTGCGGATTCGGGGCGGCCGGCACGTGCGCCGGCGTCCCGGTACAGATCCAGAGCGACTACACGTTCACGGCGCTGATCGGCGAATTCGGCTGGAGTGCAGCGTGGGCATTCACGATCGGTTGCGCGGTGTGGCTTCATTGGATGGCGCGATGCCATGCCGGTGCCACGCGCGGCGAGCCCCGCTTCGTTCGCGCCGGGGCGCGTATCCGCAACGACGAGCAGGCATTCTTGAGCTGGATCTGCGTGACGTGGGTCGTTCTCAGCATGTGCCAGCTCGCGGTGACCGTCGCCGGCAACATCGCAGTGATTCCGCTCACCGGCGTGACCTTTCCCTTCGTAAGCTTCGGGATGACTTCGCTGATTGCGAACGCGGCGATGCTGGGTCTTGCGATCAACGTGAACGCGACGTCGGGCGACGCACATGGCTGAGCGGCGGAGAGCAACGCTGCTGCAGTTCGCGATCGCGGCGACCACCGCCGTCGTGCCGGTCCTGTGCGGCGTGTTGCTGATCGTCGCGTCCGCCCGGCAGGACGCCGGACCCGCGTCGCGCAACGGTGATCGCCACATCAGCGTCCGACACGTCGCGGCGCTGCAGACGTTCGAATACGCGATCGTTCGTCGCGACCGTGTCGCGTCCGAGCTGCCGTCGGCGCAGACGCTGCTCGACCGGCTTCCGGCCTGCCGCGCGCAATGGGGCGCGAATCCGGGTGCGCTGGCCGCGCTGCGAAGCTTCCTCTCGAGAAAATCGCGGACGGATTCATCGCCTGCGTCCCGAATCGCTGCACAGCTGCAAACGATCGACCGCGCGCTCGCCGCTTTCAGCAGCATCGACAATCGCCGCGTCAGCGACGTCGTCGGCTTCGATGCCGGACGCTGGTTCGACGCCGTCATCGCCGCGCTGGGCACACCGATCGAAACGCCCGAGTATCCCGACCAGCGCTTCGCGCTGCGGTGCGAGGACATCGCCGCTGCCGTTGCCGCTCTCGCGCGTTCCGACGGGCGCATCCTCGCCGCCTTCGCATGGCGGGGCACGGAAGTAGGGCGCGTCGTCGCCGCCTGGCGTCCCGAACAGTTCGTCGCGATCGCTGCGCACGGCCTCGGGCGCAACAATCCATGGGCCGGGATTCCGGGCTGCATCTATCTCGGTGCATCGGCGCCGGCAGGGAGCGATGCCAAGACGTACTTCGCCGCCGGAGCGCGCGGTATCGAAGACCTCGTATGCGCGCGCGCCGAAATGCGTGGAATCTCCGCTGAGGATGCGCAGCGTTCGCCGGCCCTTTCAATCGCCGGAGAGCCGACTCTCGACATGCCGGTCAACGATGAGCGCTGGAAGATCCCGCCTTCGCTCGGAGCGATACTGCAGCCGCTCGAGGCATTGCATCGGCCGGCCGGCGCGCTGTATCGCGCGTATACCGGGGCGCAAAGCGACGCGCAGGCCATGCGCACCGCGTATCGTTACGGGCCGAACCGCATCGAGCTCTACGGCGCCGGAGTCGACGTCGGGTACTCCATCGATCTCACGATCGATCCGACGCTGCAGGAGATCGCCCAAAGGATGGCCGCGTGCTACACCGGCCGCACCGATGTTTGTCGCGCCTTCGGCATCGTGCGCAAGGACGACGGCGCGCGCGCGGTCGGCGACGGGCTGCTCGAGCACGCGCTGGTGCGCATGGCGGCGGTCGCCGTCATCGACGTCGAAACCGGCCGTATCGAAGCGCTCGCGGGTGCGCTTTCCCCCTGCACACGACAGGAGTACGACGGGCCCGCTCGCTCGGCGCGTTGCGATCAGCGTTTGCCGTATGCCACGCGCTATCGTCCGGATGCATTGCTGAATCCGGCCGTCTTTCACGATGCGATGCCGGGCTCGACGATCAAGCCGATCATGGCCGCGGCATTCCTCGCCGACCCCTCGGTCGGGCCGCCATGGCTCGCCAGCGAACGCGCCGACATGACGCGATCTCCCACGGCCATTCCATCGGCCGAGAGCCTGCGAGGACAACTCGCGCGCTCCAACTCCGCACGCTTTCTCGATCGCATGTTCTGCGCGGATCTCGGGTTCGCGCCGTGCGCGCGTCCGCGGGAGATCCAGACGATGGCGCTCGCTTTCGGATGGAACGGCGCGTGTGCGGAGCCGAGCGACCAATGCGGCAAACAGGACCTTCTGTTCGGGCGCCCTCCCGACGCGCGCGTGGATGACGGCGGCATCCGCCCGCTCTCGCTCGACATCCCGTATGGCCGGCTGCTGACGCAGCCCGTGAGCACGAAGGTCGGGGCGCCTTTCAAGTTGCGCCCCGACGTTGCGCTGGATCGCGCCCGGTTGCAGCAATGTGCCGCCGGTGCCGATGGCAAGCGGTTCAATCGCGATGACTGGGGGAAATGCCGCAGCAGCGTGGTCGACATCGTCGCGGAAGGGTGGGGCCAGGGCCAGGCGCGCGCGAGCGCGCTCGGCGTCGCGGGCATGATGGCCATGCTCGCAGCAGCCGCCAACGGCCAGGCCGAGGTGCGGGCGCCACATCTGGTCGACGCGCTGCGCGGCGTGGCGGCTGCCGGCGGCCAGCGAGCGGAGGCGGCCGCCGCGCGCGTGAGCCTCGTCGAAGCGAGGCAAAATCGGATTCCGCATGAAGCCGCCGAGGTCATCATCGACGGCCTGTCCTTCAGCCACCGCGCGGGCACTGCCCGCCTCGCCTGCGAACAGGTCTTCGATGCGAGCACCTGCGCGCGCATGGATTGGATCGCCGGCAAAACCGGCACGCCCACGTTTCCCAACGATACGCGCTCGCTGTCCGAGCTCGCCCGGTTGTGCGCCGGGCCCGTCTTGAGGACTCGGCGCGACCGCGATGCCTGCGGGCCACTGCGGCCCTACAAGTGGTACGTCGCGGCATATCGGACGAATCCCGACGACCCGCGGTGGACGAAGGTGATCGGCGTGCTGACCGAACGCAACTGGTTCGTCGCGTCGGGCCGCGTTCACGGTGCCGGCGACCAGGGTCCGAATCCTGCGGCCGAGATCGGCATGCAGATCGCCGCGCGCCACGCGGGTGTGATACCGGGAACGTCCGAGTGAAGCCCGCGTCGCACAGAATTCGGCGGCGGTCGATCGGACGCGCCTCGAGCGCGATCGGCGGACCTTTCGTATGGACGTTCGACGGTCCGTTAGCGACCTGCATCGCCGATATGGAGGACACGCTGCGACGGCTGATCGTGCAGCTGGGCGAAGTCGCGGCGATCAGCGTACTGATCGAGCTGTCGCTGCCTGCGCTCAAGCGGCGCGTCGATGCGGGCGACGCGGTCCAACCCGCCTGGGGCGAATTCCTCGACCGCCTCGCACAACGGTATGGACTGCCTGCCGCTGCACGCGTGCGCCCGCTTCGCGACGACGGGCCGCTGGCGATCCTCGTTATTGCTTACAGGAGCTAGGACATCATGGCCGTGAAGCGCTGGATGCTGGGAAAGATGAACGCCGGAGGGCGACAAGATCCGCCGTCGCAAGCGCGTGATGCAGCGCGTGGCGACGCTCCGGGCGCGGCGCGGATGCGCGAGCCGAGTGTCGGTGTGTTCGAGCATGGGCCCGGCACAATCGATGAAGCCGAGCACCTGGGCCCCTACGCGCCGCTGATCGGCTCGATACGCAGCGAGCTCGAGCAGTTCGCAGCGAGCCAGCTTCGGCTGCATCTCGCGATCGCCGAGCGTGACCGCTACCTTCTTACCTCGATCGAGCTCGAGTGCGAAGGCAATGACCACGAACGGGAGCTCTTGCGCCGCTTCGTCCGCGAGTTCCGGCCGGATCAGATCAAGCGTTATCTCGCCAAGGAAGTGATCGCGCGACTGCGCAACGCAAGCGCGATCGACCTGTCGCAATTCGCGGGCCTGAACGCCGAAGTCGATACCGCTGATCTCGCCCGGGAGCGCGAGGAGGAGCGCTACGGCGATCTCATTGCCGAGCTTTCGTCCGCCATGCCGCACAGCGCGGGTAACCCGTATCGCGTGACGCTCGTGGGGCGCTGGGCGGAGGTCGATGCGCGCGCGCAATCGCGCGACGACCAAGCGCCGGGGTCCGAGGCGCTGCGAACACCGCTCGCCGCGCGCGCGATCCAGGTCGACATCGAGGACGGGGCTGGCACGCACCACATCGAGCTCAAGTCGATCGCGGCGGGCCGGCGGTACTCCGTGGGCAAAGGCGAGGGCTGCGACATCGTGGTCGACGGCGTTTATGTAAGCCGACGGCATTGCGAAATCTGGCTCGAGAACGGGACATGGCGCGTGGCCGATACCGGCTCGACGAACGGGATTCGCATCGAGTCGACGACCGGCGTGATCGCGCGCTTGCCTTCGGACGGGATCTCCGCACGTCCGGCGACGGTCCAGCTGCCTCTCGGCGCGTGGCTCGTCCTTTCCGCGCGCATGCGCGGTGAGCCGGCTCAATATCCGCGCTTGTCACTGCATCTGGGTGGGGACCTCGAGCAGTCACCGGCCAAGGGAACGCCCGCGAAAGCCGTCGCGACGCCAGTGACGCCGATCGCTCCACCGCGACGGCGCGATCACGCGTGGACGCTCACCGCTCGAATGGCGTCGGGCTCGCGCAACATCGACATCGGCAACGATGCGCTGCCGCTTCGCATCGGTCGCTCGCGCAACCAGGCGCTCGTCGTCGACTGGGATCACAGCGATGTCTCGGGACACCATCTCGACATCGTCTCGGTCGACGAAAGCGGCGCCACGGCGCTCGTGCTTGGCGACAACGGCGTCACCGTCGATGGCACATTTCACGGGCCCGGCACCGAGTTCCGCTGGCAACCGGGCGAGACGCTCAAGCTCGATCAAGGGACCGACCGCGTCGCGGCGTGCGAGCTCACGCTGTCACGCGCCGGCTGAGGCCTCGTCGAATGAGGACAAACGTCGAAGCAATCCGGGTGCCTTCGCCTACGCCTACCCCGCGCACGAGCGCCTGCGGCGCCGCGCGCGTGCGCGAAGCGGTGACGGCAACGCGATGGGCCCGCGTTCATGCGGCCGTCGCGTCGTCGCGCGGGCGGCAGCATGCCGTGAACGAAGACCAACACAGTCCGCTCGACGGAAACGCTGAACTCTTCGTCGTCGCGGACGGCGTCGGGTCGGGCGCGTTGGCGTCGTGCGCGAGCCGCGAGCTCGTGGCGCACATTCACGCGGTGCTCGGTCACGGACGCGTCGGTGCCGACGCGGTCAGGACAGCGATCCTCGAAGCGGACCGCGAGATCGCGCGGAGCATCGCGCGGCGCACGAGCACGCCCGGCGCAGCGACGGTCGCGCTGTGCGTGGCGATCAATGCACGGCGCTCGCAGTGGCTGGTCGCGTGGGTCGGCGACTGCCGCGTGTATCGACTGCGTGCGTCGCGCGAAGACGGGACCGAGCTTCTCACCGTCGACGACACCTATCGGCAGCTCAATGAGCGCTCGCCTTCGGGCGCAGGCCCGGACGATCCGGCGCGGATGGTCGGCAACGGCGCCGTCGATGCCCCGAATGTCCGGAAGGTCGAGCTCTCGGCGGGCGAGATGCTGGTTCTGTGCAGCGACGGCGTCCATCGGCACGCAGCAGCAGGCGATATCGCGCGTGTTCTTCGCACCTCTGCGCCACTCGGCGAGCGCTGTGCGCGGCTCGTCGAATTCGCTCGGCAGCGAGGGAGCAGCGACGACGCCACGGTGCTCGTCGTGCAGCCGTCGACCAGCATCAGTGCGAGGATCGCGCGCGGATTCTCGTTGGCCCTAATCGTCGCGTTTCTCGCGGCAGCGGGTGCGTGGCTCGCCACGCACGACTCGGTGTCGCGCCTCTTCGCGCAGGCGAACGTCAATGTCCCAAAGGTGCAGCCATGACACCAGCACAAATCGACCGTGTATTCGGTCGCGAACGCCTCAAGATGGTTACCGGCGAGCACGTCGAGGTGTATCGCGAGGCAGTCGCTCCCGGCGAGCCTCGGCGCTACACCAAGCGCTTCCTCGCGACGCCGAACGGCGACTTCGGGCCGTGGACGGAACGCGAGTGGCGCATCCTCGCGCGTCTGATCGGTCACGGCATCCGCTGCGTGCCCGAAGTCGTGCAGTTCGACGCGGGTGCAAAGAGCGGCATGCGCAGCGTGCAAACGTGCGACGCGGGCGTTACCGTCGACCAATGGGCAACACTTGTTCCCGTCGCGCGAGACGGGACCGTGCGCGGGCATATCTTCGAGGATTCCGCACACTGGTGGTCGCTCGCGCATTACTGTCTTGCCGCGCTGAGCGAGATTCACGCGCTCGAGCTCGTTCACCTGGATATCAAGGCCGACAATATCTGCATTCCGTACGCGCCGGCCGACTTCGAGCCCGATGGCGACGAAGGTCGTCTGTATCCGGCCTTTGCGCGGCTCGCGCTAATCGACTTCGCGTTTTCGCTCGTGAGTCGCGAGAGTCTCGCGCTTCCGCTGCCGCTTGGCTGGCAGAAGGATTACGACTATCAATCGCCGCGCCTTCTCAAGGCGCTCGAAGCCGGCCGCAACGGTGACCTCGAGCCGACCAGGGTGCTCGACTGGCGCTGCGACTTCTACAGCCTCGCGGCGATGCTCAAGCGCTATCTGCCGTCCGATCGTCGAGGCGGTGACGGCTCGGAGATGGGCTGGACATCGAATCGCTATGACGATGCGCGGTCGCTGATCTTCCGGCTGCGCGATACCCATGATCGAGACCTGCCGCACTGGCGTCCGCACGCGGAGCTGATCGATTTCTGCGCGGCGCGGCTGGACGAGCCCGATCTCGTCGCCTCGCTGCAGAAAGGTTGGACGCTCGCGCGCGGCGAGATCGTGGCGGGCATGGCGACGCCGATCACGCCCATTACACCTGTCACGCGCATCGCGCCTTTCGCGCGCGCCGCTTCGGTGACCCCGCTCACCCACATCGCGAGCTCGGAGCCGATCGTGCTTCCCGGGCTTGCGGAGCCGAGCGCTGCCCGCGGCGAAATGGCGGCGATTGGCCCCGACCTTCTTCGTATGAAGCCCCGCGCTGTTCGCAGCGAAACGGCCGCGGGACCGCACCTTCTTCGACGGACGGAAGTGCAAGCGCCCTGGCGAGCGAAGCTGCTCTTGCTTTCGCTGGTCGCGGGCGTCGCCGCGTCGGCGCCGCCGTTCATCGGCAATCCCGCACATCCTCTGTTTGAGCGTGCGAGCCCTGCATCGGGCGAGCGGAATGCGACCTCACCGGTCCAGGCTCCGCGTTCGAGCTTAAGTTCAAACGGCGCCGCCGCACCGGCGGCGCCCGAAGCGGATCCGGCGAATCCCGCCGACGACGCCAACGATCGAGTGGCGCGCTCGCAGCGCGACCAGGTTGCTGACGCCCCCGAACCTGCCACGAGCATCGGTACCTCCGGCGGCCTTGCCAACGACGAGCCCCGCCCCACGAGCGAAACCCCGCGCGAGCAGGCAATCGTCGCCAACGCCGCGCCAGCGCCGGTAGCGACGCCCGCCGAGAAAGTTTCGTCGTCATCCGACGCAACGACTCGCGAACAAGCTGCCCCGAATGCAGCGCAAACACGCGTGAAGTCCGTCGCGCCGGCCAAGCGCGCTCCGGTGACTTCGTGGTCGCCGTCGAATGCGACGCCGACGCAGCATGGACGCCGACCTTCGTCGGCGCCTGCGAGCGCACGCGTCCGCTCGGTGCCGCATCCGCCTGCCCCTGTCGTTGCGCGATCGACATCGCCTTCCCGCGCTCGCGTTGCGACGGCAAGCCCAGCGGTGAACGCCTATCTAGCGACGCTGTCGCCCCGTTCGTCGTCGCCATCGGTGGCGGGCCAGAGCACGCCGCCCATTGCGCAAGTCGACGCAACGCCAGCCGGCGCGGGGGCGTCGATGACCGTGGCGATCGAGGATTCGCGCGCGTCCGCACCGCTGGAGTTGGCGCCAGCGCGCGCGCCGGAATCCGTCGCGGATCAACGATCGCCGGCCGCGCCGGCGAAGCCTGCGCCAAAGGCATCCCGCGCGAAGAGCGGATGGCAGGGATTCCTCGGCAGTATCGTGGGCCTGTTGCAGGGGCGCGATCGCCCAGCAGTGCCGGTCGAGGACCGCGATGTACGGCGCTCGCAAGTTGTGCCGCAGAGCCCGATGCCACAGCAACTCGCAGCGGCCGCATCCAATCCGATCCCAAGGCCGCCTTCCCGCCAGCTTGCGCTGGCGCCGACGACCCCGGGCGTCAGCCCGAACCCGACCGCGCCCGGGCTGCGAAGCGGCGCGACGTCCGATGGGGCGCCGAGCGCCACGATATCGCTCGCCGCCCTGAACTCGTCCAGCGCCGAGTCACGCACGCCCGAGAGCCCACCCGCAATCGCCGCCCCCCCGCACGCATCCGTCGAACCGCCGATGCTGGCGAGGTCCGCTCCCGACGAGTCGTTTGGCGCCCGCGCCGATTCCGACAAGTTGACGATAGAGGCGAAACGGATGCTCGCGAATGCCGTCCCCCGCGTCGCAACGCAGGCCCAGCACGACGTCACCCCCGTGCTGCGGACAGCGGGCCTCCCTCCGCACCCGATGCAGGCGGAGACGATCGCCCAGTTCGCGCATGCGAAATGGACGAGTGAAGACGAGTGGATCTCGGCGAGCGATCTGTCCCCCAGTTACGCGCGCATTCTGCACAGCAATGCGCGACAGGCGCTCGCGTCAGGACGCGGGGCGGCGAACGCCGCGAACATCGAGTTGCGCGCGTTCGGCGCCAACCCGCACGATCCGGAGATAGCGGCGTATCTCGCCTACCTCTACCTGCGCGCGGAACCCGTGCAACCCGAAACGGCTCGCGAGCTGGCGTTGCATGCAATCGTCGTCAGCGGCCCGCGACGTTCGGCGCGCGCCGGGGATTGGGGCGTCCTCGCCGTCGCGAGCGCGCTCACCGGGCGCGAGGCTGATGCGACCCGCGCGTTGCTCGTCGAGGTCGCACTGACCAAGGACCTGGACGCGACCTGCCGCGCCGCGTTGAGCGCCTACTCCTACTTCGGCGAACGGCTTCGCGTACCGGTCCAGGCGATGTTGTCACGAGTTCACGCGCTCGGAGGCGCCTACGCGTACCCCTCGTGCGCATCGCCTCCGTTCTGGGCGAACGCGGCGCGTCGGCCGAGCCTATTGAACTAACGATTCGGAACGTGCGTTTGTCCCGACGATTCCAGGAGAAACCGAATGTCCGTTGATGGCGATAGCAGAGACGCAGTGACCTCGGCGACGAGCGCGATATGGGATAGTCATGTGCGAAAAGACAGGACGCCGGAGGGCTTCACGGTTCGGACGACATACCCGACCAATCCGGACGGAGTGGAGGTGATGCTCGAGCGCTGGGAGCCCGGCACGGAGGAGCCGCCCCACTCGCACCCGGGCGACGATATGACCGTGGTCATCGAGGGGAAGATGTCTTTCCAATTCTATCGGAAGGAGGGAGCCAGCCTCGTGGCGGACGGGGAGAGGCTGTTTCTGAGCGAGGGTGACGTCGGGTACGTGCGCGCGAATCGAATTCACGACGCGAAGTACATCGAGCGCTGCAAGCTTGTGTACGTGCACGACAAGGCCTTCGGCTTTAATTTGGCACGCTGAGCGGCGCTCCTCTGTGCGGGCGGAGCTTTGAATCCGTCGGACTGGATTGTCTACAGGCTGTCTACTTTCGCGGGGCCTCGAAGGCGACTGGCTAAGTAGACAATTGATTCGTTGGTAGGCCGTACTGGACTCGAACCAGTGACCAACGGATTAAAAGTCCGCTGCTCTACCAACTGAGCTAACGACCCAAGGGGCGCGGATTATAGCGAATCCGACGCGCTCCCGCAAAGGTTGGCCGGGCGCTCGCCGGTGCAAAACGGCGTGTGTCGCTAGTTTAGATCGCGCGTCAAAAAGCCGGGCAGCGACATGAAGTCGATGCCTTCATCGCGCAGCGATTCGGCCTCTTCCGGCGACGCCTGTCCGCGAATGCCGCGCTTCGGCGCTTCGTCGTAATGAATCTTGCGCGCTTCCTCCGGGAACGCGCGCCCGACGTTCTCGGCGTTGGCCACCAGGCGACGCATCAACTTCAGCGCTTCGGCCTCGCCGGAGGTTACTGCTTCAGTTTCGCTTTCACTTTCGGCCGCCGGCAGCGCAGCGCGTCCGACCTGCACGTTGGCCGACGGCCGGCGCTCGATCGCGGCGTCGTCGCACACCGGGCAACGAATCATCGTCTGCTCGTGCTGGCGCGCGTAATCCTCGGTCGAGGCGAACCAGCCCTCGAACCGATGCTGCTGCGCACAAACCAAATCGTAAACAATCATTGCAGCGCTTTCATGCGGCGAGGCTCATCGTCCATCTGCACTCGCCAATACTGGTACTTCGATGCCGCTACGCACCCGGCAACGATCGCGCCGAAGGCCAGGAACGATCCCAGCGCCAGGGTCGAAATGCCGGTCAGCCCCTGGCCGATCGTGCATCCGAGCGCAGTGACGCCGCCAAATCCCATTAACACTCCGCCGGCGATATGGTTGACAAGGTCCTCGGTCGATGCGAAGCCCTCCCAGCGGAACGCCCCGGTCGCAAGCGCGGTGGCGGCCGATCCCGCCGCCATGCCGAGCACGCCGGCGATGCCGAAGGTAACGAGCTTGGACTGATCGCTCCACAACAGCAACAGTTCCAGCAAATAGGCCACCGGAGCGACAAAGCTGAATGACTCGGCGCGTCCCGAATTGGTGGCGACAAAGGCTTCTTCCAGCGTCCTCGGATCCTCGGCGACATACCCGACATGGCCCGACACATACCATCCGCCGACGATCACCGCCCCGATGACGATGCCGCCGATCGCGAGCTCGCGGCTGCTGCGGAAATCGCGGCTGGCGAACACGAAAGCGGCGATCGCCACCGCGATCGCCAGGGCGAGGCCCAGTCGGGTCGCGGCGCCGCCGCCCAGACGGGCGGCAAAGCTGCCCAGATCGGAGCGCGCGATCCCCAGCGGGGCGATGTCCCAGCGCACGACGTCCAGCGCGTTGACGCGCCAGACGGCAAATAAGCCCTTCAGCGTCATGTAGGCCGATATTGCCAGCACGATCAATACCACCAGGGACTTGAGGCTTCCACCGCCGAGCCGGATCAGCGTCTTGCTGCCACAGCCCGAAGCAAGGGTCATGCCGAACCCGAACAGGAATCCACCGACCAGGTAGGAAAGCCAGGCGATCCGCGGCGTCGTGTAGATCGTCTTCGACAAGTCGACGAGTCCGGCCGCTTCCAGCAAAGCCGCGCCGGCAATCGCAACGGCGATCGCCAGCAGCCACATGCGCATCCGGCGCCAGTCGCCGATGTGCACGATGTCGGTGATCGCGCCCATCGTACAGAAGTTGACCCGGTTGGCGACGGCGCCGAAGACGAAGGCCAGCGCGAAGGCGAGCCAGGCGACGAGTGCAGGAAGATGACTCGAATCCGGCATGACCGGCAATTATCGCACGCACGTTCACGGCGGCCATCCAGTCAACCCCGACGCTTAACCCCGATTCGCGGCCGCTCGCGTTTACAGTCCGGACCGCTATTTTCAAGCGGCAACAGGAGACAAGATGAAGCGAATCGGAAATGCGCTAGCGACCCTGGTCGCCTCGGCCGTCGGCGCGACGATGCTCGGCGCCTGTGCCGCCGTCGAAGCGCACTGGCCCGGCGAGCCTGCGGCCGTCGAAATCTACGACCGCACCGAAGGCCGCGTGCTGCCGAGCTACACGCACCAGGGCCGGCGCTATGTTGTCGGCAAGCCGGGCAACGAATACTCGATCCGCGTGCGCAACCGGAGCGGCGGGCGGGTGCTCGCGGTGATGAGTGTCGACGGCGTCAACGCGATCTCGGGCGACACCGCGTCGACGGCGCAGACTGGCTACGTGCTCTCGCCGCACGAAAGCGCCGACATCGCCGGATGGCGCAAGAGCATGTCGAACACCGCGGCGTTCTATTTCACGACGCTTCCCGACTCGTACGCCGCGCGCACCGGCCGGCCGGACAATGTCGGCGTGATCGGCGTCGCCGTGTTCCGCGAGCAACCGCGTCGGGTGGTCGAGCAGAAACTGGAGCGCCGCGACGCCGCCGAGCCGATGGCCAAAGCCGCGAAACCCAGTTCGGCCGGCGCGCTCAACTCCGAGGCGGCAGCCGCACCACAGCCGAGTCTCGGCACCGGGCACGGCCGAAGTGAATCGTCTTACGCGAGCTACACCCAGTTCGAGCGCGCCAGCACGGTGCCCGAGCAGACGATTACGATCTACTACGACTCGTATCAGAATCTGTTGGCGCATGGTGTGCCGGTCGGTGCTCCACGCGTCGCGCGCTGGCAGCCCGATCCGTTTCCCGATCGCGGCCGATTCACGCCGGACCCGCATTGAATTCGTAAATCCCCGGCCGTCGTCCGATCCCGTTCGGCGGTCGGGCGACGGCCGCCTCCAGCGGTGCAGATTCGCGCACCCGGTCTCCTCGGCCGCCGACGATGCCAGGCGGTTGTTGCGCGCGCAAGCGGCGGGCATACTGGCCCCGCGATGCCCGCCGGTGCCGACTCCAGCGACGAAGACCTGATGCTCGCCTATGCCGCCGGCGACGCCGCCGCGTTCGACGCGATCTATGCGCGGCACAAAGGCGGCGTCTATCGCTATCTGCTGCGCCAGTGCCGCGACGCCGGCATCGCCGAGCAACTTTTCCAGGACGTATGGATGAATCTGATCCGCGTGCGCACGACCTACCAGCCCAGCGCCAAATTCACCACCTGGCTGTACACGCTCGCCCACAACCGCCTGATCGACCATCATCGCGCCAGCGGTCGCGTTACGCTGGTCTCCACCGATGACGAAAACCACGCGGACGTCGTCGCTGCGCTGCCGGCAAGCCGCCGGTCCGAACCGGAATCGCGCGCGTCCAACCGCGAACTCGGCGACCGGTTGAAGGATGCGGTGGCGGCGCTTCCGGCCGCACAGCGCGACGCCTTTTTGCTGCAGCAGGAGGGCGGTCTGACGCTGGAGGAGATCGCGACGCTGACCGGCGTCGGCGCCGAGACGGTCAAGAGCCGCTTGCGCTACGCGACGAATAAATTGCGTGCCGAGCTTGCCGACCTCTCCCCTCAGTTGCGCGAGGACATCGGATGAATCCTGCCGACGACGATCGCGATCCCGACGTCGATGCCGCATGGCGCGCAGCCAATCGCGACCAGCCGCCGCCGGCGCTCGACGCGGCGATCGCCGCCGCAGCGCGGCGCGCGGTCGGCGCCGGGCCGAAGAGTCCGCAGGCTCCGCGCGCCTGGTGGCCGGTCGCCGCCGCGGCGGTCGTCGCGATCGTTGCGATCGGCATCGTCGAAATGACGCCCCCCGACGAAATCGTCCCGAAGGAGATTTCACCCGCGGCGCCGCAAGCGGCGCCGCCCGCGGAACTATCCTCTCGCCAAGACACGGCTCGCGACCAGCGCGCGGCCGCGCCCGCCGCCGTCCCGCAGCCAACGCCGTCCGGTCGCATCGAAGCGCCGCGCAAGGTCGAGCGCGCGGCGCCGCCGATTCGCGCCGATGCGCCGGCCGCCGCAACCGAGGCGACTCCTGAACGCACGTCGGAGGGGACTCGCCAACGCGAACCCGCAGCTTCTCGCGAAGCCGCCAAGCCGGGCGTGCCGTTCCCGGCGTCGCCGTCCGATGCGAGTCCGGCAACGAACGCGGCCGCGCCACCCGCCGCAGATCGCCTGAGCGCCGCGCCGGCGAGTCCGAAGCTGCGGGAACAGACGCCGCCGTCGAGCGCCGGCGCAAGTGCGCAGCAAGCGCTGGCCCCGCCCGCGGAAGGCGAGCGCAAGACCTCACCCGCTGCTGCAGCGGCGCCCGCGGCGCGCCGCGAGGCCGCGCCATCCAACGGAGAGCCTACACTCGCCAAGCGCGCGCATGACAGCGCAGCGGTGACGGACGAGGCCCCGCGGACGGTCGACGAATGGATCCGATTGATCCGCCGGCTCAGGGCCGAGGGCAGGAACGATCTCGCGGCGAAGGAGCTCGCCGCGTTTCGCACGCGCTATCAGGAGCGCGCGGACGCCTTGCTTCCCGCCGATCTGCGAGACTTCAAGCCTTGAGCGATCCGCGCTAGAGCATCGCCGCGCGCGAGCGCAGCAGCTTCTTGATCGGCGCCGGCAGCGCAGCGCCACCGGCGTCACCGAGTGGGAGCCACAGCAGTCCCGGCTCTTCGGCGCGTCGCGGCCAGTGGCGCACCGCGCAGGGCAGCGGCTCGAGCGTCAGCCGGAAGTGGGTGAAGCCGTGCTCGATCGACGGCAGCGCGATGCCGGGCGTAACATCGGCGGCAAAACGCGCGCGGCAATGTGCGGCCGCGTCGGCGCCTCCGACGAGCTCCGGCAGACTCCACAGACCCGCCCAGATGCCGACGTTCGGCCGGCGCTCCAGCAACACTTCGCCGTGCCGTTCGAGCAGCAGCACAGTGGTCGCACGCTGCGGCAGCGTTTTTTTTGCGCGCCGGCCCGGCAGCTCGGCGATCCGATGCTCGCGGCGGGCGACGCAATCGGCGGCGATCGGGCAGACATCGCAGCGCGGCCGGGTGCGCAGGCACACGGTGGCGCCCAGGTCCATCAGAGCCTGCGTATAGGTTTCGATATCGCGCGCCGGCAACAGCGCCTCGGCGCGCGCCCAGAGCGCGCGCTCGACGGCCGGATCGGAAGGCGAGCCGTCGATGCCGGCGTGGCGCGCCAGCACGCGCTTCACGTTGCCGTCGAGAATGGCGCCGCGCGCGCCGAACGCGAAGGCCGCGATCGCCGCGGCGGTCGAGCGGCCGATGCCGGGCAGCGCCGCGATCGCGGCCGCGTCGTGCGGAAAGACGCCGCCATGATCGGCGACGATCGCCTGCGCGGCGCGATGCAGCATATGCGCGCGGCGGTAGTAGCCCAATCCGCTCCACTGCTCGAGCACGCGCTCGACCGGCGCCGCGGCAAGGCTCGCCACGTCGGGAAACGCGGCGACGAACCGTTCGAAATACGGGATGACGGTCACGACCTGCGTCTGCTGCAGCATGACCTCGGACAGCCAGATCCGATACGCATCGCGCGTGTTCTGCCAGGGAAGGTCGCGGCGTCCGGCGCGCCGCTGCCATGCGATCAGCCCGGTCGCGAAGCGCGTCACGACGTTCGGGCGAAGCGCGCGGGTTCCGGCGTGTTTCGCCTCACCGCGCCGACAAGCGCTGCCGCGCCTTGGTCGCCGCTTCCGAGGTCGGATACTTGGCGACGACTTCCTGGAACGTGCGTCTGGCCCCCGGCGCATCGCCCAGCTCGACCTGGCTGCTCGCGATGTTGAGCAACGCGTCGGGCACCTTCTGGCTGTCGGGATAGGTCGCGATCAGTTGCCTCTGCGTGGCGATCGCCGCCCGGAATTCGCGCTGCGCATACTGCGCGTTGCCGGCCCAGTACATCGCCGATGGTGCGAGCGGACTCTTCGGATAGGCGCGGATGAACGACTGAAAGCCCGCGACCGCGGCGCCGAAATTGCCGTTCTTGAAAGCTTCGAGCGCGGCATCGTAGCTCTTTTGCTCGGACGCGGGATCCGCCGCCGCCGGCGCGCCGGCGGCGGCCGGTGCAGGCGCTGCCGCATCGCCTGAGGCGGAGGGTGCGCCTCCGGCGCCCGGCCCGCCTTCGAGCCGCCGCACGCGACCGTCGAGATCGATGTACAGGTCGCGCTGGCGCTTTTGCGCCTGCTCGAGCTCGTAGGTCAGCACTTCGTACTGGCCGCGCAGCTTGGCGATATCGCTCTTGATCTGCTCGACGTCGCGGAACAGATCGGCGCTTCCCGCGCTTTTCGCTTCGAGCGCGTCGAGGCGCTGCGCAAGCGAACGCTCGACCAGGTTGACGCGGTTTTTGAGCTCCTCGATGCGGCGACGCGCCTCGTCGTCGTCGAATATCGCGCCGCGCGCCGGCGCCGTGAGTTGCACGGCGAACAGCACGATCGCGAGCGGCGCGAGCCTCGCCCGCAGCGAGGAACGCCTCGAGTGCGGGCGGTGCCGGAGGAAGCTGTCGCCGGACACTTAGTCGCCGCGATAGCCGATATCGTCGCGCCGGTTCTCCGCCCACGCCGATTCATCGTGGCCCGGATTCTTCGGCTTTTCCTTGCCGAAGCTGACCGTGTCGATCTGCGCTTCGGTCGCACCGGACAACATCATCATCCGCTTGGCGGCGTCGGCGCGACGCTGCCCCAGCGCGATGTTGTATTCACGGCTGCCGCGCTCGTCGGTATTGCCCTCGACTGTCATGTGCGCGTTGCGATTGGCCTGCAGGTACTTCCCATGCGCCTCGAGCAGAGACTTGTAGTCGTCCTTGATCGCGTACGCGTCGAAATCGAAATACACGCTGCGCTTGGACAGGATGCTGCCCGGATCCTTCAGCGGATTCCGCGCGCCCTGGTTGGCGCCGGCGACCGATCCCGTCTGTGCGCCCGAGGTGGCGGCTCCTGGCGCGGTCGCGCCTGGGGTGCGCTCGTCGACGGGCGCGGCGGCTTCCTGCTTCGGCGTCGTCGAACATGCGGCGAGCGCCAGCGCAGCCAGTACACCGATCAGAATTTTTTTCATGGTTTCTCCTTTCGTCGTTGCGAATGCGAGCCGATCTACTTCTGCAGCGGACCCCACGCGGGTTCGCGCACGTCGCTCGCTGTTGCGGTCAGCCTCTGCTTGACGCGACCGTCGCTGGAGACCGCGGCCAATATACCACGGCCCCCGACTTCGGACGCATAGAGGATCAGCTTGCCGTTCGGTGCGACGCTGGGCGATTCGTCGAGACTTCCCTGCGTCAGAATCTGGACCTGCCGCGTCGCGAAATCCTGCAATGCGACGTTGAGCCGACCACTGTCGCGGCGCACGAACACGAATCCCTTGCCGTCGGGCAGAAAACGCGGCGACACGTTGTAATTGCCGTCGTAGGTCATGCGTTCGACCGCGCCGCCGCCCAAAGTCAGGCGATAGATCTGCGGGCTGCCGCCGCGATCCGAGGTGAACAATATCGACCGGCCGTCGGGCGCGAACGTCGCCTCGGTGTCGATGCCGGCCGACGTCGAAAGGCGCTGCGCATTGCCGCCATCGGCGCCGATCAGGTAAATCTGCGAGCTGCCGTCCTTCGACAGCGTCACCGCGAGCTTGCTGCCGTCGGGCGACCACGACGGCGCGCTGTTGCTGCCGCGGAAATTGGCGACCAGCTGCCGCGCTCCGGTAGTCAGCGACTGCACGTAGACGACCGGCTTCCGATTCTCCATCGAGACATAGGCAATGCGCGTGCCGTCCGGCGACCATTCCGGCGAAAGCAGTGGCTCCTTCGACGTGACTATCGACTGCGGATTGTAGCCATCGGCATCGGCCACCAGTAATTCGTAGCGAGTACCCTGCTTGGCGACGTAGGCGATGCGCGTGCTGAACACGCCGACGTCCCCCGTCAGTTTTTCATAGATGACGTCGGCAATGCGATGCGCGGTAGCGCGGAACTGCGCCGGCGGCACTACGTAACTGAACGAGGCGAGCTGCGCTTGCTTGACCGCGTCGAGCAGCGTGAAGCGGACCTCGGTGCGGCCATCGGGAAGCGCCACCATGCTGCCGACGACGACGGCGTCAGCGCCGCGGCCGGTCCAATCGCCATAACGCACGTCCTCGGCGCGCGCCGGCCGGGGAACGACCCCGCCCGGATCGACCAGGCGGAACAGCCCGCTGCGCGACAGGTCTGCGCCGACGATCCCCGAGACACCCAGCGGATAGTTCGACTCGCCGGCGAAGGGGACGATTGCGATCGGAATCGTCGTCGCGCCGCCGCCGATGATCTCGATCGTCAGCTGGGCATGGGCGCTGAAAGCCGCCGCACAACAGAACGCGAACAGGGTGCGCATCAACAATCGGGTCATCGGGGTCGAGATTTTTGGTATGTGGGGGAACCGCGGCGGCGGTGATCGATTCAGGCACTCGCGTCGCCCGTCGACGCAAAGCGTCGGGGCAGCGCAATGATTATAACGAACGTGTGGGCGCAACCGGGTCAACGCATCACTGCGCCGGCGGTTCAATGCGGACCGTCGAATCGAGCCCCAATGCATCGCGCAGCCGGTCGGCGGCCCGGCGTGCCTCCTCCCTGGTCGAATAGGGACCGACATAGACACGGAAAAGTCCCGCGTCCTGCCGGACTCTTGGTTCGACGCCGAGACTCCCGGTTTGGTTCGCCAGCCGGGCGACAAATTCCTGTGCATTCGCATAGTTGGCGAATGCGCCGAGCTGAGTGACATAGCCGCCGGCTTCCTGCCCGATCGGCAGCGCGAGCGCCGACGGGACCTCGCTCGCGGCGACCGGCGGCAGCGGCCCCGCCAGCAACGGCGGCGCCGCGCCGGGCAGAATGCTTTCGACCTCGACTTCGCCGCTGCCCTTTTGCGCAATACCCAGGCGGTAAGCCGCCGCGTACGACAGATCGATAATGCGCCCCGGGTGAAACGGGCCGCGATCGTTGACGCGCACGACCACGCTTCTGCCGTTAGCCAGATTGGTGACGCGCGCGTACGAAGGAAGCGGCAGCGTCGGGTGCGCCGCCGTCATCGCGTACATGTCGTAGGGCTCGCCGATGGCTGTCTTTTGCGCATGGAACTTGCGGCCGTACCACGACGCGAGTCCGCGCTCGCGGTAGCTGGTCAGTCTCGTTGCCGGAACGTAGTCATGGCCAAATACGGTGTACGGCCGGTTGGCGAACCGATGCAGCGGTTCGAGCTTCGGCAACGCATCGGGAATCGTTTCGAGGTTGTCCGGCGGATTGGCGCCCGGTCCATCGTCCTGATAGTAGGCGCCGGGCCGCGGCGGTGCGATCGACGACGGCGCTGTCGCCGGCGCCGCGATCGACGGCTCCGGCGGCTCGCGCTTGACCGCGGGCGCGCACGCCGCCACCACGCCGGCCAGCAACGCGATCGACGCGGCGCGCAAGCAGGCGAGCGCGCTTTGACCGGTCGAAATCGGCGACATATAGTCGGGGATTATACGTGGGCGACGAATGCCCCCCGCGCCGAGCGCGCGGTCGCCCAATGTTCTTGCACCGGGAGGTGGGGTGAAAAAAACTGCGCTCATTACCGGCATCGCGCTGGCCGGTGCCGTGGCGGCGCTAGTGCTGGCCCTGCGCGCCTTCGGCAAGGCGGACACACCCGGGTTTTTCGGTCCCGGCACGCTGCTCGCCGACATCAACATCGCACTCGAATTGCTTCTGGTCGCGGGACTTACCTTCGGCATGATGCTGGCGCGCAGCGGCAATATCGAGGCGCACCGCGTCAACCAGACCGCGTGGGTACTGGTCAATGCGGTCCTGGTCGCGTTGATCATGATCGCCTCGATTCGCACGTTCAAGCTCGCGCATCTGTCCGATCTCGCCAACAGCGGCAACCTGATCATCGTCATCCACGCAGCGGTCGGCGCGCTGACGCTGGTCGCGGGCCTGTGGCTGGTGCTGCAGATGAACGACATCCTCCCGGCGCGCTGGCACATCCGCGGCTGGAAGACGCTGATGCGCGCGACGCTGGCCGGCTACTGGACGGTCGCGCTGCTCGGCATCGCGACCTATCGCGTCTGGTACGCCTGACGGCCCGACAATGGGCGCTGCTGTCCGAGCGAATTTACCGGACAGGACACTAGGTGCTGACCAGCTTGCGGTTCGCCTGCACGCTCATCAGGATGCCCAGCCCGATGAACAGGCTGATCAGCGCAGTGCCGCCGAACGAGACCAGCGGAAGCGGCACGCCGACGACCGGCAGCAGGCCGCTGACCATCGCCATGTTGACAAAGGCGTAGGTGAAGAACATCAAGGTGATCGCGCCCGAAACCAGCCGCGTGAACATCGTGGACGCATTCATCGTGATCGCCAGCGCCCGGCCGATCAGCAGCACATAGAGCAGCAGCAGGACCGAGGCGCCGATCAGTCCGAACTCCTCGCCGAAAACCGCGAAGATGAAGTCGGTATGCCGCTCCGGCAGGAAATCGAGGTGTGTCTGCGTGCCGTTCAGCCAGCCCTTGCCGACCACCCCGCCCGACCCCAGCGCGATCGACGCCTGCGAGCTGTGATAGCCGGCACCGAGCGGATCCCGGCTTGGATCGAGAAACGTCAGTATGCGTTCCTGCTGATAGTCGTGCAGATGTGGCCAGATCAGCGGCGCGGCGGCGGCGCCGACTGCCACCAGCCCGATGATCACCTTCCATGACAGGCCCGCCAGATAAAGAACATAGAAGCCGGTCGCCCCGATGATCAGCGCAGTGCCGAGATCGGGCTGGCGCCGCACCAGGACGACCGGCACCGCGATCAGCACCAACGCAAGCGCGTAGTCGAAAAGGTGAATCCGCGTCTCGCGCCGCTGGAAATACCAGGCGAGCATCAATGGCAGCGCGATCTTCATCAGCTCGGAAGGCTGGAAGCGCGCGATGCCGATGCTCAGCCACCGCCGCGAGCCGTTGACCAGCGTTCCGCCGACCGCGACCGCGACCAGCAACGCCACGGCGACCAGATATAACGGCAGCGCGATGCGCGCCAGCCGCTGCGGCGCGATGTTGGCGATCGCCCACATCAGCACCAGCGCGAAGCCGAGCGACAGCGCCTGGCTGGTCAAGCGGCCAACGCTCTGGTCGGACGCCGATACCAGCGTGATCATGCCGATGCCGGCGATCGCCAGCGCCGCGGCCATCAGATAGCTGTCGATCCGGCGCACGATCAACTGCCAGACCTTGCCGAGCAATGCGCCGAGTTTCTCCATCAATCGGACTCGTCGTCGGACTCGCGCGGCGGCTCGACCTTGGCAGCTCCGGGAGCCGCACCCGGCTTCTGCCCAAGCAGGTAGTAATCGAGCACGATCCTCGCGATCGGCGCGGCCGCCTGCGCGCCGAATCCGCCGTTCTCGACCAGCACGGCCAGCGCGATCTTCGGCTTGTCGGCCGGCGCATAGGCTGCGTACCACGCGTGATCGCGCAAGCGCTCATCGATGCGCGCCGAGTAGCGCTCGCCTTTCAGCGAATAGACCTGCGCGGTGCCGGTCTTGCCTGCGGATATGTACTTGCTGCCGACGAACGCCGCTGCGCTGGTGCCTTCGCGCGGCACACCGATCAGCGCCTTCTTGACGACAGCGAGATCTTGCGGCTTGACGGCGAGCGCGTGCGTCCGCTCCGAGGGCAATTCGCGCAGCGCGCCGGTGCGGGTGTTCTCGATCGCCTTGACCACACGGGGGCGCATCGCCTCGCCGTCATTGGCGATGATCGCGATCGCCTGGGCCTGCTGCAGCGGCGTGAAGGCGTTGTATCCCTGGCCGATCCCGGCCGAGATCGAATCGCCCAGATACCATTTGCGATGCTCCTCGCGGTAGTTGCTCCCCGAGAAGCGCTCGCGCTTCCATGTCCGCGACGGCAAAACGCCGGGCAACTCGCCCTCGAGATCGATGCCGGTCTTCTGGCCGAATCCGAACTGCGACATGAATGCATAGGTGTCGTCGATGTCGGTCTCGCCGGCCAGCATGTAGTAGTAGGTATCGCACGACGCGACGATCGACTTGGTCATGTCGACATAGCCGTGACCGCCGGGCTTGTCGTCGCGGAATCGGTGGGTGCTGCCGGCGATCTGGTAATACCCCGGATCGAAAATCGTCTGCGTCGCCGTCCGCTTGCCCGAGGTCAGCGCGGCCAGCGCGAGGTACGGCTTGATCGTCGATCCCGGCGGGTACGCGCCGCGCAACGGCCGGTTGAGCAGCGGCTTGTCGGGCGAATCGTTCAACTGTTCCCAGGACGATGGATCGATGCCGTCGACGAACAGGTTCGGATCGAAACCGGGCCGCGAGACGTAGGCGAGGATCTCACCGGTTGCCGGATCGATCGCGACCAGCGCCCCGCGCCGGGTGCCGAACGCCTCTTCGGCGATTTTCTGCAGATGGATGTCCAATGCGAGTCGCAGGTTGTTGCCGGATACCGGCGGTGTGCGCGACAGCGTGCGCACGGCGCGGCCGCTGGAATCGACCTCGACTTCCTCGACGCCGGTGCCGCCGTGCAGCTCGCGCTCGTAAGACAATTCGACGCCGACCTTGCCGATGTAGTCGGAGCCCTTGTAGTTGGCGGTCTCGTTCCATTCGTCGATGCGCTCGAGATCGCGGTCATTGATGCGGCTTACATAGCCGATCAGCTGGGACGCGATCTCGCCGAACGGATATTGCCGGAACAGCCGCGCCTTGATGTCGACGCCGGGGAACCGGTATTGATTGACCGCGAAGCGCGCAACTTCCTCGTCGGTCAGGCGCGTGCGCAGGGGCACGCTGTCCAGGCGCTTCGATTCGTCCAGCAGGCGCTTGAAGCGCTTGCGGTCGCGCGGCTGGACTTCGACGATCTTGGCCAGCTGGTCGATCGTCGCCTCGAGATTGGTCACGCGCGAAGGCATGATCTCCAGCGTGTACGCCGAGTAGCTTTGCGCGAGCACGATGCCGTTGCGATCGGTGATCACGCCGCGGTTGGGCGCGATCGGGACGATCGCGACGCGATTGCTCTCGGCCAGCGTCTGATAGTGGCCGTGCTGGATGACCTGCAAATAGAAAAAGCGGCCGAACAGCCCGCCGAACGCGGTGATCATCAGCCCGCCGGCAATCAACAGCCGGCGGCGAAAGCGCAAGCTTTCGCGCTCGGGATCCTTGAGCTCGGGCGGCGAGAAGGCGCGGTTGCGGCCGCGTTGGCTGAACAGGCGTCGCATGAGAAATGGTCTTCGCTAGAGCTCCGCGGACGAGCGCTGCGGGCGCTGCGGCCATTGCAGCACCACGGTCACCGGCGGCCACAGCAGCGCGCCGGTCAGCGAGCCGACGACGTAGGTCCAGCGCGGCGGTGACGCGCCGCCGGCGATTCGCACCAGCAGCACCAGTCCCGAACTGAGTAACAGCAGCGCCGCCACCTGCGCCGCCTGCTGCCAGAGCGGAAAGCGAAGCACGCGCCGGCGAAAATAGCCGGCGCCGTAGGCGAGCACCGCATACGCCAACGCATGCTGGCCGAAGACGGTCGCATCGACGACATCCATCATCAACCCCAGGCACCACGCGACGCCGACGCCGATCAGGCGCGGCTCCTGGATGCACCAGTAAAGCAGCACCAGCGCCAGGAAATCGGGCTTCAGCGTGAGCGCCATCCCCGACATCGGCAGCGTATTGGCGACCAGGCCGACGAGCAAGGTCAGCACGATGAACCACGGCCGGACCGGCAGCAGGATCTCTTCGGGGCGGGCGGCGACGAAAGGCGGCATCGTGTGTCGGGCCTGGTCGGGCCTAGCCCTTGCGCCTGCCGCGGCCCTTGCGCGGCGCGGTGGTGTCCGAAGGTTCTTCGGGACGCGGCGGCACGGACGCGGTCGACCCGAGGATCAGCACCTGCACGCTGTTGTCGATTCCCGCAAGCGCCTTGCAGGTGACATGCGCGAAACTGAGCCCCGTCTCGCGCTCGACCGAGACCACCTGCGCGACCGCGAGGCCCGCCGGATACGTGCCGTCGATGCCCGACGTGACCAGCAGATCGCCCGGCTCGATTTCGACGCTGGGCGAAAGGTAGCGAAGCTCGGGCGGTCGTGCGGCGCCAGCGCCATACATGACGGTGCGCACGCCGCTGCGCTCGACCTTGACCGGCACCGCGTGATCCTTGTCGGTGACCAGCGTGACTTCGGACATGTAGGGATACACGCGCGTGACCTGACCGACGACGCCGATGCTGTCGATCACCGCCCGGCCGGCCTGCACACCCGCCGCCTCGCCCTTATCGACAAAGATCTTCTGCGTGAACGGATCGCGGCTGGAATAGAGCACTTCGGCCGCGGTCGCATCGACCGGGATGCGCGTCTCGAGTTTCATCAGCCCGCGCAGCCGCGCATTTTCCTTCTCGACCGCCGGGTAGCCTTGCACCAGAGGCGCCTGGCTCAGCAATTGCGCCTGCAGGGCCGCGTTGTCGTCGGCCAGCGTACGCTGAGATGAAAAGTAAGTTCCGACATAAGCGAGCGCTTCGCCGGGCATTTGCACGATGCGCTGCATCGGATAGAGCACGATCGCCGCACCGCGCCGGATGTTCTCCAGGTAGCGATAGCGCGTGTCTGCGAACAGCAGCGCCAGCGACAGCAGCGCGAAAACCGCAAGCCGTGTCAGCGGCGACGGGCCGCGGTGAAAAAATGGCGGCGGCTCGACCGAGAGGTGACGCATCAAACGGGCCGGCTGGTCAGCGGCGGGGAAAAACCCCGACGGTCAGGCAGCGGAAGACGGGATGCGTGGTAGCGGGCATGCTCGTCGCCGATACGATCAGATCAATCCGAAGTGAAGATCGTCGACAGCTTTTCCATATTCTCGAGCGCCTTGCCGCAACCCCGCACGACGCAGGTCAGCGGATCATCGGCCACGATCACCGGCAGACCGGTCTCCTCCATCAACAGGCGGTCGACGTCGCGCAGAAGCGCGCCGCCGCCGGTCAGCACCATGCCGTGCTCGGCGATGTCGGCGCCGAGCTCCGGCGGCGTGCGCTCGAGCGCGCTCTTGACTGCGGAAACGATGCTGTTCAGCGGATCGGTCAGCGCTTCGAGAATCTCGTTCGACGACACGGTGAAGCTGCGCGGGATCCCTTCGGCCAGGTTGCGGCCCTTGACCTCCATCTCCTTCACCTCGGATCCGGGAAACGCCGATCCGATCGTCTGCTTGATCTGCTCGGCCGTCGTCTCGCCGATCAGCATGCCGTAGTTGCGGCGAATGTAATTGACGATCGCCTCGTCGAACTTGTCGCCGCCGACGCGCACGCTGCCCGCGTAAACCATTCCGCCCAGCGAGATCACGCCGACTTCCGTCGTGCCGCCGCCGATGTCGACGACCATCGAGCCGGTCGCTTCTGAAATCGGCAGGTCGGCGCCGATCGCAGCGGCCATCGGCTCCTCGATTAGGTACACCTTCGACGCACCGGCGCCGAGCGCGGATTCGCGGATCGCGCGGCGTTCGACCTGCGTAGAGCCGCAGGGCACGCAGATGATGATGCGCGGGCTCGGACTGAACAGCTTCGAGTCCAGCACTTTCTTGATGAACTGCTTGAGCATCTGCTCGGTGACGGTGAAGTCGGCGATGACGCCGTCTTTCATCGGCCGGATCGCGGTGATGTTGCCCGGCGTGCGGCCGAGCATCTGTTTTGCCGCCAAGCCCACTTCCTGGATCACCCGCTTGCCGTTCGGTCCGCCTTCCTGCCGGATCGACACGACCGAGGGCTCGTTCAGCACGATTCCCTTGCCGCGGACGTAAATCAGCGTGTTCGCCGTCCCCAGATCGATCGCAAGATCGGTGGAGAAATAGCCTTTGAACATTTCGAACATGGGGCCTTTCGTTGCGACTCGCGCAGTGGGCGGCCGTGCTTATGACAAGTGATTATGATACCCTATTCAGCTTTGTTTCTGCACCGCAATTTTGCCCGCGAGCCTAAAACAATGGCGCTTTCCCTCGATGAAGTGCGGCGAATCGCGCATCTGGCCCGGATCGAGATCACGCCGGCCGAAGCCGCCGACGTGCGCGCCAAGCTCGAAAGCATTTTCGAATTGGTCGGCCGCATGCGCGCCGTCGACACGACCGGCATCGTTCCGATGTCGCATGCGCAGGACCTCGTCCTGCCGCTGCGCGAGGACCGGGTCACCTAAACCGATCGTCATGCGCGCTATCAGCAGG
>Ga0134124_10000685_pt1 | contig 26975 bp, 21 predicted proteins | sample KB304_FD_96880 | JGI IMG/M metagenome (GOLD analysis project Ga0134124, IMG submission 96880) | Terrestrial soil microbial communities without Nitrogen fertilizer from Kellogg Biological Station, Michigan, USA - KB3-0-4 | ecosystem: Environmental > Terrestrial > Soil > Unclassified ... | reverse complement strand
TGGGCGCTTTCTGGGCGGGGCTCTACGTCGTGAAGCAGGACTCGAGCCCCACCGCTAACCAGAATCGCGCCGCGAACCAGAACTCGCGCAATCAAGGCTCCGGCAATCAGAATTCAGCGGATCAGTCACCCCCGAATACGACTCCGCAGCCGTCACAGGGATCGAGTGATGCGCGCTACATTGTTCAGGTAGGCTCATCTTTCGGCACGGTCGAGAAAGCCAACGAGCTGACCTCGCAGCTAAGGCACAAGTACCCGAGCGCTCACACGCAGAATCCGACCGGCACCGACACTCTCTATCGTGTTCGCATCGGTCCTTACAACAGCCGCGAAGACGCTCAACAGGTCGCTAACGAGCTTGCGAGCCAGGGCTTCAAAGGCGTGATGATCTTCCCGTGGAGCGGGAACTGAAGTTCCGGGTTCAGGGTTCAGGGTTCAGAGTTCAGGGTTCAGGGTTCAGGGTTCAGGGTTCAGAGTTCAGAGTTCAGGGCTCAGAGTTCAACCTTTAGGTTGCGAGCCGTCAGCAAGCTAAAGCTTGAACTCTGAACTCTGAACTCTGAACCCTGAACCATGAACTCGGAACGAAGTATTTATGCTGATTCAAATCGAAACAGAAAACCCGACGCGGCGTCTGCCTGAGTGGTTGCGCAAGCCGGTTCGCAACACCGATGCCGATCACGAGCTGAAGAAGATGCTGCGCAGGCGCGGACTTCACACCGTGTGCGAAGAAGCCCGCTGCCCGAATCGCAACGATTGTTTTTCAAGAGGCGCCGCTACGTTCATGATTCTCGGCGACGTTTGCTCGCGAAGCTGCGGCTTCTGTTCAGTCAAGACCGGACGCGGATTGCCCCTGGATTCCATGCGAGATGAACCGGAACAGGTCGCTGAAGCGGCGGCCCAACTCGACTTGAAATACGTCGTGATCACTTCGGTGAATCGGGATGAGTTGCCCGACGGAGGCGCCGGACATTTTGCGCGTACGATTCATGCGGTGCGGCGACGGCTCCCGGAAGCAAAGGTCGAGGTGCTGACCCCGGACTTCAAGGGTAGCCACGACGCTCTTCATACGGTTCTCGATGCGGGCCCTGATACTTTCAATCACAACGTCGAGACTGTGCCTCGCTTATACCTGAGAGTCCGGCCGCAGGCAGACTATCGGCAATCGCTCGACGTGCTCCGCGAGGCCCGCCGGTTTTCGAATACGACGTTAACGAAGTCCGGCTTCATGGTTGGCCTGGGTGAACGCCCCGACGAAGTGAAGATGCTGCTGGCGGACTTGCGCGCGCACGACGTCGACGTCGTTACGATCGGCCAGTACTTGCAGCCGACTCGCGCACACTTGCCGGTAGCCGAGTACGTTCACCCCGACGTGTTTGAAGAATATAAGTCACACGGCGAGGAGCTTGGCTTTCGCGCGGTCTTCTCGGGTCCGCTGGTGCGAAGCTCCTTCATGGCGGAGATGGTGAACGAGATCGCGGAGAAGATTGCGGATTGCGGATCGGAGGAGATTGCGGATCGCGGATTGCGGATTGCGGATTGAACCCCGGACGGATTGGCATAGAAAACACGCATGATCTTCAAACTCGCAATCCGCAATCCGCAATCCGCAATCCGCAGTTCTTTATTCCGTGTTCGACATTCCGAAGAAGCTGTTCCTCCTGTTTACGCGCGCGAGGATCTGCTCGCCGCCCGCTTTCGAGTCGCGAAGGTCCTGCCTTTCCAACAATCCGCCCCGTTCATCAGTAATCTTTCACTCGCGATCTTCTCCGGGCTGTTGCTTGTGTTTGCGTTTCCCGATTGGAACCTGTGGTCGCTCGCATGGGTCGGCACCGCGCCCCTGATCATGGCAGTTGTGCGCGAGCGGAAATTCTGGCGTTCGTTGCTGCTCGGAACAATTACCGGCACGATCTTTTTCGCCGGCTCGTCGCACTGGGTCACCTACTCGATGCACAACTACGGCGACATTCCGCTGGCACTCTCTTACGTCGTGGTGGTCATCTTTTCGGTTACGCTCGGAATGTTCACAGGCCTGTTCGCGGCGGTGGTGGCGTTCTCAGCGAAGCACCTGGGCGGCTGGGCGATACTGGCCGCGCCGGGGGTGTGGGCCGCCAGCGAATGGCTGAGGTTGGAAGCGACAGGCATGGGCTGGAACCCGCTCGGCTACTCGCAGGCCTTTCAGCCTGCTGTAATCCAGGTCGCACGGGTGGGCGGCGTTTATCTCGTGAGCGCTATTATGGCGGCGGCAAGCACCGCCCTGGTGTTTGCGGTTGTCTATCTAGAGCGGCGGCGCGGAATCGTCGTGCTGACCGCGGCGGGTTTGATCGCAATAGCAGCGGTGCTGTATGGCGAATCGCTGCGGCCTTCGGCAGATGATTCGGGCTCGATTACGGCAGCGGTTATTCAGCCCAACATCCCAATCGACGGAGCATGGGACGATTCCAAATTCGTTGACGAGATGCTTCTGCGTCACATTTCGCTTTCCGAACAAGCGGTGCGCGCAAACACCAGAGACCGAAGCGCAGACCCGACAGCCGCTTCGACGGAGAAGAACACCAGCATCGATCTGATAATCTGGCCCGAGGCGCCGATGAACTTCGAGTACGATCGAGACCCCGGGCTTCGGCGCAAGCTCGCAGATTTCGCAACTCGAAATCAAGTTTACCTCCTGATGAACTCCTGGGGCTTCTCGCCCGGCCCGACGACAGGCAATTCAGACGAGCCGCAATACAACAGCGCAATTATGATATCGCCCGCGGGCGAGAAGATCGCGGAATACGACAAGAACGCGCTTATGCCGTTTGGAGAATACGTCCCGGGGCGTCGCTGGCTTCCATTCATGGATCGGATCAAGGCTCTCGCGGGAGACATCACCGCCGGCACGAGCTTGAGCTTACCCAACGCGGCCGGAGCAAAGATTGGAGCGCTTATTTGCTTTGAGAGCACGCGGCCGGATCTCGCGCGGCGAATGCGAAGCGCAGGCGCATCGGCGTTTGTTCAGCTTTCAAACGAGGCGTGGTTCGGTCCCACGTCGGCTCCGCGGCAGATGCTTGCGACGGCGATCTTCCGCGCGGTCGAGAACAATACTGATGTGATTCGCGCTACCAACTCGGGGCTATCAGCGCGGATAGATCGCTATGGCTTAGTCAGCGGCGAAACGCCAATGTTCGAAACCGCCACTCGAACGTGGAAAATCAGGACTGAGGATGAAGCGCGCGGCGACAGTTTAACTTTTTACACTCGCCACGGTGACATATTTGTAATCGCTTGCGCGGTGGTGAGTATCCTTCTGCTGGCGGCGGCTGCAACGCGTGCGGCGTGGGAGAAAAAGCACCAGGAATGAAACTGAGAAGGCACGAATAAACAAGTTCGAAAGTGGGACTTGGGTGGAACTTAGGTCACCCGGAACTCAGAGCAGGGAATCGAGCGCTCCGCCCGGCAACGCGTAGGGGTGCGATGTTTATAGTTACGGACGCCGACGTGGAATTCCTGGCTCCGTTAGGTGCGGCATACAACTTGAGCGCAGGGACATTTCACCCTTGGGGTTGGCAACATAGGGAACTCGCCACTATAGACATTCTACCCCTACGGGGCTCCGGGAATTCTCAGGACACTTCCTCCGGCGAAGAGTCGCGGGCGGTTTCCGGCTCAAGTCCGGCTTTTAATCACACCCGTTCAGCCTGAAGGCCGGACTACGAACATTTTACAGGATTCCTTATGACTAAGATTACTCGGCGTAAGTTTATTGAAATTGCCTCCTCGATGAGCGCTGTTCTTGCGTGGCGATTACCTGTCGCAGGCGCGTCCGACGTCCAGTGGCGCGAGCGAAGGGATCTGTATCCGCAAGGAGTCGCCTCCGCCGACCCCCACCCCGACAGCGTGATCGTGTGGACTCGCCGTCAGCCATCACAAGCAAGCACGGCCAAAAAGTTAATCGTCGAAATAGCAGACGATTCCGAGTTCCATCGAGTCGTCGCGAAAACTGAAGCTGTTCTCTCCGCGGAAACAGATTGGACTTGCCGTGTGCTCGCCGCCGGTCTCAAGCCTCGGCGAGTGTACTCGTACCGATTCACCGATGAGCATGGCTTCGGCAGCCGCGTCGGCCGGACAGTCACCGCGCCTTCTTATGCAGATAACCGGCCGATCAGCTTCTCGTTCGTAAGCTGTCAGAACGTGCAACAGGGAGCTTCAACCGCGTATCGGAGGATGATCTGGGAAGACGAACGGAAGACTGCGGAGAATCAACTTGGCTTTGTGCTTCATCTTGGTGATTTCGTTTACGAAGTTGTCTGGTATCCCGAGGACCGCCCGCAGGGAATGTACTCGCGGCGCCTGCGCGACATAGTTCGGTATGAAAAGGGAGAGAAGATAAACGACTTTCATGTGCCGGCCACACTGGATGACTACCGCGCGCTTTACAAAGCTTATCTGCAGGACCCCGACCTTCAGGATGCGCGAGCTCGCTGGCCGTTCGTCTGTATGTGGGATAACCACGAGTTCTCCTGGAAAGGCTGGCAGAGCCAGCAGAACTTCAGTGGCGTGAGGCCGGCTCAAACGCGCAAGGTTGCTGCATGTCAGGCGTGGTTCGAATACCAGCCGGCGAGAGTGGCCAACAGTCTCGGCGCGCCTTTGACTCGATACACCGCGCCGAAGGTCGTCGACAAATCCATAAGCAACTTCGACGAACAGGGTCTGGGCCTGGAAGAAGGAAATCTGGCGGCCATCAGCAGTGTCAGGCTCTTTCGCGCATTTCGCTTTGGAAAAAACGTCGAGTTGATTCTCACCGACAATCGTTCGTTCCGCTCCGAGCCGCTAACCGACTCGAGTGCGTTTGCGCCGTTCCAGCCAAAACAATTTCCCTATGTTGCTCCTCAAGACGTCATCGAAGTGCTGGACGGAGGGCGGGCATACAACGGCGGCGAGCCGCCCGAGACCATTCGGTTTAACGGTAAGGACGTTCCCAACCCGCGTAAGAACTCACCGCCGCAATCGATGCTCGGCAAGACTCAAAAGGCATGGTTCCTAAATCAGCTTCGCCGCTCCAACTCTCCCTGGAAACTCTGGGGCAATTCGGTTGGGATGCTCGATTGGCGAATCGACTTTCAAAACCTACCAAAAGAGATCGGCGTCGAGTGGCCGGCGACGGGCTATGCTGCTTTGGGTGGTGATGACTGGTCGGGTTATCGATATGAACGCGCCGAGATTCTCAATCTCGTGAAGCGCGAGGCGATCACGGGGTTCGTTACGATCGCGGGAGACCGGCACTGTTTTCAAGCCGGCGTGTTATCTGAATCACTGCCGCCGAAGCCCTTCGATCCGGTAGCGGTCGAGTTTGTCACCGGCTCGGTTTCGGCGCCTGGCCTGTTTGAGGGTGCGGAATACGGCCTGCCAAAAGATCATCCATTGCGGGCGATTTTTCTCCACAAGCCCTCTTCTGGCGCTCCGGTCCAGCCCGCCATGAATCTCTCGATGATGCACGGAGTGCGCGCGAGCCTTGCGCTGCAAAAGATTGGCGATCTGCATCAGGCGCTTGCGGCGCGAAACGCGGACGTCGCTCCTCATCTCTCGTTTATGGATGCCGGCGGTCACGGCTATTCGGTTGTACGCGCTGCCGGCGACGAGCTGGAAGTCGAGTTCGTATGCATCGTCAGGCCGGTGGAACGCACGGACCGCGCCGACGGCGGCCCGCTGGCATACAGGGTCTCTCATCGAGTGAAGCGATGGGAACGCAAGGGCACTCCACGTCTGGAACGGACGTTACTCGAGGGAACTCTTCCCTTGGTAGTGTGAATCGCATGGAAATTGGTCTTGCTGGAAATTTGATAGTGTGGTGATAGTGTGTTGCTCGCTCACATTCGCGTTTCTCCTCTTCGTCCGCGGCGTCCTCTGCGGTTGATTCCGAGCGACTGAGCAGGAAAAACCGCGGAGGACGCCGGGGACGCAGAGGACCGCTTGCCGGCAACACGCTAATACGCCACTACTGGAAATTTGATCCTTACGCTTGATGATCTTCCGCGGCGCCGGCCTTCAATTCTTTTTTCAAGAAGAAGAGCGTGCAGCCTTCGGCTATGCCGGGGAGCTCGCCGAACACACGATAGCCAAGCCCTTCGTAAAACGGCCGCGCCTGAAAGCTGGTGGTCTCGAGATACGAGAGCAGATACCCGTGATCGGCGGCGTAGTTCTCAACCGCAGTCAGCAGCGCGGAGCCGTACCCTTTTCCGCGGTAGTCTTCGGCGACCCACATTCCCGCGATGTGCACCGACGCGCCCCAAAGGTCTCCCTGCGCGCCGCCGACTACGCGGCCATTCTCATCTCTCAGAAAGCACGCAACAGATCGAGGCGGCTCGTGCCCGACGATGGTTCGGTTGAAGCCGCGGACTCCATCGACGATTTGCCGCAGCTCGTCCGTCGACAGATGCTCGTCCAACTGAAGGGTGACGGTAGTCAAAGGCCTGGTACTCCCTCTTCGTGGTTAAGCTCAGCCGCATGTGGTTTTGCAACAAAGCAGTCAGAGGCAGGTAAGTGTGGCCCTCCTCAGAAACCACGGCCGGGCCTCTTTGCATTAGCCCAGGCGTTTACGCCTTGGGTTCACGGCAGTTCCTCTCATTCTCGAGCCCGATTTATCGGGCTTTCTCCCCTAATAGAAGATCGCTAAAGCGCCTTCCAAGCCCCGTTAACGGGGCTCGAAAACCGGCCCGCTCGCGATCCCAGGCGTAACGCCCGAGCCAGGGAAAACAGTCGCCAGCGGTTCCTTAACAATATCGGCTCGTCATCAGGAGCATGACTTGCTCCGTGGCCCCCGTTAGCAGTGCGCGAGATCACTTTGTGGCCGAGGACACCACCGGCAGTTCACTCCGTTTACTCCAATCTTCAAACGAGCCGTCATACAACCGCGCGTCGTAGCCCAGATACCTTGCGACAAAGTAAATCAAGGTCGCCTGCTGGCCGATGTGGCAATAACTCACGACTTCTTTGCCGGGTTTGATTCCGGCTTCCTCGAATATTTTTTTTAGAGTCGCCGAGTCTTTCAACTTATTCGCATCGTCGGCAAGACTCGAAAACGGGACGTTGACCGCGTTCGGGATGTGACCTGCTCGAGGCATGCGGCCCGCGCTTGCGCCGGTGTAAAACTCAGGGGCGCGCGCGTCGACTATCGCTACCTTTGGCTTGCTCAGATTAGCCGACACCCATGCCGCATCGACTACCAGTTCCGGCCGCGGATGAGGAGTGATCGCTCCGCGCTTTATCACCGGCGCGTCCGTGGTGACGGTCCGCCCCTGGGTGCGCCAGGCTTCAAAGCCTCCGTCCAGCAGGGACGTTTGCTTACCAAGCCCGAGATAATCGAGCGTGAAAAAAACGCGAGTAGCCGGGCTCACGTAGTTAGCCAGGAAGCAGATGACGATTCGCGAGTCGTCAGACACGCCCAGCTCCTCGAACGATGACTTCAGTTTTTCCACCGGCGGAAGCTCCAGCGTAAGCGGCTGACCGGAAGCGGCAATACTGGACATCTCGAGGAAGCGCGCGCCGGGAATGTGACCGGCATCGTAGCTCGCGCGTGGACCAATGTTGATTACCACAACCGTCCGATCGCCCAGATGCTCGGCAAGCCAGGCGGTTGAAACCAGCATTGAGTTTGGTTCGCTGCTTCCGGCTTGCGCATCACCGCGTGACAGAGCAAATTGCACGGCGAGCGCTAACGCGGCCGCGCCGACGACGACAAGCGATGCTTTTACAAACACAGATTTCTTTGAGCTCGAGTTGATTTGCATAACAATCACCGGTCCTTTCTTGCTGACTTCAGAATCAGAAACAGAGCACGTCTGGTCACGGTCCTAACAGGCTGCTGAAAAAGGGATGCGACAGCTCTCAATCGGATTGTCAATAATCCCACCAACTACATTCCTGCTTTTTCAGCAGCCTGCTAAACGCGCCGAAGTATTTAGTCACAGTGATAAACCTGTAAGGGCGTCACTCCGTGGGCAGCGCTCTTTCGTTGGTCTCTTACTCCTGGTGAGAAGGGCCGGCCATGGAGGGGCGGCCACGGAGGGCCGCCCATACAGATCCATCAAATCAATTTCATTCGCTTCGCAGTGCCAGCATCGGGTCGATTGAAGTAACGCGCAGCGCAGGAACGAGGCACGCCGCTGCCGCCACCACAATAAGCACTGCCGAGACCGCGATGAACGTTATCGGATCGGTAGGCTCGACCGCAAATAACAATGCCGACATCAGCCGCCCGAGCAGAAGCGCGCCCGCAACGCCTATCGACAAGCCGGCCAGCACGTAAGCCATCCCCTGGCGCATCACCATTGCCAACACTCGCGACGGCGTGGCTCCGAGAGCGAGCCTCACGCCCAGCTCGTGTGTGCGCTGGCTTACAGAGAGCGCCATTACACCGGCGATTCCCGCGGCGGTTATGACAAGCGCAAGCGCCGCAAACATCGCCAGCAGAATGGCGGTCAGCCGAGGAGATGCAACTGCGTCCTCGCGCACGTGCTCCAGTGTTTGAACGCGATCGATCGCGGTCTCGGGATCGATCTGATACACCGCGTCTCGCATCAGGCCGGCGATGCTCATCGGTTCAGCCGCGGTGCGCACGAGAAGATTGTTCGCAAACCCGCTCTGCGCGAGAGGAATATAAATCTCATCGGTAGGCTCACGGTCCAGACCGTATTGTTTGACGTCGGCAACTATTCCGATGACCGTAGTCCATGTCTGACCCCGATCGAAGCTCACTCGTCTCCCGATCGGGTCCTCTTCATTCCAGCGATGGCGCGCGGTGGACTGATTGAGCACCGCAACCAGCGGCGCCTTTTCGTTGTCCTTGTCTTCGAAGGTCCTTCCCTTTACCAGAGGCACCCGGATCGTCTCGAAATAGCCCGGACTGGCGGACCTGAAATCCGCCTGGGGAGGCAGCTCGCCTTCGGGGATCGGATGGCCCTCGATCTGAAAGCCCCGATTGAAAGCCCCGTTCACGATGCCGAGTTGATTCAAAGGGTACGTTGATGCCAACGCGGCCGATTGTACCCCGGGTTCGGACCGAGCCTTGTCAAGAAGCCGCTGGAGCATCAACCGGGTCTGGTCTGTGTTGTTGTACTTGGACCAGTTTGGGCTGACTCTCATTGCCAGCACCTTCTCCGGATCGAACCCGGGACTCACGCTCTGAAGCTTGATGAGGCTGCGAATCATCAGCCCGGCGCCGATCAGCAGCATGAAGGACACCGCTACCTGCGCGACGGTCAGAAGATTTCGCGTGCGTTGGCGGCTTGCGCTCGCGCTTGTTCGACCGCCGCCTTCCTTCAATGAGTTGTTCAGATTTCGATCCGAAGAGAACACGGGGACCAAACCGAATACCAGCCCCGTCACCACGGAAACCAGCACCGTGAACAGCAGGACTAACCCATCGATACGAATTTCTTCGCTGCGTGTAGTGAACCTTGCGGCGAATGTTACCAGCAGGCGCAATCCTCCCGTGGCAAGCAGCAAGCCAATCGCTCCTCCGGCAAGCGACACCATCGTGCTCTCGGTAAGCAGTTGCCGAATCAACCGGCCTCGCCCCGCTCCCAGCGCGGAGCGAATCGCCATCTCTCTTTCGCGGCGCATCAATCTGGCCAGTGTAAGATTTGCAACGTTTGCGCAGGCGATCAGCAAGACGAGCGCCGAAGTCCCCAGCAGTACCAGGAAAGTCGGCCGGGCGCGCCGTGTCAGCTCTTCCTGAAGAGGCGCTACGACCGCGCTGTATCCGCGATTGGCCGGATAAGAATCCGGGTACTGGCTCTGAAGATTGGCCGCAAGCACGTTCAGATCGGCTTGAGCCTCGTCGACGCCAACGCCGGGTTTCAAACGCCCGAACACGCTCATCATTCGTGCGTTACGATTGGCGATGAACTGGTCGGAAGATCGAGTCGGACAATGCGACGTCGGCATGTATATGTCTTCCTCGACCGGATATTGCGGTATGGACGGCAAAACGCCAATGACGGTATGCGGACTGTTATTCATCTGGAAGACCCTGCCGACGATGTTTGGGTCGCCGCCGTGACTCTGCTTCCAGTATTTGTAGCTCAGCACCAGGACCGCATCGGAGCCTTTGTCGTCATCGGTCGACACAAAGGTCCTGCCGAGAATGGGCGTCACTCCAAGAACATCAAAAAAGTTCGCGGACACGACGCCGGTCTGAACGCGCTGAGGCTCAGATCCGCCCAGAAGTGTGAAGCTCATCGTATGGTGCTCGACCACCGCATCCAGCGTTTGACTCTGCTCGCGGTAGTCCGTCACTTCCTTGACCGAGAAGAACGTGTCATTGACATGAGCGAGCGGAGCCTGCTGATGAACGATGACCAGTTGGCTTCCCTGCTTGTATGGCAGCGGGCGCATCAGCACGCCGTAGATGACGCTGAAGATCGCGGTGTTTGCTCCGATGCCGAGCGCCAGAGTCAGCACGGCAACGAGGGTAAAGCCGGGATTGCGCAGTAGAATGCGCGCGCCGTAGCGAGTGTCCTGCAGGAGCCCTTCAATCAGCCTTCCGCCACGGACGTCGCGGCATTCTTCCTTGAATTTCTCCACGCCGCCAAAATCCCGCAATGCGTGAACGCGCGCGTCGGCGGCGCTCATGCCACGTTCGATGTTTCGCCTGATCTCCATCTCAACGTGGAAGCGCAGTTCGTCGTTCATATCGCGTTCCAGGTTGTCTTTGCGAATGAGCGAGCGCAGGGCGTCTGAGATTTTCCCGAACATTGTTATCCTCCGGATCGGTTCACTTGAATTGTTATGTCAATCCGTGGCCGCCCTTCCCCGGAGTTGACTTTGATCTTGATCGCGCGGTTTATGTTGTTTGCAATATGCGATCGACCGCGGCCGACAATCGCTCCCAGCTCTCGGTTTCCTCGGTGAGCTGTTTCCGCCCTTTGCGCGTCAGCTCGTAGTACTTCGCCTGCCGGTTGTTGTCCGACTTGTCCCACTCGGACTTGATCAGGGCTTGCTGTTCGAGCCGGTACAACGCGGGGTAGAGCGAGCCTTGATTGATTACCAGCACGTCCTGGGAAACCTGCTGGATGCGCTGAGATATTCCCCACCCGTGCATAGGTCCAAGCGCAAGCGTTTTCAGAATCAGCATATCCAGCGTTCCTTGTAAGAGGTCAGTCTGTTTAGCCATTTGTCTCTCCTCGACAATCTACAGGAGGCGATGATAGGGCCGCTCCTGTAGATTGTCAAGGGGAAGTTCGTTTTCACAGCTCTCGCAGTCCTCTTTTCTCCTCGGCGTCCTCTGCGTCCTCTGCGGTTCAATTCCAAGCACTGATCAAGAAGAACCGCGGAGGACGCTGAGGACGCCGAGGAAAACAGAGTCGTGATCGACGAGGGCACGCTACTCGGATACTCGGCGGCTGGACGGCGCGGTTGAACGTGAACTATTGTCTCCCGAACAGTGGAATTAGTGCTTGCGCGCTGTGACTAAGTGGGACAACTCAGATTCAATTCAATGCTTAATGCAGGGGTGACCGTCATGAAAAACTTCCTCTTTCAACGCTTTGCGGTCCTTTGCGTCTTTGCGCTGAGTATTGTGTCTTGCGCCTTCAATACCCAATACTCAGCGCAAAGACGCAAAGGACCGCAAAGCACGCGAAGGACTGACCGGACGTTACAAGTCAGCAACCCAATAACCGGACACTACCGTTAATTGCGTTACTGGAGGGAACACGATGGAACGTTTCATAAACGAAGCCGTTGAGCAATTCGCTCACGATCACACCAAACCCGAATCAGATTTGTACCTCCGTTTGCGTGACGAGACTTACGCAACGATGAGAAGCCCTCAGATGCAGGTCGGACGCATCGAAGGCCGCTTTCTGAAAATGCTGGTTCGGCTAACCGGCGCGCGGAGCATCCTCGAGATCGGAATGTTCACCGGATACAGCGCGCTGATGATGGCTGAAGGGCTTCCAGACGACGGCCGCCTGATCACCTGTGACGTCAACCCCGAAGCCGAGGCGATTGCCCGACGTTACTTCAACGAGAGCCCTGACGCTCACAAGATAGAGATCAGAATGGGGCCGGCGCTCGACACAATCAAATCCTTAAGCGGCCCGATTGATATGGTCTTCATCGACGCCGACAAAACGAATTACTCGAACTACTACGAAGCAGTCATGCCACTGCTGAGGCCGGGCGGGTTGATCGTCGCCGACAATGTTTTGTGGAGCGGAAGAGTGCTCGACCCGAAGAGCGACGACGATCACGCAATCGTCGCCTTCGACAAGCTTGTGCAGTCGGATCCAAGAGTCGAGAACGTATGCTTGACGGTGCGTGATGGAATGATGCTGGCGTGGAAGCGGCCGTGAAAGTCTGCCCTGTCGCCGATCACTGGCGCTCTTGGCTCTCTGCTTTGAAGCTCGCTTGAAGCCTCCTCATCCCGCGAAGCCAGCGATCATAGTCAGTAGCTTTTCTTCTGAAATACTCCGCGACTTCAGGATGAGGCAGGATCAGAAACCGTTCTTCTTCCATGGCCTTCACAACCGCTTCGGCGACGTCTTCCGGTTCCAGCGCATTTGCCCGAAGGAATTCGCCCGGCCCTCCCGCCGACCGCCGCAAGAGATCCGTGTTCACGCCCTGGGGACACAAACAGGAAACCTTGATCCCCGCATCGCCGTGCGTGATCGAGAGCCATTCCGCAAACGCGACCGCCGCGTGCTTGGTCACCGAATATGGCGCCGAGCCAATCTGCGTGAGCAATCCCGCCGCCGATGCCGTAGCCACAATGTAGCCTTCACCACGCGCAAGCATCCCAGGCAACACGGCGCGCGCCGCATAGATGTGCGCCATCACGTTGACTTCCCAAATGTGCTGCCAGACGCCGTTCGGCTCGTCGGCGCCGCCGGGAGTGCCGATGCCGGCGTTCGAGCAGAACAGATCGATCGCGCCATACTTATCTATCGCCTGATTGACCAGATTGATGACGTCGGCTTCCACGCCAACGTTTGTGCGAACCGCAAGTCCGTGGATTTCCCCGGCGAGCTGCTCGGCGCGTTCCTGGTCAAAGTCCGCAATGACTACGCCTCTCGCGCCTTCCTCGGCAAAGCGCCGGCACATCGCCCGCCCGATGCCGTTAGCTCCGCCGGTAACTACCGCTACTTTGTCTTTGAGTTTCATGATCTTGCCATGTAGGGGCGGCCCTCCGTGGCCGCCCCTCGTTACTTACGGCGCTCTTTGGACGGAAGACGGGCGGCCACAGAGGACCGCCCCTACGTGGGTTCTACTCGTACTTTCGCAATTCGAGTTTCGCTATTGCGGCTCGATGGACTTCGTCGGGGCCGTCGGCCAATCTCAACGTGCGCGCGCCGGCCCACGCTGCTGCAAGCTCGAAATCCTGTGAAACGCCCCCGCCGCCGCAAGCCTGTATCGCCCGATCGATGACTCGCAAGGCCATGTTAGGAGCGATGACCTTTATCATCGCGATCTCCGCGCGAGCGGCCTTGTTGCCGACCGTATCCATCATGTAAGCCGCCTTCAACGTCAGCAGTCTCGACTGCTCGATTTCGATCCGCGACGTCGCGATATCGGCTTGAATAGTCCCTTGCGCGGCGATTGGTTTGCCAAACGCCACGCGCGACCGAACGCGCTTGCACATCGTCTCGAGTGAACGTTCAGCCAATCCCACCAGTCTCATGCAATGATGTATGCGTCCCGGCCCGAGCCTCCCCTGCGCGATCTCGAATCCGCGACCTTCACCCAGCAGAATGTTTGAAGCCGGTACTCGCACGTTCTCGAAAAGCACCTCGCCGTGCCCGTGCGGTGCGTGATCGTAGCCGAACACGGTCAGCATTCGCTTGATCTTCACGCCGGGTGCGTCCATCGGAACCAGGATCATCGATTGCTGCTTGTGCAGCGCGGCGCTTGTATCGGTCTTGCCCATGAAGATCGCGATCTTGCAGCGAGGATCGCCCGCTCCCGAGCTCCACCACTTTAGTCCGTTGATAACGTAGTCATCTCCGTCTCGCGCGATGCTCGCTTGAATGTTAGTCGCATCCGACGACGCAACCGCGGGCTCGGTCATCGCGAAGCACGAACGAATCTCGCCGTCGAGCAAGGGCTTGAGCCAGCGCTCCTTTTGTTCCTCGCTGCCGTAGCGGGCCAGCACTTCCATATTGCCGGTGTCGGGCGCCGAGCAGTTGAACACCTCAGGCGCCATCTGAGAACGGCCCATGATTTCGCACAGCGGGGCGTACTCGAGATTGGAGAGTCCCTCGCCGTATGGGTTCTCGGGCAGGAAGAGATTCCACAGCCCGGCGGTGCGCGCCTTCGGCTTCAGTTCTTCGATGATGGCAGTCGGCTCCCAACGATCGCCGGCTTCGATTTGCTGTTGGAAGACTTTCTCGTTTGGATAAACGTATTCGTCCATGAATGCGAGGAGTCTCTTCTGAAGGTCTTTTACTTTGTCAGAGTATTCGAAGTGCATTGTGGTTCCTTTCAGTTTTGAGGAGGCCAGAAAGATAGTTGATGGCGCTTTAGACTTCAACCGGAGGAGTCCGTAGTCCGTAGTCCGTAGTCAGTGGTCAGTGGTCAGTGGTCAGTGGTCAGTGGTCAGTGGTCAGTGGTCAGTGGTCAGTGATCAGTTAATATTCGGTGGTCACTACTGACTACGGACCACTGACTACGGACCGACCACTGACCACTGATCACTGATCACTGACCACTGATCACTGATCACTGATCACTGATCACTGATCACTGATCACTGACCACTGATCACTGACCACTGACCACTGACTACTGACTACTGACTACTCTTGCCATTTGATTCGACCGCCTCGCGAACGTGAGCCAGATACTGTGCCTCGGGTAAGGCGCCTACGAACTCCGTCGTCTCGTTGATGACGATCTTCGGGACGCCACGCACGCCGTAGCGTTGGGAAAGATCGGGAAATTCCATTGCTTCGATTACGTCCGCCGTCACGTGCTCGCTTTCGACCGCCATTTGGTGGGCCAACCTGGCCGCAGCCGGGCAGTACGGTCAGTTGGGTGTCGTAAACACTTTGATGTTTACGTCCTCGGTTAGCGCGGACAGATACTCTCGCGTCGCCTCCGAAAGATCGGTCGAGCCGTTCGAGACGTCGACGAGATCTGCAATCAACGCCGAGAACTCGTAGCCCGAAGGTATCCCGAAGAAGCGCACGCGCCCGCGCGCAGCGCCTTCAAATACAAAAGCCGGGACCCGATTGATGCCCAGCGCAAACGCCTGCTCTTTTGCCGCCGAGAGTTCGCGCACCGTCAGCGTCAGCTTGTCGGAGAGCGATGAGACTTCTTCGAGAATCTCCTGGGTTGGCTTGCACGTCTCACAAGGCTGCTTTCCGGGGATGATGATCGGTGACTCATGCTCGGTGAACATGACTATTTCGACATCGCCGGTCAGGCTGTCGGCAAAATGATTCCGGATCGCTTCTTTGTCGGGGTCGGATATGAATCCCATCGTCTCTCCTTGATTGTTTAGTGAGTGGGTATTTTCTGAGTCTCATTCAATGAATTGAATCGATGTGTGATCGCGCCGTCTTCAAGCCGGGAAATCGCGAACGGCGGATCGCTCGCGGTCATCCCTTCGACATAGGACTTGACGAGGACGTGGGCATATTCGCCTTTCTTGCTTGCGATGACGGACTCGACGATGGGTTTGACGTTGGCTTGAGTCGCCGGGCCCGAAACGCGAATGAACAAAGTCAAAGTGCCGGCAGCGGGGTCAGCTTGCTCGGAGATAACCGAGAACGCCTGAAGGTTGGATCGAGTGGGGGCCGGAGCGCCGCCGCAAGCTGCAAACGCGCTCAACACGAAAGCCACGGTCACCATTCTGAGCATTCAAGCATCTCCGAACAGGTCTGAAGAAGTATTGTGTTATCACGCTCGGTGCGCGTCAACTGCCGCTGAGTTTGCGTGCTTTGCGGTCCTTTGCGTCTTTGCGCTGAGAATTCTTTTCCCGCAAAGACGCAAAAGATCACAAGGAAACAAAGTCTGCAACCTTTCGATTCCGCCAGTCACTCACTGGCGCAACACAACAAAACAGATCCGGAGGAGTTGAATCAGATGAAACGAACAATATTCCAGGCAACAATGCTTGCGGCCGTCTTGGGTTTTGCGATGGCCACTACCGCGGCGGCGCAGGACTTTCAAAAGAGTTACCGTATCGGGGCGGGCGGACAAATTCGAGTCGGCAACATTTCAGGCGATGTGATCGTGACCGCTTACGACGGCGACGCAGTAATGGTGAAAGCCACCAAGAACGGCAAGGATCGCGACCAGGTCGATGTCGAGGACCGCAGCGGCGGAAACGTCGTCGATATCGGAGTCCGCTATCCCAAGCACTGCAACTGCGACGCGAGCATCCTCTTCGAAGTCCAGGTTCCGCGTTCGATAAACTATGACTTCGATCACATTGCGTCCGTGAGCGGCGATGTCAAGGTAACGGGAGTGACCGGGCGGCTGCACGCCTCGACGGTCAGCGGTGACGCTCACGTCATTAACGTATCCGGTTCCGTCAGTGCGTCCTCGGTCAGCGGCGATGTCAAAGTCGAAATCAACCAGCTCCAGGGCGCAGATGATATGAAGTTCTCGACCGTAAGCGGAGACGTATCGGTGATGCTGCCCTCGAGCCTCGACGCCGACGTCGATCTCTCGAGCTTCAGCGGGTCGATCAAGACCGATTTCGGGATCGAGGTCAAAACTGAACGTTACGGCAATCACACATCGGCGCGTGGAAAGCTGGGCGAAGGTTCACGCCGATTGAAGATGTCTTCGGTATCGGGCGACCTCAGCTTGCGTCACCCGTGAGTGAAACGTGATTCGTGATCACGCATTACGGATCACGGATGTGTTGTTCGCACATTCGCGTTTCTCCTCTGCGTCCTCTCCGGTTGATCCCGAGCCACTGAGCAGGAAAAACCGCGGAGGACGCCGGGGACGCAGAGGACTGCTTGCCGGCAACCCGCTAATACCCCACTACCCGTGATCCGTGATGCGTGAGCCGCGCGAGAACGCCTTGGGTCATCTTTGGATCAATTGACGAGCATAACTCCCGATTGATACCCTTCGCACCGTGACCGCCGAGAAAGATTCACAACAACAAAGCAGCGCACACAAATTCAAAGGCCCGGGTGGCACTCCGGGCGGGCTTGGCCTGTTCGTCTTCGGATTGGCGCTCGCCATTGCCGGCGGCTACCTGATAATGAATCAAGTGCAGGTCACCAGCGGTTACTGGAGCTGGTGGGGGACGAACACTTTCGGGCTGACGCTTCTCCCGTTAGTGATCGGGCTGGGTCTCTTATTCTTCGACGGCCGCTCGATCGCGGGCTGGGTGCTGGCCGGCGGCGGCGCGGTTATCATCTTCGTAGGCATTCTCGCAAATCTTCAGATCTACTTTCAGCACACGACCCTGTTCAACGTCATAGTTATGCTCACGCTGTTTGCTGCCGGGCTCGGGTTGATGGCCCGCGCGCTGAAGAGTTCATGAGAATGCGAGTGAGCGCGCCACAAAGCCTCGAAGCCACAAAGCCGCACCAGGTCATTCGGACTTCGCATTCCTGGTGCTCCTTAGGGCCTTCGCGCCTTAGTGGCAAACATCGTTTCTTGAACAACCCGCTGGGATCGCGTGTTCTGATTCGCCTGCTCATCGGAATCAGTGCGATCGCTTTATTCTCATTTTCAAACGCATCTTCTGCAGCTTCGCCCAACGATCTTCAAAAGAAGATTGAAGAACTGATTCGAGCGAGCGGCGCAGAAACAGTCGGCGTAGCCTATTACGATCCCGGCACAGGCCGCGAATTATTGATCAATCCCGACACAAACTTCCACGCGGCGAGCACGATGAAGGTGCCGGTGATGATGGAGATCTTCCGCCAGGTTGAGGTAGGCAAGCTCTCACTCGATGCTCGCCTCGCGATCAATAATGACTTCAAGAGCATCGTCGACGGCAGTCACTATTCGCTAACCGCCGACAGCGATTCCGAAGCGTCGCTTTACGGGCGGACCGGTCAGACAGAAACGATTCGCGAGCTTATGCGGCTGATGATCACCGTCAGCAGCAACTTCGCTACGAACATGTTGATCGAACGAGTGACGCCCGAACGAGTAATGGATCTAATGCACTCGATCGGCGCCAACAACATCCGTGTGCTGCGCGGAGTCGAAGACGGCAAGGCTTTCGAGAAGGGCTTGAACAACACGACTACGGCTCGCGATTTGATGATCATCCTTCGCCGCATAGCCGAGCGCCGCGCGGTCTCTGAAAAGGCTTCCGACGAGATGATCAAGATCATGCTCGATCAGAAATTCAACGAGGGCATCCCCGCCGGCGTGCCCAAGGACGTGAGAGTCTCACACAAGACAGGCTCGATAACAAAGATCAACCACGACGCTGCGATCGTTTACCCGCCGAATAGAAAACCTTATGTGTTAGTGGTGCTGACTCGCGGGCTTGAAGATGAGAAGCGCGCTCACAAGCTGATCGCGGATATCTCACGAGTCGTTTACGAAAATGGTGAGAGTTCAAGGTCCCGTTAGTGGCATGCCGAGCTCACTTAATCTTCTTTGCTCGAGCAACCTCTTGTCCTTCCCTCTTAACTGCCAGATGGGTGACTTGTCCTTTTTCGTCTCTGACAAAACAATAGGTTAGAAGACGATTCTCAAGCATGAAAAAGTTTGATTCATTCTCCGGCACCAACTCTCGTTTCTCTGCCGATCCCTGTTGCGCCAATAGCTTGTCGCCCTCGCGCGTGATCGTTAAGACGGTTACCGGATTCGGCTGATACTGCCCAACGTACGCATCAAGCAATTTTGGAGCGACCTTTGCAGCGATGCGCTCAGGAATCAATCCGGGTATGTACATCGCCGCAATCCCGAGTGAAAGGGAACCCGTATCGGCGTTGTCGCTGTTGGCTAAGACGACTACGGTCAACTTGTCATCGATGTATCGCGAGATCGTTGAACGAAACCCCGGAAGCGAACCGCCGTGATGCACACGCTTGTGACCGCTTACAGACTCCAGCTCCCAGCCAAAGCCGTAGGGATTGGTCTTGCCGTTGTTGAGCTTCACAGGCGTCCACATTTGGTCCCGGACCGATTGCTTCAGAATCCTGTCTGTGTACAACGCGGCATCCCATTTCGCCAAATCAAGAACCGTAGAGAGAAACGCCCCGCTTGGACGGAGAGCGAAATAGATCTCAGAGTTTTGTAGCTGACCGTTTCTCCACAGATATCCATTTGCCCGGTTTTGAACAATGTCAGTCATCGTGGTGGTGCGCGTGGCGTTCATTTCCAGCGGCGAGAACAACCGCTCTTTTAGATAGTCGCCCCAGGCCTTTCCCGTAACCTTGCGAATTATCTCGGCCAGTGTGAAGTATCCAACATTGCAGTACTCCCATTTCTCGCCGGGCGCGAAGCGGAGCGGCAAGGAATAGGCAGTCTTGATAACGTCCGCATCATTCTGCACCTTGAGAGGGTCAAACCCCGGGGCTTCGCGAACGATGCCTGATGTGTGCGTGAGCAAATGTCGAACGGTAATCTCTTTCCATGTATCAGGCGTTCCCTCGAGAAACTTGCTGATCTTGTCGTCGAGGCTAACGCGACCCTCGCCGATCAGAAGCATGATTCCCGAAGCGATAAACTGCTTGCTTACGGAGCCGATTTTGTACACGGTCTCGGGCTTCGCAGGAACGTTGAGCTCGACATTCGCAACGCCGTAGCCTTCTGCCTTTATGATCTTGCCGTCCTTAATCACGGCGATTGAAACGCCGGGAATATGCGCCTTCTGCATCTCGGCTTTGATATAGTCGTCTGTCTTATCTGCTCGCGCGGCGACGGCCGTGGTGAGCATCAGAGCCAGCGCGAAAAGGGACGTACGTTTGGTGTGCATACTCTTGCTTCCTCCCTGTATGTGCGTCGGTGTAATTTATTGCGTGTCGACCCTTCAACCTGCTTGCCCAATCCTGAAAACGCCATAGCGGCGTCGAGTGTTAACAGTATCCTCCGAAAAGCGCTATCAGACATCCGGCAAGTTTACGGAGCAGCAGGCAAAGGATATGATTGCAGCGGTGACTAAGCTGCTGGGGGTTCTTATGATCTCAACCAACAAGCTGCGCAAGGCGATGCGCGAGATTGCTTCGAAGAAGGACGATTTACTTTTTTTGGAGTCTTCCTGCGGGCTGATGCACTGGGTGGCTGGGACCTGGTTGTCTCGGCCCTGTGGCTGCAAGAACACCGGCTGAAACCGCTTGGAGAGTTCACTGCTTGAAGAAGTCCGCGCCGCGCTTCAACTTAACATCGCAGTAGTACTGCATCGCCTTGAAATCGTCCCAATCTTGCGTGACCACTGTAGCGCCAATACGCCCCGCGCTGACGGCGATCAACGCATCAAGAAACATTCGCTGGCTCGCGCCAGGAAGCAGCGGTGGCGTCTTGCCTCCAGCTTTCTTCTTTCGGCCCTTCGAGAGCCAGAAGAGAATTCGGCTTGCTGTTAACCAATCATCGGGAGTCGGGACGATGAGCGCATCGAGTTTGTCATAGTCCCGGCGCATTGCTTCAAAGACTTTGCGGTTGGAGTCATCACGCGCACCCGCCGTCAATTCTGCGATGACAACACCCGAAAGAAGAAAGTTCTGCGGCAATTCCGTAACTCTGTAGGCGATGATGACCGAGGTATCAAATGTGTAGAGCGCCATTAAGAGCTTTTGGGATGGTGTGCTTCGTAGGCCAGCCGAAATGCCTTCAAAGTAAGCTTCTTGGTCTTCTCTGGAAGCTTAGGGGCGGCGGGCTTGCGCCCGCGCGGAGGCTTTGCTCCGTTGCCTTGTTTCGATTTGTCTGGCATTTGTCTCGTCAAGTATTGGCACCTCCCTGCTATCAGCTTGCTCAAATATAACACGAATTGGACCCACGCTAAGTATGTTCGCACATAGATTTGCTGAGGATGTATTACCTCGGTTTTTCCGCTCACCAATCCTCGTCGCGCTTTGGGCAATTTACGAGTCCGGGACAAACGAAATAGCCGACTACTTGCAGAAGCAAGGTGGTCATCGCATAGGCTTGCGAGATATCAAGGGCAATAGCGACTTCGATCGAATGAATAAGTACTTCGAGCGAGTGCTCGGGCTTCCCCTTATCACTGACGCACCAGCGCGGGAACACGTAGAACTGCTCTTACTATTGCGAAACGCTATTGCACATGGGAATGGACGAGAAGGCCCCGTAAATCCAAACTCCTGGAATAAAACAATCCTGGGAGCGGCGTGTTAAGCGGGTTGTCTACTGACTACGGGTACGTGATGTTCTCGGAAGCCTTTGTTGGAGAAATGCTTACTGTAGTTGAAAACTCGCTGCATGACTTAATTGAGCGAGCAAAAACCTTGAAATCCACACCGTCGCCGACCTAATCCCCACCCTCTGAAAGCTTCTCCCATCGCGCCTTGAGGTCTTCCAGAATCTTCTTAAACCTCGGTTCGTCGCGAAGCCCTTCCCAGTTCGGGTTCCCTGCTACCCACGGGTAATTCTCGTTACCCATCGAAATCGAGCGCTCCAGCCACTCGATCGCTTCATCAACTTTATTGGCTAAGGAGTACACCGTAGCCAGCCTGTAAGCGATGTCCTGGTCCGCGCGCGCTGTTTCCAGAACTCGATCGTCGACTAACGCCAGCGCCCGCTCGTTTTCGCCGCGCGCAAAGTAGCAGTAAGCAAGAAATAGTTTCTGTGAATGAAGCTCGGGGTTCTTGGCCAGGACGTCTTCCAGTTCCATCGTCGCTTTCTCGATCTGGCCTCGATAGTAATCAACCACCGCAACATAAGCCCTCAACAGCGGGTGATGAGGCTCGAACGCAAGTCCCATCGCCAGCTCACCAGCCGCCCTGTCCCAGTCCAGTTGATAGATGTAAATTCGCGCGCGGTTGGAAGTCGCATAAACCATGTCGGTCGGAGATATCTTCAGCAGCCGATCCCACGACTGAAGCGCCCGGTCGTACTGGCCCGACACGCGATACACATAAGCCGCTACCGAATGCACGGAGGGCTCGTTAGGCGCGCGGCGCACAAGACGGCGAATCTGCTGGCGCGCTTCTTCCGAACGCCCTTCGACCAGGTCTATGTGGATCATTCGAACGCGAGGCTCGATGAGATTACTGTCCAGCTCAATCGCGCGATCAAAAGACTGTTTCGCTTTCGCATAGTGCTCCAGACCGCCCATGCCCTTAAGTACGTAGTTTGCCTCACACACACCGAGCCCGCTGTGAGCCAATGCGAAATTCGGATCAAGCTCGACCGCCTTGCTGAACATGGCGATTGCGGATTCGAGGTCCGCGACTTCGAGAGTCTGTGTGATGAACTTGTAAAGACAAGTCCGCGCTTTGAGATAACACTCGTAAGCCTCCGGGCTTTCGGTTGGGGACTTGACCAGCCGTTCCTGCTCCTTAGTGCTGGTCTTTACTCGAAGCCCGTCGACTATCTGCCGCGAGATGGTGTCCTGAACGGTGATGATGTCTTTCGATTCGACATCGAGTTTTTCGGTCCACAAGATCTCGCCGGACTTGGTGTCGACCAATTGCGGGGTAAGCCTGAAGCGGTCCCCGGCTTTCAAGTAACCGCCGATCAGCACCGCGTCCACCGCCAGTTGAATACCGATCGCTCGCGGGTCGACGTCTTTGTTTTGATACTGAGCCACATAGGACGACGGCCGCACGACCAGATCGTGAAGCTGCGCCAGTTCGGTGATCACGCTGTCGGCGAGGCTGAATCCGTAGAAGTCATTCTCGGCCGCGCCCGACAGGTTCTTGAACGGAAGAATGGCGATCGTCTTCTTGTCGCTCGACTGCCACATCGACGGAGTCACATCAGGCGTACCCGACGATCCCGCGCTCGATTCATCTTTTGGTTGCGGGCCGGCGAACGTTCGCGAAGCCCAGCTCGAAATTCGGCCCAAAAGGCCGCCGGGTTTCTGCGGCTGTCTTGAAGCGCGCAACGAGGCCGCCTTGTCAGCGGGCACGACTCCGCTTTGCGCATAGTGGCTGCGTACCAGCGCGCGCAGGTCTTCGAGCAGCACCTCGCTTGACTGGTAACGCGCGGTGGGATTCTTCGCCAGCGCCTTCGAGACGATCTGCTGAAGCCTGGGCGGAGCGCTTTCGCCGAGCGGCGTGGGCTCATCGTGCATCACCGAGTGCATGACATCCACCGATGTCTTGCCTTTGAAGGGCAGTCGTCCGGTGATCATCTCGTACATCACGATTCCCAGCGAGAAAATGTCCGATCGCGCGTCGGCGGGCTCGCCTCTCGCCTGCTCGGGCGACATGTAGCTGGCAGTACCAAACGGTGAGCCGAGCGCCGTCAACTCGGCGGTATGTTCAGACTCCGCGCTGCTCGAGGGCTTGATGAGCTTTGCCAAACCGAAGTCGAGGACCTTCAGTTGGTTTCGCTCATTGAGCATGATGTTAGAAGACTTGATGTCGCGATGAATGACATTGCGGCGGTGCGCTTCGGCAAGCGCGTCGACAATCTCCAGCGAGAACTCGAGCGCCTGATCGAGCGGAAGCGCGCGGCCTCCCACGAATTTCTTGAGCGTCTTGCCGTCGATGTACTGCATAACGAAGAACAGCACATCGTCGACTTCATTGACTTCATAGACGGTGCAGATGTTCGGATGATCGATGGCGGAGGCGGCGCGGGCCTCGCGCAGGAACCGGGTGCGGGCTTTCTCATCGCCGACCAGATCGGCGGACAGCGCCTTGATGGCGACCGTGCGATGGAGCTTTGTGTCCTCGGCCTTGTAGACCACACCCATCCCGCCCTTTCCAATTTCCTTGGATATGCGGTAGTGGAGTATGGTTTTTCCAACCATCATTGAACCCGAGTCTGAGTCGATTATACACGCGCCCGGATGAGCGGCAATAGCGCAGCGCTGGTCGTTCGATTGTCATGCTAACGCGGAATGAATGACACTTGATTTAGCCACTCATCTGCAGTTGTGGCAGTCCAGATCAGAAGTATCCCTTCGATTGCCAAACTGATCGGCATCCTCTGAGGGATTATCAAGAGGCCGGGACTTGTGTTTGAAGCGACGAAGCGAGCGAAATGTTGAGGCATTGTCTTCTGGTCATGCGACACAAGAACTCGCTTGTCTCGAGCAGCCAGTTCGAGAACGTGTTCATCAGTCAGCCCACGCAACCCAGCTTCGTGCGCATCACGGAAGTCAATTGCCGGTTCCCGTCGCCGAACGCCGAGCACGATTGCTCGCCTAAGATCAGTCGGCCTGAAACCGAATTGTCATGATTTGACAGTCTGGGTTTGCTGCTGAAGCTCTTCGATCTTCTTATTTAAGCGAGGATATTCAGTTCGCATTCTGTTCTGGAAGGATTCAAACTGTGCGTCTGCCTCTCTGAGATACGCGTCGACTTCCGCTCGATTCGCGAGATAGAAAGCGATAGCGCCGTAAACTTCTTCAAGAGTGAGCACTGGGAGGTTCTCGGCTATGGTGTCAGGTGACATCCCGTCGAGGAAGTCATAGACAATCGAATCGAGGGAAACTCGCGTTCCCGCAACCCAGTAGCCGCCATCGTGCTTTCCGACATATTGACTATTCATGGTCGTCAAAATCCCGGTTGCTATTTTAGCACATTTCTCAGCCGTAGCTGGCGATGCTTACGCCGGTCGATTACGCGTATCCAGCAACTCACGGAACGGAACGGACTAATTGACGTGTGCATGCTGGCAGACTAGAATCACGCTGAACTGAGTGCGTTGCGCTACGTTGTTGCCTCCTCAACGCCGCGACCGCAGATTCTCGTCAAGTTGTTCAGAAGATATTGTTCAAATGCCAACAGCCAGTGAAAGTGGAATAAGCCATATTCTCGGCGAGATCGGACGCGGCGCGAGTCTCGAGAGCGCGCTTGGCTTGATTGCCGATCAGCTTGCCGCCGACGTGGGCGCGCCCACCTGCAAGATTTGGGTCGTCAAGCGCGGCGATATTTGCGAAAGCTGCCCGCTCGCCTACACCTGCACGAACCGGCAGATGTGCATGCACCTGGTTGCAGCCAGCGGAGCCACGGAGCAAAACGAGTATCCGCGCATCCCGCTTTCGGTCTTCACCGCGCCTTTGATCACTCGCGGAGGAACCGCGGACTTCAGCGAGTCGAACGGCGCGGGCGATAAGTTGTTCGGCGTGCAGCGCGACGCATCGCTTCAAAGCTCCGACTCTTACGCGCTGTATCCGCTGCGAGGCGCTTCGGGCACGGTCGGGCTGATCGGCGTATTCAATCGAAGACGATTCAGCGGCGATGATCTGCGCACTATTGAAGAGTTGGCGCCGGCGGCGGTTGCCGCGATCCGCGTCGCGGAGCTTGGCTCGCGTAACTCAGCCCTGCGCGCCCGATTGGAGGAGGACCTAGCGCCGACCGGCACGACTCCGCCTTCACAAACGCCGCGCGAGAACGAGCTCGAAGACGCAGTAGCGCAGCTCACAAGACAATCCGCACAGCTCCAGGTCGAGCGGGAATCACTTCTCAAAATCATTTCACACCTTGAAGAAAATAATCGCGAGATCAGCGCGCGATCGGAGACCCTGACGCAACAATTGCGCCGGCAAACAACGGTGGAGGAGATTGAATCCTCGCGTAGCCGGCTGGAAGAAGAGAACGCGCAACTCAGGACTAACTTCTCTGCGCTTGAAGCAGCGACCGCCGAGCTTGAAAAAGAGCGCGACAAGCTGCGCGCCGAGATGGCAGAGCGAATTCAGCAAGTCGAGCAGGTGAGGACGCACCTGACAGCGCTTCAGGAACGCAACTCGGCGCTGGAAGTAACCAATGTTATGCTGCGCGGCGAGAACGCCTCGGTAACAGATAGCACGCGAGATCTCGAGCATTCGCTGCGAATGGCGGAAGACCGGCGGTCGCGGCTTGAAAAGGCAAACCTGACTCTTGAAGAACGAGTCGGCGCTTTGATCGCCGAGCTCGAGCAATTGCGTATCGAGAGCAACCGGACTTCCGGCGAGAACGAGCAGCTCGTCTCCGAGATCGAGCGCCTGAATGAGGAGATCAAACGGCTTCAGGGCGGCGGCACGCGAATCAGCGAAGACAACGCCAGGCTGCTCGTCTTGAACGCGGAACTCTCACAGGCGCAGTCGCGCGCCGAAAGCCGCGTAACCGAACTGCAGCAACAGCACGCCGCGTTAAACCAACAGCTCGAAGAGTCGCGCGCTCTTGTCGGAGGCCGGATGGTCCAGCTCGAGCAGGAGAATGCGCTGCTCGTCCAGACTCGGACTCAACTCGAGGGTGAGGTCGCGCGCCTGACCGCTCGAACTGGAATCCTTGAACGGGGACACGCAGATGTGACCCAGGCAAACGCGCAGCTTCGGCAATCGGTCGCGGAGTTCGAATCAGTGTCGGCGCGATTGGAAGACACCGCGCTAAAACTCCGCAGCCGCGCCGAAGCCAGCGAGACGGCGCGCGCGGAACTCGAGCAGCGCAACCGCGTGCTTGCCGAGCAGAACCGGCGGCTCTCGCTCGAGGGACAAACCAAGGCGCGATTCCTCGCCAACATGTCGCACGAGCTTCGAACGCCGATGAACGCCATTATCGGGTTCACATCGCTGATGCTGGACGATCGTTCGCTTCAATTGAACGATCGTCATCGACGCAGCCTCGAGCGCGTATCGCGCAACGCGCGCGATCTGCTGGAACTGATCAACAACGTTCTGGATCTGTCGAAGATCGAAGCCGGGCGAATGGACGTCTACTCGGAACCGGCCGATCCGGCGGACTTGATCGAGCGCGCGCTTGCGGTGGTCGAGTCGCTGAAGGAAACGCGTCCGATCAAGCTCAGCTATCACGTGGACGACGGCTTGCCGGCGATGCGCACCGATCGGACGAAGCTCCAGCAGATCTTGATCAATCTGCTTTCAAATGCAATCAAGTTCACCGAACAAGGTGAGGTGAACGTTACCGCCGAGTGCGTGGGCATCGATCGCGTTCG
>Ga0134124_10000684_pt1 | contig 26981 bp, 22 predicted proteins | sample KB304_FD_96880 | JGI IMG/M metagenome (GOLD analysis project Ga0134124, IMG submission 96880) | Terrestrial soil microbial communities without Nitrogen fertilizer from Kellogg Biological Station, Michigan, USA - KB3-0-4 | ecosystem: Environmental > Terrestrial > Soil > Unclassified ... | reverse complement strand
GCCGCTGAGCGTGGCGTTCGGCGTCACGGCACCACACGAGGTGATTTGTGCCATCGAAGCGCGATGTCGACGTCGGCGACGCCAGGAGCGAATTCCTGCTCGAGGGAAGGTCTGAAAGATCGGGTTGCGCCGCCCCCGAGCATGGTCATGCCTTTCATGAACGACTTGGGCGCCGCATCCACGTGGCGGACATTCCCGACGCCGGTCATATGGTCTTCCTCGAGCAGCCCGAGGCGGTCGCCAGCGTGGTTGTTTCGTTTCTTCGACAACAGGCGGCGTGACCCCGAACTTTACGTTCCACCGCACCATTCGTTCAACGCTGCGTGACCGCTCGGCCGAGCGCCCACACGCGTCGGGTACTGGCGGCGCTTCTGCGGATTGGTGACTACCCGCCCTTCAGTCGCGGGTCGAGCAGGTCGCGCAGGCCGTCGCCCAGCATGTTGAAGCCGAAGACGGCCAGCGAGAGCGCGACGGCCGGCCAGATCGCCAGCCACGGCGCCTGGTACATGTGGTCGAGGCCCGCCAGCGAGAGCATCCCGCCCCACGTCGGAAAGGGCGGCGGCACACCCAGTCCCAGGAACGACAGGCTCGCCTCGGTCAGGATCACCGTCGACAGCCCGGTCGTCGCCACCACGATGATCGTCGGCAGCGTGTTCGGCAGGATGTGGCGGATGGCGATGGCCAAGTGGCCGGAGCCCATCGCCCGCGCGCTCTCGATGTAGGTGTTCTCCTTGATGCCGAGCGCCACGCCGCGGACGACGCGGGAGTTCTGGATGCCGAAGGCCACGCCGAGCACGATCGTGATGTTCCACACGCTGGGCCCGACCAGCGACATGATCGACATCAGCAGCAGCAGGGGCGGGAACGCCATCCACGCGTCCACGCCGCGCTGCACGAGCATGTCCACGCGGCCGCCGAAGTAGGCGGACAGGATGCCGACCGCGGTGGCCAGCAGGCAGCCGATCAGCACGGCGCCGAAGCCGACGTAGAGCGAGATGCGGGCGCCGTAGATCAGCCGGGTGAGCAGATCGCGGCCGAGCTGGTCGGTGCCGAGCCAGTGGGCGCCGTTCATCGTGATGAAGCGCTCGCGCAGGCTGGTCTGGGCGAAGCCGTAGGGCGAGATCCACTCGGCGCCGACGGCGGCGGCCAGCATGAGCAAGACGATGACGCCGCCCACGGTGCCGAGCGGCTTGCGCCGCACCATCTGAACCCAGACGTCGACGTACCACGGTCGCGTACGCGGGGGCGCGGCCCGGCGGGGCAGCGTCGCGTCGATCGGCGGGGTCGCGATGCTCATCAGCGGTACCGGATGCGGGGGTCGAGGAACGCGTAGGAGAGGTCGATCAGCAGGTTCAGCCCCACGACCATCGCGGCGATGATGAGATTGACGGACTGAACGACCGGGTAGTCGAGCTTGCCGAGCGCCTCGAAGAAGAAGAGACCGATTCCGGGAAGCCTGAAGATCGACTCGATGATCACCGAGCCGCCGATGTAGAGCGGCATCTGCAGGCCGATCAGGCTGATGACCGGGATCATCGCGTTCTTGAGCGCGTGGCGCAGGACGATCGTCCGCTCGCTCAACCCCTTCGACCACGCTGTGCGGATGTACTCCTGGCGGAGCACGTCGAGCAGCGCCGAGCGCATGATGCGCATGATCGGGCCCGCCCGGGTCACGCCGAACACGAGCGCCGGCACCAGCATGATCTTGAGGTTCTGCAGCGGGTCGGCGGTGAAGGCGACGTAGGTCCACACCGGCGTCCACTTGAAGTAGATCGACGGCACCACGACCACGACGACGGCGAGGCCGAAGTACGGGATCGACAGCGCCAGGATCGCCAGGATCCGCCCCACGTAGTCCGACACGCTGTCCTGACGCACGGCCGACAGGATGCCGACGATGACGCCGATGACGACGGAGACCAGGATCGTCAGCAGCGCCAGCTCCAGCGTCACCGGGAAGCGCCGCACGAACTCCTCGAGGATCGGCTGCCGAGTCCAGTACGAACGGCCAAAGTCGCCGTGCAGCACGATGTTGCCGATCCACTCCAGGTACTGCACGTGCACCGGCCGGTCCAGGCCGAGATCGTGGCGGAGGGTGTCGAGCGTCCGGGCGTAGCCGTGGCCCTCCACCATGCGCGTGGCGACGTCGCCCGGCATGAGCCGCATGAGACCGAACACGATCACGCTGACGATGAACAGCGTGGGGATGGCGAGCGCGAACCGCCGGAGGATGTACTGCTTCACGCGAAGCCCGGCGGCGGCCGGAAGCCGCCCAGCACATCGGCCAGCCGACCGGCGACGTCGATCGGTGTGGCGTCCTCGAGATAGGGTCCGACGATCTGGATGCCGACCGGCAGGTTGCCCCGTGTGAGCCCGATCGGCGCCGTCGTGGCCGGCAGGCCGGTCAGCGTCGCGAACGAGATCCAGAACGTGAGATCCAGGTAGGTGCGCGGCCCCTCCGGAGTCGCCAGCCGGCGGCCGAACACATCGGCCGAGTGGTCGTGGGGGAAGGCGGCGACGAACGCCGTCGGCAGCAGGAACGCGTCGTGCGTCTGGAAGTAGCTCTGCCAGACGGCGCGCATCCCCATGCGGCGCCCGTTGGCGATGGCGTAGTGCCGGTGCGGCGCCGTGAAGGCTTGCGCCATGCGGGCCTCGTGGGAGCCATCCTGATTCGCCGCGCGCTGGCGGAGCCCCTCGAGCTGCTCGTCGCGCATGGTGATCGCGTACACCGAGTACAGCAGCGTCAGGTACGTCTCGTACTGATCGGCCGGCTTCACGCCCGCCGGCCAGCCCTCCTCCAGCTTCACGCCCGCGGCCCGCAGGCCATCGAGCGCCCGGACCATCACCTCGCGCACGTCGGAGGACAGGGGGCAGGCGGGATCGTCGAGGACGAAGCCGATCCGGTACTCGCTCAGACGGGCGCCGCGGGCCGGCGGCGGCGACCAGCGGTAGGCGCGCGCGTCCTCATCGTCGGGGCCGCCCAGCACCTCGAGCGCCGCCAGCAGATCGGCCGCACTCCGGCCGAGCGGACCGACGACGGGCAGGATCGACGGAGGGCCGATGAGACCGGGCGGCGGCGGGATGTGGCCGCGGTGGGGGACGACGCCAAGCGTGGGCTTGTGGCCGTAGACGCCGCAGAAGTGCGCGGGGATGCGGATCGAGCCACCGATGTCACTGCCCGGCTCGAGGAAGCTGAGTCCCGCGGCGAGCGCGGCGGCGCCGCCGCCCGTCGAGCCACCGGGCGTCCGCGTCACGTCCCAGGGATTGTTGGTGGTCCCGAAGACCGGGTTGCTGCTCTGCCAGTCGGCGGCCAGCGGCGGCACGTTCGTCTTGCCGAGGAGCACGGCGCCCGCCGACCGCAGGCGGGCGACGACCGCGGCGTCACGCGCGGATTGGTGATTCGCGTACTGCGGGGAGCCCGCCGTCGTCCGGACGCCCGCCACCTCCAGCGTGTCCTTGATCGTGCACGGCACGCCGTGGAACGGCCCCCACCACTCGCGGCGCGCCCGCGCCTCGTCGGCCGCCTTGGTCCGCGCGAGCGCGGTGTCGGCCGTGAGCGTGACGATCGCGTTGAGCTTCGGGTTGTAGCGCGCGATGCGATCCAGCACGCGTGTGGTCAGCTCGACCGAAGAGACCTCGCCCCGGCGGATCGCCCGCGCGGCGTCGACCGCCGAGGCGAAGTCGAGGTCGGCGACCGCCGCTGGCGCCGGGCGCGGCCGCAGCACGCTCGCGGCCGCGACGGCGGCGCCGCCGGCCAGGAACGCGCGACGGCTGAGCGTCGCGACCATTGCTACCTATCGAGCCACGTGTAGACCAGTCGCATGCCGAGGCCGTAGCCGTCGTGATGCTTGAAGCCCTTCACCGACGGCGGGTGGGCGATGTACTGCGGCCACTGGGGCACGTAGACGTAGTAGGCCTTGTCGGCCAGGTAGCGCTGGATGTCGTCGACGATCTGCTTGCGCTTCTTGACGTCCATCTCGCGCCGCTGGGCCAGCAGCATCTTCGACAGCTCGGCGTCGGCCACGCGACTCTGGTTGGTCGGCAGCTCGGGATAGAAGCGGCCGTAGAGGAAGTCGTCGACCTCGGTGAAGGGCGTCGACGGTCCCATCGCCATCTTCTCGTACTTGCCGAGCGCGGTCGTCGAGATGTACTTGCCGTACTCCTCGGGCTTGAGCTCGACGGTGATGCCGACCTTGCCGAGATTGTCGGCGGCCAGCTCGTAGTAGCTACGCCACGGCACCACGTAGCCGGGCCAGTGGAAGATCGGTGTCGTGAAGCCCTTGCCCAGGCCCGCCTCGGCCAGCAGCTTCTTGGACTCGGCCGGATCGTAGCCGACGAGGTACTTGGCCTTGGCGGCGTCGATCTTCGAGGCGTCCAGCTTCCAGTCCTTCAGCGCGCACGGCACCGGTCCCGCGTCGATGCAGCCCTCGCCGAACAGGAGCGCCTCGTTCCACGCCTTGCGGTCGATGGCCAGCGAGACGGCGCGCCGCACCCGGATGTCGTTGTAGGGGGGCTGATCGGTCCGCATGTACATGAAGCCCTGGCCGATGACCTGGTGGGGCGCGACCACCATCTCCGGGTTGGTCTTCTGCAGCGCCTTGCCTTCCTCCGGGCTCACCCAGCCCCAGATGTGCGGCAGATCGGCCTTGCCGGCGCGCAAAACGGCGACGCGCGCCGCCGCGTCGGGCGTGATCTCGATGACGACGCCGTCGAGGTAGGGCAAGCCCTTCATGAAGTAGTCGGGGTTGCGCTCGAAGACGACCTTCACACCCTTCTCATACGACTTCATGACGAACGGCCCAGTGCCGATCACCGCGTCGGGGTGGTTGAAGTCCTTGAACTTCTCCTCGGCCTCGCGCGGCAGGATGACGCAGAACGAGGGGTTGGCGAGGTGATTGAGGAACGGCGCGTACGGCTCCTTGAGCGTGATGCGCACGGTGTGCTTGTCCACCACGTCGATGGCGCTCACCGGCTCGAAGCGCGTGTTGAAGCCGGACTTGGCCATGAACCGCTCGAGCGAGTACTTCACGTCGTCGGCCGTGACCTCGCGGCCGTTCACCGGCGGCTTGTTGTGGAACTTGACGCCCTTGCGGATGAAGAAGGTGTAGACCTTGCCGTCCTTGGAGACCGTCCACTTCTCGGCCAGGTCGGGCAGGATCGAGAAGTCGGTCGGGCTCTTCTGCTCGGGCCCGTTGGGGAAGCGCACCAGCTGGCTGTAGCTGAGGCTGATGTAGGAGTGGGTGAGAAAGCTGATCGAGAGATGCGGATCCAGGCCGGGCGCTTCGCGTTCGGCGATGCGGAGCACGCCCCCGCGCTTGGGCGTCTGCGCGTGAGTCTCGTGGATGGCGGCGGCGAGCAGGAGCGGCAACAGCAGCGCGGCGACGGCGACGCGACGGGCCATGAGTCCTCCTCTGTCAGACCAGGAACGGGTGGCCCATTATGGACAGGCACCGCCGCTTGTCAATTCACGCGGTGCGGTATGCGACGCCGGGGCCGGTCTACCTGCCGAGCTGGCGCCGGGCGCCCGTGATCTCGGGCCGCGCGCTGTCGGCCGCGCCGGTCTGCGCCGGTCTGCTCGATCGCTTCTCAGGTTCGGTGCCGGATATCTTCGCCTTCGACGAGATAGAACACCTCCTCACAGATGTTCGTCGCATGGTCGGCAATGCGCTCCAGCGATTGCGCGGCGAGAATCAGACCAATGCCCCGCGTGACGACGTCCGGGTCTGTGGTCCTCTGTTCAAGAAGGTGACGAAAAGTCTCGGCGTTCATCGCATCGACCTGATCGTCCAGCCCGATCACAGCCTGTGCTTCGTCGATATCCTCGTGCTCAAAGGCTCGTAGCGCCTCGTGAACCATCCCCAACGTCAGCACCGACATCTTGGACAACTCGCGGAACGGTGTCGGTGGAGGATTCGACGGCAGGATCTCGACGTACTTGCAGTTGTCCACGGCCTGATCGCCGATCCGTTCGAGCTCCGAATTGATCCGCAGCATCATCAGGAGGAACCGGAGGTCCTTGGCGACGGGCGAATAGACGGTGATCAGCCGGATCGCTTCGCGGTCGATCTCGACCTGAAAACGATCGAGCCTCGGTTCGCTCGTGCGCACCTGCTCGATGGCGGCCCGCTCGGCCCTGATGAGCGCGTCAGACGCTGCGGCGACCATCGACTCAGCCAGAACGCCCATTTCCAGAACCTGTTGTTTCAGCGTCGCCAGCTCCTGTTCAAACTTCTTCATCGGTACCTCCCCTAGCCATACCGGCCCTCGACGTACATCTCCGTCTCCTTCCTCTTCGGTTTCAGAAACATGTCCGGTGTCGGTCCCTGTTCGATGACCTTGCCCAGGAACATGAAGATGCATTCGTCGCTCGTCCGGCGGGCCTGTCCCATGTTGTGGGTCACGATCGCGATCGTGTACGTTCTCTTCAGGTCGTTCATCAGCCGTTCGACCGCGGCGGTCCCTTCGGCGTCCAGCGCCGAACAGGGTTCGTCCATCAGGATGACCAGCGGCTTGAGTGGAAGCAGACGGGCGATGCACAGCTTCTGCTGCTGCTCCAAGGTGAGCTCCGTCGCCTTTCGGCGCAAGTCGTCCCTGACGTCCTTCCAGAGCAATACCTCCGTGAGCGCCGACTCGACGAGCTGATCGAGCGCGCGGCGCTTCAGCGCGCGCGCCGCGGAGTGCACGCGCAGGCCAAACACGATGTTCTCGTAGATGGAGATGGGCAGCGGATTGGGCCGCTGAAACACCATGCCGACCGCCTTGCGGAGCTCTCCGAGGCTGACATCCGTATCGAAAATGTTCTTACCGAGGACCCTGACTTCGCCGGTCGTGGTGACGTTGCCGTAGCGCTCGTTGAGGCGGTTGAAGCAACGCAACAAGGTGGTCTTGCCGCATCCCGATGGTCCGATCAACGCCGTGATCAAACCCTGCCGAATGTCGACGGTGACGTTGTTCAGCGCCTGAAACTCTTCGTACCAGAGGTTCAAGCCTCGCGTCTGGATGCTGTACGGAACGTCCGGCTCTGTCTGAGTCATCCAAAGTGCCCTCGGACATAGTCGAACGTCAGCTGGTGCGCGGGATGTTCGGAGAAGAGCACTTCGGTCGGCCCGACTTCGATCAAGCGCGAACTATTGAGAAATGCCACGCGGTCGGCCAGCCGATGAACCTGTTGCACGAGATTGGAGACCACCACGATCGTCATTTCTCGCTTGAGCTCGAGGAGGACATCCTCGATCTTCGAGGTCGTCACCGGGTCCACGGCGATGGAAAACCGATTGAGACAGAGGATCTCCGGGCGGTGCGACAAGGCTCTGGCAAGCGTGAGCCGCTGCTGCTGACCCCCGGACAACTTCGTGCCGAGAAGACGCAGGCGGTCCTTCACCTCGTCCCACAGCGCGGCCTGACGGAGACACCTCTCGACCAGTTCGTCCAGTTGGGAGCGGTCGCGCATGCCCGCCATTCGGGGCGCATACGCCACGTTGTCGTACACGGACAGCGGGAGGCCGACCGGGAGAGGGAAGACCATACCGATCCTACGCCGAAGATCATAGACGTTCTTCACTCGAAACACGTCTTCCCCGTCAATAGTGACTTGCCCGGCGATCCGGACGTTGGGGATGAAGTCGAGCGTCCGGTTGATGCACTTGAGGAGCGTCGTCTTGCCCGAGTTCGCCGGGCCGATGATGCCGAAGATCTGGTGGGCAGGAATCTCGAGGCTGATGTTGTCAAGTGCGATTGTGCCCCCGTACCGGACAGTGACGTTCCGAAACACGACGTGCGAGGCCATGACGTGCTACCACTTGCGTCGCGAGCGGAGGCGGACCCGAAAGACGATGGAGACCAGGTTCACGGTGAGTACGAGCGCAATCAAGACCACGGCGGTGCCGTACGCGAGAGCGTCTGAGGCACCCGTCACCTGCGTCGAGATCGTGAAGAGATGGTACGAGAGCGCCATGAAGGGGTCGCGCAGCCCGTAGGGAAAAAATGACGCCAAGCCGGAGTCCGGGACCGCCACATAGAACACTGCGCCCGTAAAGAGAATGGGCGCCGTCTCTCCTGCCGCCCTCGACACCTGAAGGATCACGCCGGTGAGAATCCCGCTGGTCGCATTGGGAAGCACGATGGTGCGAATCGTCTGCCAACGGCTCGCGCCCAGGTTCCAACAGGCCTCGCGAAACGCAAACGGCACCGCCGCCAGCGCCTCTGTAGTGCTGGTGATGATCACCGGCAGTGTCATGATCGCCAGCGTGCAGGAGGCGGCCACGATCGACCGACCGAACCCCGCCATCAGCACGAAGACACCGACCCCGAAGAGCGCGTGCACGATGCTGGGGACGCCAGCCAGGTTGACGACGGCGAGGTTGACGAGACGCGTCAGCCAGTTCTCGCGGGCGTATTCGTTCAGGTAGACACCCGCAAGGACACCGATCGGCGCGGCGATCGCGAGCGAAAGAACCACGACGTCGAGCGTCCCCACGAGCGCGGCCCAAATGCCTCCTGCGGTCATGTAGTTCTTCGGGTTCTCGACCAGGAAAGACCATGAGAGGACCGGCCACGCCTTGACCACCAGGTAGGCCAAGATCGCCAGCAGCGGCAGGATAAGGGCGGCCGTCGTCAGGAGGAGGGTCACGTGGGCCGCACGTTCAATCAGCCGCTTCCGCCGTTCGATGGGACCCGGCGCGAAAAGCCCTGCCTCAACGCTCACGTGCGCTGCCTTCCCTTGACACCCCTGACGATGAGATCTGCGGTCAGATTGGTGATCAAGGAAATGATCATGAGCAGGCTGCCGATGACGAACAACACCCGGTAATGCGTGCCTCCCTCAACCGTCTCCCCCAGCTCGGCGGCGATCGTCGCGGTCAGTGTTCGCACCGGGTCGAGGACGCTATGAGGGATCCGCACCGAGTGACCCGTGGCCATGAGGACCGCCATGGTTTCGCCGACGGCCCGTCCGACCCCTAACAGTGCCGCGGCCAGAAGCCCGTTCCTTGCGGCGGGCAGGAGGACCCGGGTGGTCAGCTGCCAGCGGCTGGCCCCCAGCGCCAGCGCGGCCTCCCGATACGAATCTGGAACGGCTTTGAGCGCGTCCTCGCCCACCGACATGATGATGGGCACACTCATCAGCGCGAGGATGATGCCGCCGTTCAGGATATTGATGCCGATCGGAGCGCCAGTGGTCCAGATGATCACCGGGTTCAAGACCATGTAGCCGATGAATCCCCAGACTACTGAAGGGATGGCCGCGAGGAGCTCGATGATGATCTTCAGCGCTTCCCTGGCTTTCGGACCGCAGAACTCCGAAATGAAGATCGCCGAGGCGAACCCGGCGGGCACGGAGATGGCCATCGCCAAAGCCGTGACGGACGCCGTACCGGCGAGGAGCGCTAGAATGCCGAACTGCGGGCGGATCGTCGAGTCCGGGCGCCAATTCACGCTGGTGAAGAACTCCTTGAGATCGAGCTCCCTGAAGAGGACGGGCGCGCCTTCACGAAAGACGAAGAGGAAGATCGCGAAGACGAAGAGGATCGCGCTCCACCCGCACAGCCGGATCGCCCACTCGACAGCCGACTCGCCGAGTGTTGAGAATCGGCGCCTCAGGTCCTTGCGAATGTCCACTGAGGGCACCACGGCGCGTTACGTGCCGGCAACGTGGACTGGGACGAAGCCTACCTTTCGCACGATCTGCTGCCCGTCGATCCCGAGTACCCAGTCGAGGAATGCTCTTGTCTGGCCCATGGGTTCTCCGCGAGTGTACAGATACAGGCGTCGGGCGATGGGGTAGGACCCGCTGATGGCCGCGTCCGCAGTCGGGGCGACCATCGGTCCGCCTTTCTTCTTAGACACCTTCAGAGCTTTCACTCCGACCACGGCGAAGGCCATCCCACTGTAACCGATGGCACATGGTGTTCGTGAGACCAGCGCCACCACGTCCTTGGAGCCGCTCTGGTCGATGGAGCCCAGTTTGTACTCTCGCTTGTCCCCGAGGACGACTTCACGAAAGTAGGCGTACGTGCCGGAGCTGTTCTGGCGGCTCACGCGGATGATAGCGTCGCTCTTGCACGCCGGGTTCGTGATGCCAAGTTGAGACCATTTCTGAATCTGCCCCCACTCACCATAGATCTCGGCGAGTTCCTCGATGGAGATCGAGTCGAGAGGGTTATCCTTGTGCACGTAGACGGCGAGCGCATCGAGGGCGACCGTGAATTCCTGCGGCTGTGTGCCATTGTGTGCCTTCGCGCGATTCATCTCGTCGACCTTCATCTCGCGACCGGCTGCGGCGATGTCGAGAATCCCTTCGCTGAGGCCGGCAATGCCGACCCCGGAACCGCCGCCTGTGACCTGCACGGAAACGTCGGGCCGGGCCTGCTTGTAGTTCTCGGCCCACGCCTGCACCAGATTCACCATCGTGTCCGAACCCGCGATGCGGATGACCGCTTCGGATGATGAAGCGTCGGTTGAACGCTGTCCGCCCCTATCGCCCGAACACGCGGTTGAGGACACAACCACGCCCGCCCCCATCGCGAGGATGGCCCAGAATATGGACGCTGACATCGATGACATGCTCTTCCAACCGTCCATCGCGAAGACCGGCAGGTCTAGAGCACGATCGCTAGACTGACGATCACTCCGGACGCGTGGCGACTCACTTCTTCCAGGCTGTCACCACGTGACGTGGCACAGTGTCGTGGCTCCCCAGATCGGGCATTCTTGCGGGGCGCCGCCTCGACCTGGCGCTCTCCGGCGCGCAGGGCGCCCTCCGATTTGCGCTTAGCCCCCGAGCGCGCCGGAGTGGACGGCGCGCACCTCGACCTCGGCGCCGTCGGCGAGGGCCAGCATGCGTAGCGCCGCCGGCGCGATCTCACCGCGACGTCCGTTGCCCGGCAGCAGACCGACGACCCAGGCCCGCAGCGGCGCGCCGCGTGGGTTGACGAGCTCCACGACGCCGCCCGTGCCCACGCCGAGCGCCCGCGCGGTCGTCTCGTCGACACGGATCGATCGGCCCCGCGCCGCCTCGACGTCGGCCGCCGCGCTCAGGCGAACCCGGTGGCGGGCCGCGCGCAGCTGCGCCCGGCGGGCGGCGGTGGCCCCGGCGTCGATCGCGCCGTTCGTCAGCACCACGCCGTAGATCGCCTCGGCGGCGGCCGGCGTGACGTAGCCCTCGACGAGATCGGCGGCGACCATCGCCGGGTCGCGCTCCAGCGGATCGCCGAAGCCGCCGCCGCCCGAGCTCTCCATCAAGAGGATGTCGCCCGACAGGACCGGAAACGCGCTGACCTTTCCGGGCAACGGTGAGGGCTGCACCGGGCGCCCGTCGCGTCGGATCCAGAAGCGATTGGTCGCGCCGGCGGCGCCGCCGCACACGCCGAAGGGCGGGAGCACGGCGCGCTCGGCCAGCACGGACAGCCGCGTGTGCGGCGCCAGGATGCGAACGGCGCGCGTGAGGCCGAGCCCGCCGCGCCAGCGCCCGGGCCCGCCTGAATCCTCGCGCAGCGCCGTCGCCTCGACGCGTACCGGGTACAGCTGCTCGATCGCCTCGATCGGCTGCAGCGTGGTCATGTCGCTCTCGGTCCACGCGCGCACGGTGTTGCTGCCGTCGCCGCCCTCGAAGCCGCCGGTGCCGCCGGCCGGGTACTCGTAGAAGATGAACGTCTCGCCGGTACGCGGATCGGGCCCGCCCACGTAGCAGTGGTTGCCGCCGCCCTTGAGATCGCCGGCCACCTTGCCGTCGAGCGCCTGGGCGAGCGCCCCCTGCACCGCCGTCTCCACGCAGTACTTCACCTCGACCATGCCGCCGCACGGCGCCGGGGGATCCGCGTTGACGATCGTGCCGGGTGGCGTGATCACCGTGAGCGGCCGGAAGGCGCCGGAGTTCACGTCGGAGCCGGGGTCGAGGAACGACTTGATGATGGTGAACGCGCCGGTCGGCGCCATGGCCGGGCCGACATTGGTCGGGCCCGCCGTCTGCGGCGAGGTGCCGGTGAGATCCACGGTGATCGCGTCGCCGGCGATGGCGACCCGCGCGCGCACGGTGAGCGGATCCAGCCGCTCGCGACCCGACTCCAGGTGCGCCTCGTAGCGATACTCACCGTCCGGCAGGGCGGCGATGGCCCGGCGCATGCGACCCTCGGCGCGATCCATCAGCTCGGCGACGGCGGCCCGCACGGTGCCGGCACCGTAGCGCGCGGCCAGCCCCTCCACCCGCTCGGCGGCCTTGCGGCAGGTGCCGATCATCGCCTGGTAGTCGCCGCGGCGCTCGCGGGGGCCCCGCATGTTGGCAAAGATCAAGTCCAGCGCGGCCTCATTCGGTCGCCCGCGCTCGATGATCCGGATGGGCGGGATGCGCACACCCTCCTGGAAGATCTCCGTCGCTCCGCCGGAGAGGCTCCCGGGGCTCATGCCGCCGACGTCGCCCCAGTGAGCGCGCACCACCGGGAACACGAAGATCCGGCCGTCGACGAAGATCGGGTAGATCAGGGCCACATCGTTGAGGTGCGTGCCCCCGGTGTACGGGTCGTTGTGCAGGAACATGTCGCCCGGGTGGATGTCGTCGCCGAACTTCTCGCGCACGGCCTTCATCGACCAGCTGATGGGGACGATGTGCAGCGGATGGTCGGCGCCCTTGGACATGGCGACGATCTGCGCGTCGCCGTCCATGAGGACGCAGGAGAAGTCCTCGCCCTCGTACAGGATGGAGGAATAGGCCGTGCGCACGAGCGTGACGCGCATCTCGCGCACGGTGGACACCAGCGTCTCGCGGATGACCTCGAGCGTGATGGGATCGATCATGACCGCTCGAACCTCAGATTGCCGTAGACGTCGACGGTGCCCCGCCAGCCGGGCGGCACCACGGTGGTCGCCCCGAACTCCTCGACGATGGCCGGGCCGCGCAGGGCCGCGTCGCCGGGCAGGCGTTCGCGCTCCCAGACGGGACAGTCGTGCACGGCGCCCTCGAACCGGACCGGCCGGCGCTCGATGAGCGCCGCCTCCAGCGAGGCGGCGGCGACCTGGTGGCGCTCGGGCTCGGGCTTGGCGACCACGCCATAGGCGCTCAGTCGCGCGTTGACCAGCTCGATCGTCGCGGTCGGGTCGGCGTGGCCGTACATGGCCTGGTGGCGCTGGTGAAACGCGGCCTCGACGGCGGCCAGCGGCTCGTCGCCCAGCTCGAGGTTCAGCTCGAAGGCCTGGCTGCGATAGCGCAGGTCGAGCGAGCGCCGCATGCGCTGCTGGGGCGCATCGAAGCCTTCCAGCTCGAGCTGGCGGCGGACGCCGCCCTCCATCCCGGCGAAGAGGCCGGCCAGCAGCGACCAGCGCTCGCGCAGGGGACCCACGCGGGTGCGGACCTCGTCGTGCTTGATGTCGGAGGCGAGCAGGCCGAGCGCCGAGAAGTTGCCCGGATGCCGCGGCACCAGCACGCGCGGGATGCCGATCTCGTCGGCGAGGGCGAGGGCGTGCATCGGACCGGCGCCGCCGAAGGCGACCAGCGTGAAGTCGCGCGGATCGTGACCGCGCTGGATCGAGATCTCGCGGATCGCGGAGGTCATGCGGGCCACCGCGATGCGCACGATGCCCTCGGCCAGCGCGTCGACCGTCATCACGCGACCCATGCGCGCGGCCAGATCGGCGACGGCCTGACGCGCCCGAGCCGCGTCGATCGTGATGCTGCCGCCGAGCCGGCGCGTGGTGCCGATACGTCCGAGCACCACGTTGGCGTCGGTCACGGTGGGCTCGATACCGCCGAGGCCGTAGGCGGCCGGGCCCGGCGTGGCGCCGGCGCTGCGCGGGCCGACCTGCAGGCTGCCGTCGAGATCCAGCCAGGCCAGCGAGCCGCCGCCGGCGCCGACCGTGTGCATGTCGATCTGGGGGACCTTCACGGGGAAGGCGCCGACCATGCCGTCGGAGGTCGCCAGCGGCATGAGATCGCGCACGAGGCAGACGTCGGTCGACGTCCCGCCCATGTCGTAGGTGATGAGGTCACGCACGGCGGCGGAGTTGCCGACGAAGCACGCCTGGCTCACGCCGCCGGCCGGGCCCGAGAAGATGGTCTTGATCGGCAAGCGCCGCGCCGTCTCCGTCGTCATCATGCCGCCGCTGGAGGCGACGGTGAGCACGCCGTGCGCGTAGCCCACCGCGCGCAACTGCCGCTCGAGGCCGCTGAGGTAGCCGTCCATCAACGGCTGCAGATAGGCATTGAGCACCGTCGTCGAGAACCGCTCGAACTCGCGGTACTCGGCCACGACGTCGGCCGAGCAGGACACCGGCACGCCGGGACACCGGCCCTTGGCGGTGTCGGCGATGATCCGCTCGTGCGCCGGGTTCAGGTAGGCGTGCAGCAGGCAGACGGCGATCGCCTCCGCGCCCGACTCCACGGCCGCGTCGAGCGCACGTTCGACGCTCGCGATATCCAGCGGGACCAGCACCGAGCCGTCGGCGACGAGACGCTCGACGACCTCGAAGCGGCGCTTCCGCTCGACCACCGGCTTGGGCCGCACGAAGGTCGGCACGAACAGCGCTGGAATGTTGCGCTTCGTCCGTCCGATCTCGATGAGGTCGCGGAAGCCGGCGGTGGTGAGCACGGCCACCGGAGCGCCACGCCGCTCCAGCACCGCGTTGGTGCCGACGGTGGTGCCGTGCACCAGCCGCCGCACGTCGCGCGGCGCGATGCCGAGCGCGGCGAGGCCGTCCAGCACGGCCGCCGCCTCGTTGCGCGGTCGCGAGGGGACCTTGGTGACGACCACGCGGCCGGTGGCGTCGTCGACCGCGGTCAGGTCCGTGAAGGTGCCGCCGACGTCGATCCCGACGATGAACATGGGGCGGATGATACAGGAGTCCCGTCGTCGGGTGCCGCCGCCGCGTTCAGCCCGACTGATGCCGCGGTGCGAGCTTCGCGAAACGTCCTTGCAGAGGCTGGGTAAGCGTTTGTCGTACCCGTGCTCGAAACGAGACGAAAGGGCCCGTACCGAGGCCCCAGGGCTCCGCATGCCGCTTGCAGGGTCTAGCCGGAAGGAGGTTCACCATGCGCTTGGCGAAGGCGGCCCTGGTCGGTGTCGCGGGGCTCGTGACCGGCCTCCTCCTCGGCTATGCGCTGTGGGGCCTGGAGGTGGTGGAGCTGAGTCGGACGCTCGAGAAGACCAACGTCGATCTCGTGAAGACGCAGGCGTGGCTGCGCGACGAGATCCTCTCGTCCGACGAGCGCCACGAGCAGGTCGCAGCCAAATTGACGAAGGCGCTGGCGGATCTGTCCAGGGCCCGGGCCCAGCTCGCGCGGATCAGCGCGGTCTCGAGACAGCACGTCCCCAGCCAGAGCCCGGGCCCATCGTCGGGAGCGAGGGCCGGGGATCTGGCGCGCACCGGCGAGTGAAAGTCCGGCGGGAGTCCAGGGCGGGCGCTACATTATCCGCATGACGACCAACCCCGCCGACATCAAGCATCTGTGGACGCACAAGACGCAGGACCACACCTGGCTTCCCGACGAAGACCTCGTCGTGGACCGCGCCGAGGGCGTGTGGGTGTGGACCGAGAAGGGCACGAAGCTGCTCGACGGCTTCGCGGGGCTGGCGGTCGTGAACGTCGGCCACGGGCGGCGCGAGATCGCCGAGGCCATCGCCGAGCAGACGGTCCGCCTGGCGTACTACCCGACCACGCGCCAGTTCTCGAACCGGCCGGCCGCGGAGCTGGCGGCCAAGCTCGCCACGCTGACGCCGGGTGACCTCGACTACACGATGTTCGCGGTCAGCGGCTCCGAGGCCAACGAGCGCGCGATGCAGATGGCGCGGCACTACTGGCTGGCCAAGGGCAAGACGAACAAGCACAAGGTCATCTCGCTCGAGGGCGGCTACCACGGCGCCACCATGGGGACGTTCGCCATCTGCGGGCTGCCGCACATGACGGGCGCCTACGCGCCGCTGCAGCCGGCCGGCTTCGCCAAGGTCAAGCCGCCCTACCCGTTCCGCGATCGCGGCACCGGCACCGACGCCGAGCTCGTCGAGCGGCGGGCGCGCGAGCTGCGCCAGGCCATCGAGAAGGAGGGCCCCGACACGGTCTCCGCGGTGATCATGGAGCCGGTGATCTCCTCCGGCGGCTTCATCATGCCGCCCATCGGCTGGCTGAAGTCGGTCCGCAAGATCTGCGACGACCTGGAAGTCCTGCTGATCGCCGACGAGGTCATCACCGGCTTCGGCCGCACCGGCCGCTGGTTCGCGGTCGAGCACGACGGGATCGTGCCGGACATCATGTCGGTCGCCAAGGGCATCACCTCCGGGTACATTCCGCTCTCGGCCGCCATCGCGCGCCGCAAGCTGGCCGACGCGTTCCCCGAGGACACCACGCAGGAGAATGTTCATCCGAACACGTACGCGGCCCATCCGGTGGCGTGCGCGGCCGGGCTGGCGAATCTCAAGATCATGGAGAAGGACAACCTCGTCGCCAACGCCGAGGCGATGGGCGCCCGGCTCCTGGAGGGCGTGACCCGGGCGGTGGGCAAGAGCCGCATCGTCGGCGAAGTGCGCGGACGCGGTCTCATGGTGTGCGCGGAGCTCGTCGCGCCCGACGGCTCCGGTCGCCCGCTCGACGGCACCGAGGTCGCGAAGATCGACCGCAAGGCGTGGGACCGCGGCGCGATCGTCTACGCGCGCGGCCAGGTCGTCCGGCTGGCGCCACCGCTCTGCATCACGCGCGACGAGGTCGACAAGCTGGTGGACGTGGTGGCGGCGAGCATCGGCGAGCTGGAGGGCGAGCTGACGCGGTAGCGCGTCGCTCCGCCGAGGATGTCGTGCGCGCGCTGGCCCACCGCGCCGCCAGGGCTATACTGAGCGCGGTGTGGGGACGGCGCGTGCGCGGATTCGCCGCCGGCAGCTCGCGACGATCGTGCTCGTCGCCTGTGCCATCACCCCCGTCTTCAACATCCTGACCAGCGAGGCATCCTTCCGGCAGGCAGTCCAGGGCCTGCTCGACGCCCTCCTCATCTCCCTTCCGGTGGGCGGCTACTTGCTGTTCCTCCGGGAGGGACGGCTGCGCCCGTGGTTCCGGCGGCTCGGCTTCTGGACGGACCTGGTGCTCAGCAGCGCGATCGTGCTCGCGCTGTTCCTCGTGGGTCGCGCCGCCGGTCAGGTCGTGACCACGCTCCAGCCGCGGCGATTCTTGACGAGCTTCACCGACGCGCATCTGACCATCGCCCTGCCCTTCTTCGTGGTGGCCGCGGTCACGATCCAGTTCGTCCTCCAGATGAACCGCATGGTCGGCGCCAATGTGCTCGGCTACTTCGCGGCCGGCGTCTACCGAACACCGAAGGCCGAGGAACGCATCTTCCTCTTCCTCGATCTCGAGGGCTCCACCCAGCTCGCGGAGAGGTTGGGAAGCGCCCGGTACTTCGAGATGCTCCGCCGCTTCGTCGATGATCTGACGGACCCGGTGCTCGAAGCGGAAGGGGAGATCTACCAGTACGCGGGCGACGAAGTCGTGATCGCGTGGCCGATCGCGGCCGGGGTGCGCGCGGCCAACTGCGTCGCCTGCTTCTTCGCGATCCGTGCGGCCGTCGCGCGCCAGGCGGCCCGATACGAGCGCGAGTTCGGCGTGGTGCCCCGCTTCCGCGGCGGACTGCACGGCGGCACGGTCACCGCGGGCGAGCTGGGCGACCTCCGGCGACAGATCGTCTTCGTCGGCGACATCCTGAACACCGCCGCCCGCCTCGAGGAGTACGCCAAGCGGACGGGCCTCGACCTGGTCGTCTCCGGCGCGCTGCTGCAGCGCCTGGCGCTTCCGCCGGGCATCGATGCCACGCGGTGCGGCGAGCTCGAGCTCAGGGGCAAGGAGGCGCCCGTGGCCGCCTACGGCCTGGCCGGCGCCCTGAGCTGACCGGCCGCCGAAGTCGCGCACGGCGGCACGGTCCAGCCGGTCGGACACGGGCGGCCGGCGCGGCCACCGGGTACAATGACATGCACCCGGAGGCGACATGCCGCGAACGATCCTCGAGCCGCGATTCCAGGTCGAGTACCTGTCGATCCTCGATAGCGACGGCAACCTCGACACGTCCCTCGAGCCCGACATCCCGGCCGGGGACCTGAAGCGGTTGTACCGCGGCATGCTGCTCGGGCGGCGGCTCGACGAGCGCATGATTCGCCTGCAGCGCCAGGGCCGCATCGGCACCTTCGCGCCGATCAAGGGCCAGGAGGCCTCGCAGATCGGCGCGGTCTCGACGCTGAAGGCCACCGACTGGATGGTGCCGTCGTTCCGCGAGACCGCCGCCATGCTCTGGCGCGGGTGGCCGATCGAGAAGCTGCTGCTGCTCTACGCCGGCTACCTGGAAGGTGGCCAGCCCGCGCCCGGCCAGAACGACCTGCCCGTCACGATCCCCGTCGCCACCCAGCTCCCCCACGCGGTCGGCCTCGCCTACGCGGCCCAGTACCGCGGCGACGACGCGGTCGTCATGGCGTTCTGCGGCGACGGCGCGACCTCCGAGGGCGATTTCCACGAGGCGCTCAACTTCGCCGGCGTCTGGCACGTGCCGGTGGTCTTCGTGGTGCAGAACAACCAGTGGGCGATCTCGGTGCCGCTCAAGAAGCAGACGCACTCGCGCACGATCGCCCAGAAGGCGCTGGCGTACGGGCTGCCGGGCCTGCAGGTCGACGGCAACGACGTCCTGGCGGTCCACGCGGCGTGCCGCGAGGCCGTCGGGCGCGCCCGGGCCGGTGATGGACCGACGCTGATCGAGTGCGTGACGTATCGCCTGGGCGTGCACACGACGGCCGACGATCCGACCAAGTACCGCTCGACCGAGGAGGTCGAGGCGTGGGAGCGCAAGGACCCGCTCACACGGTTCGGCGCCTATCTGCAGAAGAAGAACCTGCTCGACGAGGGGCTGGCGGAGGCCGTGGATGCGGAGATCGCCGCCGCCGTGCAGCGGTTCGAGGCGACGGGTGCGCCCGACGCGCTCACGATGTTCGACCACGTCTACGCCGAGCGGCCGGCTCACCTCGACGCCCAGCGTGAACAGCTGGCCCGACTGCGCGACAGTGGCCGCGCCCCGGCCGCCGACACCGTCGATCCGCCCTCACCGCCGATGCGCGGGCAGCGCACGAGCCGGCGGTAGCGATGGAGCCAGGCGTGTCTGTCGCCCACCATCCGGGCTGGAGCATTCGATAGATGGCGAAGCTCAATCTCGTCAAGGCGCTGAACCTGGCATTGCTCCAGGAGATGGAGCGCGACGAAGACGTACTGGTGATGGGCGAGGACGTCGGCGTCGACGGCGGCGTGTTCCGCGTCACCGAGGACCTGCACCGCAAGTTCGGCTCCAAGCGCGTGATCGACAGCCCGCTGGCCGAGGCGGCCATCATCGGCGCCGGCGTCGGCATGGCGCTCTACGGTCTGCGGCCCGTGTGCGAGATCCAGTTCTCCGGCTTCGCGTTCCAGTGCTTCCACCAGATCGAGAACCACGTCGCGCGCTACCGCATGCGCACGCAGAGCCGCTTCCACGTGCCGATGGTGATCCGCATGCCGTACGGCGGCGGCGTCCGCGCGTTGGAGCACCACTCGGAATCGGAGGAGCAGTTCTACGCCCACATCCCTGGGCTGAAGATGGTGATTCCCTCGGGGCCGCGCAACGCCCGCGCGCTGCTGGTGAGCGCCATCCGCGATCCCGATCCCGTCATCTTCTTCGAGCACAAGGGCCTCTACCACGCGGCCAAGGAGGACGTGCCCGACGAGATCGAGACGATGGCGATCGGCCGCGCCCGGGTCGTGCGCGAGGGCGGCGACCTCACGCTGATCGCCTACGGCGCCATGCTGCGCCTGGCCCGCGAGGCGGCCGACACCCTGGCCGAGGAGGACGGCGCGCAGGCCGAGGTGATCGACCTGCTGACGATCTCACCGCTCGACCGCGAGACCGTCGTGGCCTCGGTGCAGAAGACCGGCCGCGCCGTCATCGTGCACGAGGCGCCGCGCAGCTTCGGGCCCGGCGCCGAGATCGCCGCCTCGATCATGGACGGCGCCTTCCTGTCGCTGGAGGCTCCGATCGCCCGCGTGACCTCGTGGGACGTGCCGTTCCCCGGCTTCGCCCGCGAGAAGGGCAACGTCCCCGACCTCGCCCGCGTGCTGGCCGCGGCGCGCCAGACGCTCGTTTTCTGAGCCCACCGCCCCGCCGCCGCGGTGGCACCGTGAAAACAGGTGAGAAGCTCTTCGTTCCGCCGGCCCCAGAGAAGGCCAACGTCCCCGACGCGACCGGCGTGCCGCCGGGCGCTCGGGGACGCTGACCTTCTCGCTCCGTCGTTCTACCGACTCTTTTGGCCGCTGCGGGCGCTGGCCTCGCCGTAGATCTGCTCGGCCTTGGTGTAGGCATCGCGGAAGTTGCGGATCGCCGCCTTCCAGTCCCTCGCACTCATCGACGCCAGGCCCGCGTCGAATGCGCGCTGCGCCTGGCCCAGCCGCGGGTCCCGTGGTGCCGCCGCCCGTGCCCCTGCGAGCTCGGCGCCGGTCACATCGCGGACGACAGCGGCCACCTCGGCGTCCGGACGGTCACCGAACAGCACGCTCACCAGCGTGTGGATCAGGTCCGACGACCCGATGAGTTGATTGCGCAGGCGCGCGTTCTCGTTGGTCAGGCTCTCATTCTGCGCCGTGAGCGTCTGGTTCTGCGTGATGAGGGCCGCGTTGGCGGCCTGCAGTTGCGCGATCTGATCACGGAGCTGCCGGATCAGCGTGTCGCGGTCGTTCAGCTGAGCCTGGCACTGACTGGCGCGGGTATTGGCGCTGGCAAGGTCCGTCTGGCATGTGGCCAGCGCCGCGCTGGCGCTCGCCAGCGCGGCCTGCAGGTCGGACGTGTCACACGACGCCGACGCCGACGCGAAGAACGAGCCGAACGCCGCGGGACCGGAGTTGACCGGAATGCGGTCCGTCACGGTGTTCGTCGAGGTGCCCATCACGAACACGGCGTTGTCGTCCTCGCTGGCGGCATACACCTGGTCGCCGGATGGTGTCACGCCAATGCCGAACAGGCCGAAGGCGGCGAACGGCGAGGCCACGACGGCATTCGTGGTGGTGTCGATCACCGAGACGGTGCCCGATCCGTTGTTCGCCACGTAGACGCGAGAACCGTTCGGGTGCACCGCGATACCCCACGGCGACGATCCAACCGTCACCGTGGCCGACACCGCGTTGCTGGCGGTATCGATCACCGAGACGCTGCGGGAGCTCGAGTTCGTCACGTACACTCGCGACCCGTTCGGCGCGACCGCAATCCCGAACGGCATCGACCCCACGGGGATCGTCCCGACCACCGCATTCGTCGCGGTGTCGATCACCGAGACCGTGAAGGACCACTGGTTGACGACGTAGAGCCGCGTGCCGGCAGGATTCACGACCACGGCGAGCGGCCGACTGCCGACGTTGATCGCACGGACGACCGTGTTGGTGGCCGTATCGATCACCGAGACCGTGTCGGACATCTGGTTGGCCACGTAGACGCGCGTGCCCGCCGGGTGGACCGCTACTCCGAACGGTCCTGCCTGCACCGGGATCGTCGCCAGCACCGTGTTCGTCGCCGTGCCGATGACGGACACCGTGCCATCGGTCCAGTTACCGACATACAGGTGAGAACCGGCCGGGTGGACTGCCACCCCGAATGGGCTGCCGCCCACCGGAACCTTCGCCACGACCTTCTTCGTCGCCGTGTCGATCACCGACACGTCGCCGGTGAAGGAACTGGTGATGTAAGCCGCGGGCGCCGCCAGCACCGGGGTCGCCGTAGCCAGCACGGCTCCGGCGATGATGCCGAGGAGTCTGCTGAGTTTGTGCTTCGTCATGGTTGACCAGCCTCCGTGAATGGCTCGCATCGGCATGAAGAACGTGCATGGTGACGAGGCCTGCGAGGAGCCCCGTCCCGACCGTGGCCCGATCAAGTGCGAAACGAATGCCACCTTTAATGCCGCACGAAATCAACCGCGTACGCGACACCGCTGGGAAGCCGTGCCTAGATGACCGCCGACGTGACCCAAACCGGCAACGGCGTACAATGAGCACGCCATGGCCCGCCCATTCGTGCTTCCCGACCTCGGTGAAGGGCTGACGGAGGCCGAGATCGTGAAGGTCTTCGTGCGGGAGGGCGAGCTCGTACGCGAGGATGCGCCGTTGCTCGAGGTCGAGACCGACAAGGCGACGGTTGAGATCCCATCGCCGATAGGCGGGCGCGTCGAGAAGATCCACGTGCAGGCCGGCCAGACGGTGAAGGTGGGCGAGGTCCTGGTGAGCTTCGGTGATGGCGCCGCGTCGCCGCGCCAGCAGGCCGCCGACACGCCCGATCCGACGCGGGCGCCGGCGCCCGAGCCGAAGACCGTCGCGGCGGACAGCGGACAGGCCCGGCCGGCATCTCCCGCCCCGGCCCAGTCGCCGGCACGACGCGAGGGGCCGGTCCCCGCCACGCCATCGACGCGGCGGTTGGCGCGCGAGCTGGGCGTGGACCTCCACGCTGTGAACGGCAGCGGGCCGGGCGGGCGCGTCATCGACGACGACGTGCGCGCCGCCGCATCCGGTGCCGCCGCGGGCGCGACGGCGCAGCCGCCCGAGCGCGCAGCGGCGGCCGGGCCGCTCGCGGTCGCCAGGCCGCTGGCGCGCGTGGGCGGGGAGCCACCGCCGCTGCCGAAGTTCGAGCAGTGGGGGCCGATCGAGCGCCAGCCGCTCTCGCACCTGCGCCGCACGATCGCCGAGCGGATGACGCTGTCGGCCACGCTGATTCCCCACGTCAGCCACTTCGACCGCGCCGACATCACGGACCTCGACGCGCTGATCCGCCGCAACCTCGACGCCGGCAAGGCGCGGGGCGTGACGCTGACGCTCACGAGCTTCATCCTGAAGGCCGTCGCCCAGTCGCTCGCCGAGCACCCGCACTTCAACGCCAGTCTCGATCCCGCCGCCGGCGAGCTGATCGTCAAGCGCTACGTCCATCTCGGCGTGGCGGTGGCGGCCGAGCGCGGCCTGATCGTGCCGGTGATCCGCAACGTCGACACGAAGCCGCTCCTGGAGGTGCAGCGCGAGCTGGGCGCGCTGGCCGCGCGCGTGCGCGAGGGCAAGGCCACGCTGGAGGACCTGCGCGGCGGGACGTTCACGATCACGAACATCGGCGCGCTGGGCGGCACCGGGGCCATCCCGATCATCAACTATCCGGAGGTGGCCATTCTCGGGGTCGCACGCGGACGCGAGGAACCCGTCGTACGCGACGGCGCGATCGTGCCGCGCCTGCTGCTACCACTGTCGCTGACCTTCGATCATCGCGTGGCTGACGGCGCCGACGGCGCCCGCTTCGCCACCGCCATCGTTCGGCGACTCGAGCAGCCCGACCACCTGCTGCTCGGTCTATGAGGCTCCGGACGCTCGTCGCCCTGGCGCTGCTCGGCGTGCCCGCGGCGGTCGGCGCTCAGGCGCCGCCCCAGACGGCCCGGATCGGCGTCCTGCTGTTCAGCACCCCGGCCGCCGATCCGAATGTCGCGGTCTTCCGCGATGCGCTGCGGAATCTCGGCTGGATCGAGGGACGCAACCTGGTGCTCGAGTACCGCTTCGCCGACGGCCAGCCCGAGCGCCTGCCCGAGCAGGCCGCCGAGCTGGCAGCCCTCAAGCCCGACGTCATCTACGCTCTCGGCGGCGATGTCGCGCCGTGGGCCAAGCGGGCCACGAGCACGATCCCGATCGTCGCCACCGTCAGCAACGACCCCGTCGATGCCGGCCTGGTCGCCAGCCTGGCTCGCCCGGGCGGTAATGTGACGGGGCTCACCTTCCTGCTCTCCGACCTCGCGGCCAAGCGTGTCGAGATCCTGCGGGAGATCATGCCGAGGCTATCGGCGGTCGGGGTGCTGTGGAATCCCGACCACCGGGATCTCGACTTCAAGGAGTCGCAGGCGGCCGGGGCCAAGCTCGGTCTGCGCGTCGTGTCCCTGGAGGCCCGGCGGCCGGCGGAGATCGACGCGGCCCTCAAGACGGGGCTGCGGGAGCGCATCGACGCGCTCATCGTGGTCTCGTCCAGGCTGATGGTGCGCGAGCGGGCGCGCATCCTCGACTTCGCCACCGGCCAGCGACTGCCGATGGCGACGGGCTGGGGGGACTGGGTCGAGCGCGGCGCGCTCCTCACCTACGGCCCCAACATCGACGAGATCGTGCGCCGGTCGGCGCGCCACGTCGATCGCATTCTCCGAGGCGCCCGCCCGGCCGACCTCCCGATGGAGCAGCCGACGCGCTTCGAGCTCGTCGTGAACCTCAAGGTGGCGCAGGCGCTCGGCCTGACCGCCCCACCCTCGTTGCTGGCCCGCGCCGACCGGGTGATCCAGTGACACCGATCACCGACGTTCGCGAGATCTCCCGTATCGGCTACGGATTCATGGCCTCGCAGGCGCTGTTCGCCGCGCTCGATCTCGACGTCTTCGGGCGCCTGGCCGACGGCCCCAAGGACCTCTCGACGCTCGCGCGCGAGACCGGGGTGGCGTCGCACCGGCTCGTCGCCCTGCTCAGCGCCTGCGTGGGTCTCGGCCTCCTCGGCCTGGAGGAGAAGGGGTATGTCAACGCCCCCGCCGCCGCCTCGTACCTCGTACGCAGCGCGCCCATGTACTTCGGCGACTACTTTCGCTTCCAGATCGCGCGGCAGATCTATCCAACGCTCCGGCATCTCGACATGGCGCTGGCCGGCGAGCGCATCGACTTCTACAGCAAGATGCAGGACCCCGAGGAGGCGCGCCGGTTCAGCATCGCCCAGCACTCGGGTTCGCTGGGCCCCGCCCACGTGGTCGCGGGGCTCGTGGACCTGGCCGGCTGCCGCACGCTCCTCGACGTAGGCGGCGGCAGCGGCGCCTTCAGCATCGCGCTCTGCCGCCGCCATCCCGAGCTGCGAGCGACGATCGTCGATTTCCCGAGCGTGCGGCCGACCGCCGAGGAGATGGTGGGCAAGGCCGGGCTGAGTGATCGTATCCGGTTCGTCGAGGGTGACGCGCTCGCCACCCCGTGGCCCACCGGCCAGGACGCGGTGCTCATGTCCTACCTCCTCAGCGCCGTGGCCGCTCGACGCGTCGGCGAGCTGCTGGAGCGCGCCCGCCAGAGTCTGAGCCCGGGTGGACGGCTCATGCTGCACGACTTCATGCTCGACGACGACCGCACCGGCCCTCCGGTCGCGGCACTCTGGCTCCTCAACGCCATCACGATCGATCCCGACGTCGCCTCCCTCACGCCGGGTTGGCTCACCGAGCAAGTGGTCACGGCCGGCTTCGAGAGTGCCGACCTGCGCCCCGTCATCGCCGGCATCACGCGGCTGTTACTGGCCCGGGCTCCCTAGATGGTCATGGGGGATCTCGTGCGCGAGGTGGACGTCGCCGTGATCGGCGGCGGGCCGGGCGGCTACTCGGCCGCGTTCCGGTGCGCCGAGCTCGGGCTCGAGGCCGTGATCGTGGACGCCGACAAGCGGCTGGGCGGCGCCTGCCTCTTCGAGGGCTGTATTCCGTCCAAGGCGCTCCTGCACGTCGCCGCCGTGCTGAGCGAGGCCGAGCGGGCCAAGGAGTTCGGTGTCGACTTCGGCGAGCCGCGGATCTCGCTCGACCCGCTGCGCAAGTGGAAGAGCGAGCGCGTCGTCGGCAAGCTCGCCCGGGGCCTGGCCTCGGTCGCCCGCGGCAAGAGCGTCGACGTCGTGGGCGGGCGCGCGGTGTTCGAGGACTCGCGCAGCCTGCGCGTGGAGGGCGACGAGCCGCAGAAGATCCGCTTCAAGCACGCCATCGTGGCCACCGGCTCGGCCCCGAGCCCGCTGCCCGGCGTCGATCTGAAGTCCGATCGCCTGATGGACTCGACGGCGGCGCTCGAGATCCCCGATATCCCCGCGCGCCTGCTCGTGATCGGTGGCGGTTACATCGGTCTCGAGCTGGGCCAGGTCTACGCCGCGCTCGGCAGCGAGGTGACCATGGTCGAGATGCTCGACGGCCTGCTGCCCGGGGCCGATCGTGACCTCGTCCAGCACCTGGCCCGTCGCTGCGAGCGGATGTTCAAGGCCATCCGGCTCTCGACACGCGTCAGCGGCCTGCGGGAGACCGGCGGCGCCGTCGAGGCGCGCCTGGGCGAGGGTGAGACCGCGACGTTCGACCGCGTGCTGGTCGCCGTCGGTCGACGACCTCGGACCGCGGGCCTGGGTCTCGAGGCCACGCGCGCGCGGCCGGGCGAGCGCGGCTTCGTGGAGATCGACGAGCGTTGCCGCACCGCCGACCCGCACGTGTGGGCCGTGGGCGACGTCACCGGCGAGCCGATGCTGGCGCACCGCGCGATGCGCCAGGGCAAGGTGGCCGCCGAGGCGATCGCCGGGCGGCCGGCCGCGTTCGACAACGTCGTCGTGCCGGCCGTCGTCTTCACGGATCCCGAGGTGGCATGGTGTGGTTTGAGCGAGCGTGACGCGCAGGCGGCCGGGCGCACGGTGAAGGTCGCGAAGTTCCAGTGGGCGGCCTCGGGTCGAGCGGCTACACTGGGCCGCGCCGACGGGCTCACCAAGCTCGTCGTCGACCCCGAGACCGGCCGGGTGCTCGGCGTCGGCATCGTCGGCCCCGGCGCCGGCGAGCTGATCGCCGAGGGCGCGCTGGCCGTCGAGACCGCCATGCTGGCCGAAGACCTGGCGCTCACGATCCACACGCACCCGACGCTGTCCGAGACGCTGATGGAGGCTGCCGAGACCCTGTTGCGCTGAGCGAGTCGCGGATCGCCGGCTGGCCGCGCCTCGCACCACCACGAGGAGGATTCGCGCATGCGTCGACCGTCCCGTTCCGTCGTTGCCGCGCTGCTCGCCGTCGCCCTGGTGGGTGGCGCCCTTGCCGTGCTCCCTGCCGAGAGCCAGACGCCCAGATCGGGCGGGACGCTCAAGATCATGACGCGCGAGGACACGCCGCAGGGCTTCGCCGTCCACGAAACGGCGACGATCTCCACCGTGTGGCCCTCCAGCCCCTGCTTCAACAACCTCGTGTACTTCGACCCGCTCAAGGGCAAGG
>Ga0134124_10000683_pt1 | contig 27031 bp, 26 predicted proteins | sample KB304_FD_96880 | JGI IMG/M metagenome (GOLD analysis project Ga0134124, IMG submission 96880) | Terrestrial soil microbial communities without Nitrogen fertilizer from Kellogg Biological Station, Michigan, USA - KB3-0-4 | ecosystem: Environmental > Terrestrial > Soil > Unclassified ... | reverse complement strand
GTCGAGAACAACGTGACCTACAACATCGTCGGTCACTGCTTCTTCATGGAAGACGGCATCGAGCACGGCAATGAGTTCGTGCACAATCTGGCGATCCAGATCAAGTGCCATACGTCCAAGGCCTGCGTGCCTACCAACCTCGGTGCGTCCGGCGAGTCCAACTTCGCGTACGAGAATCGCGCGGCCGGCAGAGAGAATGGCCAGAAGTCCAAGGACGTGCTGCTGCCCTCGGACAACACGGTGGCGGCTTACTGGATCACCAATCCCGACAACACCTACCGCGACAACGTGGCCGCGGGCTCCGATGAGAACGGCTTCTGGACTTCATTCCCGGAACATCCGAACGGCGCCTTCCAGGACTCGGACGCCAGCAAGGCCACCTGGCCGCGCAACATGAGCCTCAAGGAGTTCAAGGGCAACGTGGCCCACTCGAACTTCGACGCGTTCATGATGGATCGGCACATTGCCGCCAACAACACCTTCGGTGTCACCGGCAACATGCATATCGCGCATGAAAATCCGGCCGACATCCGCAGCAAGATCCTGGAGACGGTGTTCGAGGATCTGACCGCTTACAAGAACCGCAATGGCGGCTTCTGGGGCCGCGGCGAGATGCGCACCATCCGGAACTACAAGTCGGCGGACAATGCCATCGGCTATACACAGGCGTCTGGGCTGGGCGGTGGTGCCAGCCTTGCCGATCCTTATACATCGAGGGTGCTTGATTCACTGTTCGTGGGCGAAACCGAGAACATCGGCAACCCCAGCACTGACGCGGAAAAGGCTTACGGCCGCAGCCTGCCGAAGCCCATGCTGCCGGATTTCCCGATCCGCGGTTACGAGTACTACGACAACCGTCACGACGTGGTGAACACCACCTTCCGAAACTTCGAAGACAACGCCACTCGCAAGACGGGCGCGCTTTCCTACCTGCTGTTTACCAGCTTCGGCGTCAGCTCCAACAACACCATCGAGAAGGTGAAGTTCGAGAACGCCAAGCCGGTTTATTTCCCGCCGATGCAGGGCAACGCCCGCTGGGCAAACGACAATGGCAACAGCCAGGCCTGGAAGACTGCGGCGATCCGCGACAAGGACGGTTCGCTGGGTGCAGGTCCCAATGCCTACGTCCTCATCAACGATGGCGTGAACGACAGCATCGCCACCGATACCGAGGCCTGTGAGATCAAGCCCAGCTGGAACGCTGCGGTGTGCAAGGGCGATGTCGGACGTCTGGCGTTCGCCGCTCCGCCGCGACTCGGTGGCCCCGGTCCGGGCGCGGGTCCTGGCGGTCCAGGCGCGGGTCCTGGTGGTCCTGGCGGTCCCGGCGCGGCCGCTCTCCCGCCTGCCGCGGCCGCTCTGGCCGGTGCTGCTCCTGCAGCCGGTGGTCCTGGTGCAGGTGCTCCTGGCGCAGCTGCCCCTCGACTCGCACTCGCTGCACCGCCTGCCCAGCCGCCCATCATTCTCAGCCGCAACGGCCACGACTATCCCATCCTCGTCGGCGGATCGAATGTCCGGGCCGGTACCGAAATCAAGCTGACCACCGAACGGCCGAGCGTGGGCCTGCGGCTGACGGAGCTGGACAAGGGCTCCTGGGTGATCTTCCAGCTGCCGGGCTTCAACAAGGCGGATTCGGGCACTGCGCAGACCAGCCTCGATGCGCTGCGCAAGGCCAGCGACACCTCGTACTTCAAGGACAAGGATGCGCTGTGGGTGAAGGTGGTCTCGCCGGACAGCGGCGAGCTCGGCCTGGGTGGTGCTGCGGCCACCGTGCAGGTCAGCCGGTAAGCACAGGCCTGACGGCTTGAACAAGCGCCCCCGGCCCGACGGCCGGGGGCATTTTTTTCGGGGGAACGATCTCATATGAAACGCAACGGCATATCGCGCCGCGCGTTGCTGCGCAATTTCGCCATCGTCGGAGCCGCCACGGCCACCGGCAAGGCCTTCGCCACCACGCACCGGTTTTCTCCGGTGCAGCTGGATTTCTCGGATCCCTATCTCGAACTCGTACGGCTTCTCAAGGAAGCCGCGGAGATCGAACAGGATCTGATGCTCCAGTACCTTTACGCGGCCTACTCACTCAAGCCCGCCTATGCGGATCTCGTCGGCGCTCCGGCGCCGGGCGCGACATCGTTGATGGGCGTCATCATCCAGGAGATGCAGCACCTCGGAGACATCAACCGGCTGCTCGTGGAACTGGATGCCGCGCCTGTGCTCACGCGCCTGGACTATCCCTACGAGTCCGATGTGTATCCCTTCCCCTTCGAGCTGGCGCCGCTGAGCTCGGTGGGCCTGGCGAAATACGTGTACTGCGAAGCGGACCCGGTGCGGCTGGGGCATGTGAGGTCGGTCACCAACGACGCGATGGGCCTCACGGACAAGTTGAAGGCCAGCTTCGGCGGCAGCATTCCCGTGAATCATGTCGGCAAGCTGTACGACGCCGTGGTCGAGAGCCTGGGCGATCTCAAGCAGGCCGGCGGCGTAAAGATCGATTTCGGCGCATGGTTCCAGAATATCGGCGATGTGAAGGCTGAGGGAGAGTTCGGCCACTTCAAGTTCTTCCACTCCCTCTACGAGGGGTTCCATCCCCTGCTCAAGGACACGCCCGACGTCTGGAATATTCCGGCCACCGATGCGCGCTGTCCGAGCTACCAGGTGCCCGTGAATCCCACCGCTTATGAGGGACGCGCGAACACCATCAAGGACAAGGACCTCCGCGCGCTGGCGTGGCTGGGCAATCTGAACTACTGGTCGCTGTTGCTGCTGCTCGACACCGGCTACCGGCGCAAGTCCAAGGTCGAGACCGCCTACGCGCAAGCCATCATGCTGGTACCGCTGATGTCCATCGCGCGGTATCTGCCGACCAAGGGTTCGGCGGTGCCCTTCGATCCGCTCAGCATGGGCTTCCATCCCGGACTCAACGACGCTTCGGGAAGGCGACTCACCCACAAGATGCTGGAAGAGACGCGCAGCTATGCGCGTTCGATCGAGAAGCTGCTGCCCGGTGATTTCAATCTGAAGATCTACGACCAGTTGCTGGCCGCGGTGTGACGGTGGTGCGGCGTACCGGCTGAGTTCGCCGCCCTACTGCTTCTTCAGCGTCGCCAGATAGGCGACCACATCCGCGCGCGTCTTGTTGTCCGGAATCTGCATCGGCATGAGGGTGCCCGGCACCTTCGCGCCGGGGTTCACCAGGAATGTGTTCAGGGTCTTCTCGCTCCAGGTGAGATTGGAGGCCTTGAGCGCAGGCGAGTAATTGGGGAAGTCGGGCTGGCTGGCCGCCTTGCGACCGACCACCCCGATGAGATTCGGGCCCTCATGAGGGCCTCCGGTCTCCTGCACCGAATGGCAGACACCGCACATGGTGTTGAATGTCGTCTTGCCGTTTTCGATATCCGGCTTCGAACCCGCAGCGCACAACGCCGGGGCTGTCACTGCGGCGGCAACTAGAAACAGACGGCGGAACTCGGTCATTTAACAGCTGGCTCCAGAGGCTGGGTGCGCATCGATGAACCCGCAGCCAGTGTAGCAAAGACCTCGGATCGCCCGATGTAGCCGGCGCCAGACACCCGCGCTATCCTCGGGCGGCTCAAGAACTAGGTTTATTGCCGGGAATCGGGGGATTCAGTGCCATGAGAAAGCCATATCGGCCGTTCTTTATTTCGTTACTCGTTCCAGCCTTCTCGCTCGTCAGCACACTCGCTGTCATGCAAGCGGCCCAGGCTCAAGGAGCGCCGACAGCCAAGCAGACGAACTGGTCTGATCCGGCCAGTTGGCCGAACCGCAAGGTTCCCGCCGCCGGCGACAAGGTCACCATTGGCCGAGACAAAGATGTCGTGCTCGATGTGAGTCCGCCGGCGCTGGGCGGTCTGTCGATCGACGGCAAGCTCAGCTTCGCCGATAACGCCGACCTGGAACTCACTTCCGAGTGGGTGATGGTGCACGGCGAACTGACCATCGGCAGCGAAGCCAAGCCTCACACGCACAAGGCGACCATCACGCTCACCGACAATGTCAAAGGTGAAGACGTCATGGGTGGCATGGGCGACCGCGGCATCATGCTGTCGGGCGGCACGTTGAACCTGCACGGCGATCGCAAGAACGCCTGGACCAAGTTGAGCGCAACGGCTGCGGCTGGCAGCACCTCGATACAGGTCCTGAACGCCGCTGAGTGGCGTGTGGGTGATGAGATCGTGCTCGCCTCGACGGATTACGATCCGCGGCAGGCGGAGCGGCGCACGATTGCCGCGATCAGTGGCAACAACATCACGCTCGGGAGGCCACTTGATTATATGCACTTCGGCAAGGTCACCTTCGGCGTGGATGAGCGCGGCGAAGTGGGTTTGCTGACGCGCAACATCAAGGTGCAGGCGTCCAGCGATGCAGAACAGACCTTCTTCGGCGGCCACATCATGGCGATGCCGTCGAGCCACATGTATGTGGAAGGTGTCGAGCTGAATCGCATGGGGCAGAACCTGACTCTCGCGCGTTACCCGATCCACTGGCATCTGGTGGGCGATGGCAAGGGCCAGTACATCAGGAACGCAGCGATTCATGACACCTTCAACCGCTGCGTGACGGTGCATGGCACCAACGACCTGCAGGTCGAGAACAACGTGACCTACAACACCGTGGGCCACTGCTTCTTCCTCGAAGACGGCATCGAGCATGGCAACCAGTTCGTGCATAACCTCGCGATCCAGGTCAAATGCCATACCTCCAAGGCCTGTGACCCGACCAACCTCGCCCCGTTCGGAGCGAGCTCGGATGGCTTGAACTTCAAGACCACTGGTCAGGACTCCAAGGATGTGCTGATCCCTTCTGACAACACGGTGTCGGCTTTCTGGATTACCAATCCGGACAACACCTACCGCGACAACGTGGCCGCGGGTTCCGACTCCACTGGTTTCTGGCTCGCCTTCCCGGAACATCCGATGGGCCAGTTCGAAGGCACGGATATCAGCAAGGCCACTTGGCCACGTCGCACCAAGCTGCGCGAGTTCAAGGGCAACGTCGCTCACTCGAACTTCGACAGCTTCATGGGCGACCGCGCCCCGAGGTCCGATGGGCATTTCGCCGTCGGTGGCTATGTCTCGCTGGTGAATCCCGCTGATGCGAGCAGCGCCATCGCGGAGTCGGTGGTCGAGGATTTCACCAGCTACAAGAATCGCAACAACGGCATCTGGGCTCGTGGCGAGGAGCGTCTCTACAAGAACCTGAAGATGGCCGACAACGGTATCGGCTTCACGCAGGCGTCCGGCAACCTCGGTCAGTCCAAGTACACCTCGCGCGTCGTCGACTCGACGTTCGTGGGTGAATCCGAGAACGTCGGCACCCCGAAGACGCCGGCGGAACTGGCTTACCGCCGCAGCTTGCCGCACCCCGAAGTCGCGGACTTCCCGATCCGCGGCTACGAGTTCTATGACTATCATCATGAACTCGACAACAACACCTTCGTGAACTACCAGGACAACGCCACCCGCAAGACGGGCGCGATCTCCTATCTGTTGTTCACCAGCTTCGGCATGAGCTCCAACAACACCGTGGCGCGCTCGAAGTTCGTCAACGCGAAGCCGGTGTATTTCCCGCCGATCGAGAACCGCTGGAGCAATGACGATTACGGCAACAAGGTCTACAAGACCTCGGTGTTCCACGACAAGGACGGCACCATCACCGGTGTGCCGAATTCCTACATCGTCAACAACACCGGCATCGACGCCGACAAGGAATGCGTGGCCAAGCCCACCTGGAACGCCTATGTGTGCAAGGGTGATATCGGGCGCATGACGGTAGGCGGCGGTGGCGGTGCGGTCGGGTTCGGCGGCTTCGGCGGCGGCGCTCCGGGTGCTGGCGGTCCGGGAGCCGCTGCGGCGCGCGCCGCTGCGCCCGGCGGTGCTGGCGCTGCGGGCCCGGGTGCAGGCGCCCCCAGGCCTGCTGCTGCGGCTACGCCTGTTGTCTTCGCCATTGCACCAGGCGGTGGCCGAATCAGAGGCACGCCTGCACCATCAGGCCCGCCGGTGGTTCTCAGCCGCAATGGCAAGCAGTTCACCGCAGACGGCGAAACCAACGTGCGCGCAGGCACTGAGTACAAGGTGACCACCGAAAGGCCGTCGCTGAACATCAACGTGAAGGAGCTGGATGCCGGCTCGTGGGTGATGTTCGAGCTGCCGGGATTCACCAAGGCCTCCAAGGGCACGGCGCTGGACAGCATGGATGCACTGCGCAAGGCGACCGCTACGTCGTACTACCAGGGCAATGGTTCGCTGTGGGTGAAGGTCGTCTCCACGGGTGACGTCCTTGGCAGTGGTCCTGGCAAAGGTCCTGGTCCCGGAGACAGTGTGCAGGTCAGCCGGCAATAAGCCGCGATCCTGACGGTTGAGCAAAAGCCCCCGGCCTGGAGGTCGGGGGCTTTTTTTTGCGCGGCTTAGTAGTCGAAGCCGCAGCGAGGCTCGATGAACATGCTGTTACCCACCTTGGAGGCATCGCCCGGAACCGCGATCCAGAGGTACTCCCCGAGATCCTTCACCACCGGGAAGGCGCCGTGCAGAACCTTGCAGGCAGGATCCTTGCCGGTAATGTCGCGAACCCTCGGCAGCGCCTTCTTGTTGGCCAGCGCCGATGAAATCTGAGCGCCCTCGCCAGCGGAAAGTCGCGCCGTGAGCAACGCCGCAATCAGTTCGAAGGAGTGATTGAGTTCTGCGGGCAGGCGCGGCGCCGAACCACCGAGCCAGAAATGCCATTGCGCTTCGCGGCTGCCGATCTTGCCTTCGAAGGGCACATCGTTGCGCTGCGTGCGGATGTCCTCGGCATGTAGCGAGCGCGAATAGGTGCGGATGTAGGAGATCTGCATCGGATTCTCCATGACCACCTTGCCCGAGTCGTCCAACCTCGCATCGATGAAGGTCACGGGCACCTGGAAGAATCGCCCATCGAAGATGATGTTGATCGTTGCCACGCGCGCCCGGTGCGTCGACTCGGAGGACAGCAGCGCCGGGAGCCAGCCTGGATCGGCTTTCGCAGGCTGTTCGATGAGGCGACGGCAGGGGCCTTCGGCACACGCCAGGGGCCTGAGTGTGCCCGGAGACTCGTTGCCGGATGTCTGCTTCAACGCATCCAGGAATTGCTCGTGGGCCTTTTGATAAGTCTTGCCGATCAGATTCGGCACGAGTCCTGCCATGGCTCCTGCATTCACGGCTTCTGAGCGCAAATTGACGCTGTAAACCAGCGGCGGGGATTCCTCTGCGGCGTTCGCGCGCTGCGCGGCGATCAAAATCAGAACGATCCACAGACCTTTTGGCTTCACTACTCCCACCTCGATGAGTGTCTACGGTATCCAAGGCTGTGGTGGCGCAGCGTACAAAGGCAAAGTTCGCGTCAGCGGCCACAGCGCCTCGCCATTCATTATCTCCCATCGCCGGCGAATCTCGTTGTAGTGCTCCGTGTCCATCCAGATGGTCGGATCATCGGGCGACTGCATGAGTTCTGCCGCGGGCGCGAGATAAAGCAGGGCATCCGCGGCGACACCCGACTCGATCTCGTAATACCGTTTTTCCAGGCGCGCCAATTCCTCTGCCGGAAGCGCAGGCTTGATACCCTCCACTCGCTGCATGCACCCCGGTGGCATGAGGGCATCCTGTAGTGGAGTACTGCGGATGGGTGCGATGAGCACCCTATTCGGCCACTTCATACGGGCTTCGAGTGCCGCTGAGCATCCGGCAGGCTTGTACCCACCATAGGGCATGACGAAATAGAAGGCACCTGGATGAGAGCGCTCGACGATCTCGCCGAGCACTTCGGTTCCGCCTGACGGAACCGGCATTGTCGGCGGCCACGGGGATGAAAAGAAATGACCGTACCCGTAGATAACAAGCGCCTTCTTTCCGCGATCGAGGACTTGCCGGATGATCACATTGGCCGCATGTGCGTCGCGTTGATCGTAGATGCGTTGATAGGCCTCGTGGGTGCTGATGACGCTCCAGTCGATCGGCGGCTCACTGAGCAGGACATGAATGCGCCTGGCCGGCGGCAGCGAGAGATTGACCTCCCGCACCTGTGCGAAGAAGGTCTGATAGCCGACTCCCATCCGGGTAGGATCCCAGGCAACCGTGTTGCGCCAAACCTTCGATAGCTCGGTGTACGGCACGTTATTACCTTCGAGATAGCGGTCGAGGATGTCCTGGTGCTGTGACCCGCCGAACTCCACCACGACATTGCCAACCATTGCGGCGAAGCGCGGATCCCTCACCAGGCGGGCGTAGAACGCCAGCTCGTTGGCTTGATGGTGCTGATCGCCGAGACCCACCAACGGATGCTTGTCGAATGCCGCGAAGATGCCGTCCTCGGCCGGGCGGACGACTGGCTCAGCCGCGTGGGATACGAAGGAGTGAGCGCAAAGGAAGGTGCACAGGAGGGCCGCAAACGCTGAGGCGGTCTGTGTGGTTCGGTGAAACATGGCAAGCCCCTTTAGTCCGCACCCTAACCAGCGCGGCGCAGCCGAGCTGGCGCAGCGAGTTATGTTAGACGACAGCAGAAGACGAATGCTTGGAATTGCATTCGAACGCAGCAGATTACCCACCGCCAGCGTTTCAATCAGGCAAGCGCTTGGAGGCCACGTCCCAATGGGAGCTCGTACACAAACCGCACTTTTCACCCACGAACATCGTGCCTGCTGGCTTGTCGCCCTTGAGCTGCCATAGCGCCCAGTTGGATGCAACATTCGCGAACTCTCCGCCACCGGGCTCTATGATCGTTCCTGAATGACCCACGCCATGCAGGGCGCCATAGAACACCGGAAGGTTGTTGATCTCGTCATACGTGGACTTCGACGCGCCCATCATGAAGTCGCTGTCGTGGCCGTTGACCAGCAGTACGGGACCATGCAGCTTCTTCAGGGCCTCGCCAGTGGTTCCATAATTGAACACCATCGTTGTCGCCACACGGGGATCGGCACCGAGCTCGACTGCAAGCCCTCCCCCGCACGACTGCCCCATGGCGGCGATGCGCTGCGTGTCGATCCTGCCGTTCAGTGGCGAGCCAGTGCGCGCGTTTTCCCGCTCGGCCCAGTCCATCGCGGCGCTGAGGTCATCGGCGGTTTCCGGACGGTCACCGAAGCCATCCTGCGCTCGACCCGTGGTCGTGATGACGACGAATCCGTGAGAAGCGATCGTCGACAGCAGGCCCGTATAAATTGGGCCATCGAAGAGGCAGCCACCGTGCGCCCAGATCACCACTGGCCACCTGTTGCGCGGAATCCGGCCGTTGCCTTCGGGATGAAAGACCCTGAGAGTCGGCGCGCCAGACGCGACTTCATGAGTGGGCTGATAAGGCCCCTGGATGGCTTTTGCCGTAACGGCCATGCCTGGAGGAGAGGCCGCAAGTAGTACGCCCTGAACCTTGCCGTCGGGCGCCAGGGAGATCTGGATGTAAGAGGTGCCACGCTGATGCGTCACCTGAAAAGCGTCTCCTCCCTGGGAGACAGGACTCAGGAACTTCAGCGAGGTGATTGCACCCGAGGCCTGGGCGCCGGCCTGAAGCTGGACGAGTTGCCGGCGGATCACCTCGGCGAACTGCGGAGTCATCGCCTCGTAATTGGGTTTGCCCTCGAGCAGTGCTGCGAAGAAGCTGCGCAGCGCGGACTCACTTCCCGGCGTCGGCACCTTGCTTTGCATGTGCGCGGTCGCTGCTTTCAGCAGCTGCATGCCACGCTGCTCGATCTGCGCTGCAAGCTGGTCGTCGATGGGCAAGGCGGCGCTTCCTGTGCCCTCGTGATACAGGTTCAGTGCGGTGACACGACCTCGTTCGTCGGTGACGAAAGTGAAATAGGCATTCACCGGCGGCTTGGCGAAGAACTCGGTCGGGGTTTTCGGAGCTAACTCGATCGCGGGCTGGCCCGTCATCTTGCCGAGGAGACGGGTGCGGTCCTGCGAAACTGTCAGAACGGCGGTATCGCTGATCTTGTAGTGGCCGGTGTAACTGGCGTAGACGGAAGCATCCTGGCTCAGCGCGGCAATGCTAAAAGCCATGTACACGAGAAGCGTGGCGAGGCTGTTGGGCCGTAGCACGATATTTGCTCCCTCGGAATCGAGTATGCGCTGAGCCGCAAGGATTCTCGCACCGCGCGGAGTATCGTGCTACGGCCCGGCTCAGCCAGACCGAGCTGTTGTCCTATCCGAAGTGAATCAGTGTCGGGCTTCCTTGATGACCAAGGGCTCGAAGCCGCCGAAGATCATGCGCTTGCCGTCGAAAGGCATCTGCTCGTTGAACGCCTTCATGCGCGGATCGGCCATCATCTTTTCCTGCCCCGCATCCGCGGCGGCACGATCCTTCCAGGTCATCCAGGAGAAGACAACTTTTTCGCCGGGAGCCAAGTTGACTGCGCGGCGGAAGTCCGTCTGCTTGCCATCCTTCACGTCAGCCTCCCAGGCTTCGATCTGGCTCAATGCGCCGTACTCCTTGGCGATTTCCCAGAACTGCTCGGCCATCTGCTTGTAATTCGCCCGCTTGTCTGCGGGCACGGGAACGACGAATCCATTGATATACATGGCTGGCTCCTTGGATTGCGGAGTTGCTGCGAGGACTGCTGACCCTGCCGCATCTGCGTGCCGATGACCATAGGACTGCGTCCGACACTGGCGTAGGGAGTGGCGAATCTCGCAATGCAACAGGTCAGGTCCGCACCGCTGCTTCTAGCGCTTGAGATACTTCGCCAGCTCACCCGAACCCATGGCGCGATCCACAAACCCGAAGGTGCCGGACTCGCGCACCTCACGTGCCGCATCCAGGAGTCCGCGCATTGCGGCGCGGTACAGCGAGGTAGCAAGACTGATGCGCCGCACTCCAGCTGCAGCAAGTTCCGCAACGCTGAACGACTTCCCCGGCACGCCGACCATGAAGTTCACCGGCCGGGTGAGGGACTGGCACACCGTGCGGATGGCCGTGAGATCGGGAAGCAGCGGCGCGAACAACACATCCGCACCCGCTCGCTCGTAGGCCTGGAGCCGGCGGATGGTATCGTCGAGATCGGGACGACCGCGCAGGAAATTCTCGGCACGGCCGGTGAGCGTGAAGGGAAACGGCAGCTTGCGTGCTGCCTCTGCAGCGGCGGCCACTCGCTCGGTGGCCAGTGTGAAGTCGAAGATCGGCGCGTCGGGTTTGCCGGTCGCATCTTCGATCGAACCGCCCACAAGACCCGTCCTCGCCGCAAGATCGATGGCTTTGGCCGCCGCCTCGGGGCCGTCGCCAAAACCTTTTTCAAGATCCGCCGAGACAGGCAGGTCGGTTGCTCCACAGATGATTCGCGCGGAGGTGAGCGCCTCGTCGAGCGTGATGTCGCCATCCATGCGGCCATAGGTTGCAGCGCAGGCGCCACTGGAAGTGGCGAGTGCAGTGAAGCCGAGTCCCTGGAGTATGCGTGCCGAAGCACCGTCCCAGCAGTTGGCGATGACGAAGGGATCCGGCGCCGCGTGCATTGCGCGAAACGCCTGCGCTTTTTCTTCCTGGGTTGCATGCATTACTGACACGCGAAATCATCTCCCGTGGTCGGTTTGCAGTAATCGTTCCAGCCGTACTTGCGCCAGTAGTCCACCAGCCCATTCTCGCGCATCAACTGTTTGAAGCCGGGCTGCTTGCGCACGCCGGAAAGTCCCGGATCCCAGATCCACCAGAGCGCGGCATATCGGAAGCCGGCGCGCTGAAAGTCTCCCCGCATCGCGTTGAGCGCGGCGCCGTAGTCGCCGAACCACGCCAGCCACGTGCTCAGCAGAAGATTCTGCGGATCTCGGGCCAGCTCCGCATGCAGAAAGGAAAGCGCCTCATCCGGTTTGTCGAGCAGCGACTTCAATCGCGCGGAGAAGTCGATCCCTGCCGCCCGTTCCGACTCGATCCGCTTGTCCAGCCAGGGGAGCAGCAGTTTCCGGTCGCGGGAAGCCAGTGCAATCCTGACTGCCAGCTGGGTGAGACGAGCGTCCTGGCCGAGCGGCTCGCTGCGCTTGAACTCGGCGAAGGCGGAGGGAAAGTCACCGACCTCGCCGTAGAGATAGGCCAGCCACAGCGCGATGACCACGTTCAGCGGATCACGCGCCCGCGCCTGCTCGAACAGCGCGATCGACTCCCGCGGTCGGCCGACGAGATCCGCGAAGCCGATGGGCGTCTTGCCTTGGCCGATGATGTCCAGTGGTGGCGGTCTGCCGCCGTAGAAGCGGTTAGCTGCTGCCGCAGCGGCCTGGTAGTGCTCCGCCGCAGCGATCATCTGACCCGACTCGATGGCGTCTTCGGCGAGCCGCTCATGGATCCGCGGCGAATCAGGCAGGAGGCGACGGTACTCGGCGAAGGCGGCGTCGGCCTTGTGCTGCCGGTCCGCGGCATCCTCGGGCCCCCCGCTCAATACACTGGAGTAAGCAGCGGACAGATCCCACCAGGGCTGAGCGAAGTCAGGATCGAGCGCAACCGCCTGCTGCAGCAGTTCGATGTACTGCCGCATGCTGGCCGAACCGGTGAACGTCACGCCGCGGGCCGCCAGCCATGCCTGGTACGCCTCGACATTGTGCGTCATGCCGGGCTGCTGCCCGATGCCCACGCCCAGCGTCACCTGCAACGCGCCCGCCACCGCGCGGGCGATGTCGTCCTGCACCTTGAAGATGTCGGCGACGGGGCGGTCGTAGGTCTCTGACCACAGATGAAAGCCGGTATCGGTGCGGATCAGCTGCGTGGTGATGCGCAGTTGGTCTCCGGAGCGGCGCACGCTGCCTTCCAGCACATGCGCGACGCCCAGCGTCTTGCCGACTGCCTTGAGATCCTCGGCCTTGCCCTTGAATGCGAATGCAGAAGTGCGAGCAGTCACCTGCAGGTCGGGAACTCGGGCCAGTGAGTTCAGGATCTCCTCAGTGAGCCCGTCGGCGAAGTGATCCTGGTCCGCATCGGAGGAGAAATTTTCGAAGGGCAGCACGGCTATCGATCGAACGACTGCGGCAGTCGCCGGCCCGGACTGCCGACCATGCAGATACCAGAAGACACCAGCGGCGATCGCGAGTGCGACAACGGCCAGCGCCGCCCATGCGGCCGGTCGGCGCAATCCGCCGCGCTCGGATGGCGTTGCCGACTCAGGCGCGCGCTGGACGTCAATGGAAGATCCCGCAGGCGCCACAGACGCACTGCCTGCGAGCGTTTTGCGCAGTCCGTCGATGAATGAACGCCAGCGCGGATCGCTGGTGTTTCCATTCCAGTCAGAAAGGTCTGCCGTGTGCGTGAGTTCGAACATGATCGGTCGATCACAGGCTTCGATCATCGCGGGCACCAGCGTGCCATAGCGATCGGCCAGCGTGGCCTCCGACCGCACCCAGCGCGACTGCACCGATTGTTTCGACCAGAGCACGACGACCGCGCGGGCATCCTTCAGCGCTTTCTCCGTGACCTTGTCGAAGGACTCTCCCGCGCTGAGTGACTGATCCCACCAGACGCCAAGTCCTTCGCGCTCGAGACCCTCCGCAAAACGCCTGGCGACCGGCTGGTCCTCACGACAATAGGAAAGGAATACGTCAGGCATGAACGGGCACGATCATGCCATTGCCGCACTGTGAACAGGTAACGGACGCGCGGCCGTGTGAGCACGCAGCCATGTTTCCAGCCGGGGCTTCTCGAAAGCTCCCGCTTCCAGTGAGCCGATGACGAACTCCAATGTGTCGTGAACGCTGGCGGTGATGTCGAGACCATTGATGCGCAGGAAGACGTGGGTCGCCGCAAATCCCACTCGCTTGTTTCCATCGATGAAGCCGTGATTCATGGTGAGGCTTTCCCACAGCGCGGCAGCCTCCTCGATCAGGTCGTGGTAATAGCCGGATTGGGGTCGGGCCAGCGCGGCCTCGAGCAGTCCCGCGTCGCGAATGCGGGGCGCACCGCCAAAGCGCTCGATCTGCCGCCGATGCAGTCCCAGCAGGTCGTGCATATCCAGGTAATGAGTGCCCGCCACGGGATCGGTTACTTGGCCAGTGCCTCGTAGAGCGCGCCGAACCGGTCGATGCTCTCATCGTGATGCTTCTGCACCAATTCCCTGCCGCTGACCATGGCGAAGCGCTGATCGAATTCAGCCTTCGACATCACGACGGCGACGTCGCGGCCGTTTTTCTGGATGAGCACCGGCCCGCTGATGGCGTCCTCGAGCAGTTCGCCAAAACGGTTCTTGGCGTCGGTGGCCTGCATGACTTTCACGTCAACTCCTTGAGAGCAGGGGATTTTATTCGCTCAAAGAGAGATTAGCTAAAATAGCTAATCTTGTCCACAACCCACCGATGATCGATCAGTTCCTGGGTCGGGGCATCAATCCCCTGCTTTCAAGATCCCGCACGGCTTCAGCCTCTCGCGCCATGGCTCGCTGCACCGAGGCACGCTGCAGCGTCCGCGCATAGTGCGCCGCTATGGAGGGAAATGGCGTGGCGTCGAAGCCCGCACCAGTGATCCGGAACCAGACCCAGTGCAGATACGCATCGAGCACCGACCACTGCGGACCAGCCAGCCAGGGTTGCTGATGCAGCCGGGCTTCAAATCGCTGCAACTGGAAGGCCATCATTTCCAGCGCCTTGGTACGCAGCGCAGTGGTGCCTTCGGCATGATCGATCATGATCTGCGGAAAGGCGATGCGAGTGACGATGGGGTGCAGGTCGGCGGTAAAGGACACCAGGTCGCCCAAAAACTGCGCCCGCGCGAGAGGTGTGCTCAATGCAGGGAACAGCGCCGCTGCCGGAAACGACTCGTTCAAAAATTCAAGGATGGCCACTGTCTGCACTATGGGCTGTCCATCCACCATCAAAACCGGAACCTTGCCCGATGGATTGCGCGCGAGAAACTCCGGCTTGCGATGCTCTCCGGCCATGAAGGCCACGAGATGAGTCTCGAACGGCGCACCCGTTTCCTCCAGCGCAATCATCGACACGCGCGGGCAGGAGCCAGGGGAGAAATAGGGTTCGAGCTTCATCGGGGACTCCGGGATTTTTTTCCACTCCGGATACTGCAAGATGCGAGTGGATTTCGCCGTAGAATTTCGGATCCACACGCGGGGGGCGATATGCGTCATCAGTCGGGCTTCGGAAGCAGAATCGCGGCAGTCGGCGTCACCGCACTGTTGGGGTTTTCAGGCTGCGCGAGCCAGCCGGACAAGGCCGTCGTGACCAAACGCACCTCCCCGGCCGCGGCCGGCATCGATGCCACGCGTCTTGAAGCCGAAGCCGACGCGATGCTGGGCGATATCCGCGCCGGCGTAGTTCCCGGCGCGGTGCTGGTAGTGGGTCGCAACGGCAAGATTGCATGGGAGCGCATGCTGGGCACGCAGGGCCCGAACGACCCCACGCCCATGTCGCTGGATACCATCTTTCGCATCCAATCGATGACCAAACCGATTGTCAGCGTTGCCGTGATGACGCTGGTTCAGCAGGGCCGCATCGGCCTCGACGATCCGGTGTCCAAGTACTTGCCTGAATACGCCCACACCTCGGTATACGACAAGGGCACCGTCCGGCCCGCGAAATCCGCGATCACGATTCGCCACTTGCTGACACACACCTCCGGACTCATCGCCGTGGTCGGGCCGCCGCGCACTCCATTGCACGAGATCTGGTCGAAATCCGGCGTCTGGACGCAGGACAACACTGTGCTTGCGGCTTCACGTGCCACGGGTGCACTGCCCATGCTGGCCGATCCGGGCACGCTGTGGAATTACGGTCGCTCGGTGGACGTGCTGGGCGCCCTGCTCGAAGTGGTCACCGGCAAGAGCTTCGATGCCGTGCTGAAGGAACAGATCTTCAACCCGCTGGGCATGAAGGACACGGATTTCTACCTGACGGCGCAGCAGGCCGCCGGCCGCGTCGCGCAGCCGAGCACCGGCCGCGCATTCGACCCTACGCAGCGTCACGCGATGATGTTCGGCACCAATGGTCTGGCCTCGACCACGCGCGACTATCTGCGCTTCACGATGATGCTCGCTGGTGGCGGCGCGCTCGATGGCGTGCGGATCCTCAAGCCCGAGACGCTCAAGCTCATGACCACCGATCAGCTCGGCCCGCAGATCGACCGCGCAACCTTCCCTTACAAGACCGACGGCGGCTTTGGTCTCGGCCTGGGTCTGAAGCCTGAGGGCGTTGGTGGACCGCATGAAACCAAGGTCTGGACTTGGGGCGGGTCCGACGGCACGAATTTCTGGGTCGACCCGAAGAGCGGTGTCTTCATCGTGTACATGATCCAGAACGCAGCGGAAGGCTCGCGCCTGCAGGCACGGTTCAACAAGGCGGTGTTCGAGTCCTTGACGCGCTGACGACGAGCCGCGGCTACTCTGCCTCATCGCTCACATGCGCATCGTCAACAACAGATAAGAGCGCCTTCTCTGCCTCGCACCATGTCGTGCAGGCAGCGTGATACTCCGCCCAGCGCTCGCGCGCCCAGGGCGGAGCCACCTCTTCCCACCGCGACTGGGTCGGAAAGTAGAGGTGATAACGCGCGATCTCGCGGATGAGTTCGAATACCAGTTTGCGGCCGTGGCCGATGGCTTCCAGTTCCTCGCGCCAGCGTGGCACGAAGCGGATTTCGCTCATTGCGGGTTGCTGAGAATCAGCGTGAAGAACATCACGACGAACATCAGCAGCCAGGGCCCGAAGGCGATCCAGAGTCCGAGCTTCAGATTGTTGGATGTCCAGGCGGTGTAGACCCCGAAGGCGCCCATCGCCAGAAAGATGATCGCATAGACGATCGTCGCGCCTTTCGAGTACTTGCTGGTTCTGAGGATTCCCAGCGCATTGAGGGCCGCGTTGCCCCCGAAATACAGGTTCACCGCGGTCATCAGCCAGATGAAGATCTTCATGTCAGTTCCTATTGTCGCTCAATGGCCGCCCTCCACGCGAATGCCCGCATCGCCCAGCGCAGCGGCCAAATCTGCTTCGATGCGCGCCGCTTCGCTGCGCGGGATTTTCTGCAGATGCTGTACTGGTCCGGTGAGGACTTCGAGACCGCGCTTGAGCACGACAGCCGCGGCGCGGATGCCCGCCTTGTGCTGGTCGAAACGCTGTGCCGGTGAGTACCGGCTCATGCCGACATAGACACCATGGTCGTCGCCACGCCGGTCTGAAAAGTCCAGCAGGACGAGATACACATTCGTGCGTCCACGGCCCTTTGCGGTAAGGCGCGCGGCGACTTCGTAGGCGGTGGACAACCAGCTCACGTAACGCATGGGCAGCCAGTCGGGGATGGAAGCCCCTGCACTCTTCCACAGCAGTTCAAGGTCAGCTTCGATGTGAGCCGCGAAATCGCCTCGCATCCAGCGCTCGTGGATGCAATGTGCGCCGGCCACACCATCGGCCCCGGCCAGCGCAGCTTGAAACAGTGCCTTGAGTTCGTCACCGGACTTCAGGCGCAGCGGCCGCTGGCCCGGTGACAAGGTCACTTCTGTTTCTTGTAGGGCACGAACTTCTTGAGGAATATCACGGCGGTCATGTAGCCGCCGTTGCGATCGACCGTACGGATCACGTCGGTGTCGCACAGCGTGCTGCCGTGCCGATCGATCACGACGATGTCATCGGTGCGCAACGTCTCGGGGTCGGTGGGTCGCGCCACGTAGAGGGTGTCGCCTGAGTCATACACCAGTGCGACGCCCTCGACCACTTCGAGGCGGTTCGACTGGACCAGCGGAATGCAGCTCACGGGTTCGCCGGCGATGCGGCCTTCGAGCCGCTGCGCGAGCCTGGCTTCGTTCTTTTCCGTTCTCTTGTCCGGCTTGGCAGGCTTGTCTGCGCAATGGGCGACAGTGCCAGCGAGTGCAAGCACGGCTGTGGCGATGAGAAATCTGGAGGTGTTCATGCGCTGGTCTCCTTGAGAGAACAGAGATCATGTGCGTGGTGCGTTGCATTTACAACCGTCACCATGGATTCGTGACTTTTCTGGATTGTCCGTCCCGTCTCTCCTGCCTTATTGTCTCGGCAAATAATTCCAGCACGAGGAGACCGCGATGAAGCACAACTGGATGAATCGCACGGTGCTCTACCGTTCGATATTGCTGCTCGTCGCGATATCCCAGCCGTTCGCTTTGAAAGCTGCGGACTGCGAGCCCGAAATGCTTGCCGATGTGCAACTGCGGATCTCGCCTGACGGCCGACTCTACCTGCCAGCTGCCATTGGCGATAGACAGGTGTACTTCGAGCTGTCGATGGGATGGGGATTGCCCATGTTGCAGGAATCTTCTGCCAAGTCTCTGGGCCTGATGCCAAAGCCCATCAACGGCACGGGCAGATTTCCCCGTGAAATCACTCACTACGTGCAGCTGGAGGGACTGAAGGTCGGAAACTTCCTGTATGCCAAACGCGCAGCACCCCTCCTTCCGAAACACGACGATGATCCAGAGATGCTGGACGACCGGCTCGTTGCGGGAATCATCGGCTCGACCCTGTTCCAGCATGTGGACGTGGAGCTGAATCTGGCAGAGCGGCAACTGAAGCTGTTCAGACCCTTCCGTTGCCTGGCTCAATCTCCGGTCTACTGGAGCAGGGAGTACGCGAAACTTCCCTTGCACTTCGACGAGGCTGGTGCCCTCGTATTCACGCTGGAACTCAATGGCAGGAAGGTGGAGGCGAGCATGCTCAGCGGCGCGCGCGACTCGACCATCGATGTCAATGCAGCACGCGAGTTCTTCGGCTTCGACGAGAACTCGGAAGGCATCAAAATAGTCGAGTCAGAGGACGGCAGTCCGCGCAAGGTATTCCACGCCATGTCGCTGACCGGTCCCGGACTCGAGCTGCCGGACGCCAGGGTGCGGTTACGACCGGGTGGCTGCAAACTGACTGGCTCTACGAAGATATACCGCGCAATCGGCTACACCACCTGCCTCAATACGGTTCCGTTTGTTCTCGGCTTCGATCTGCTTTCACAGATGCGCATCTATGTTTCTTCGGAGCGAGACGCCGTGTTCGTCACATTCAACTCAAATCGGCCATCACCCAGGTGACCCGCCGCGCGGTGCGCCAAACTCTGGCAGGAACGCAGGTATTTCGCGTAAAGGCGCCTCAGGATTCAGACGGAGCGCGAGGCTGACCGGCGGCATCGGGCAGCAGGTCCCGTCGTGCCACCAGGCGTGCGAACGTGAGACGGGCCATGCTGTCTGCGGGCCAGTCGTGGTCGGCGCACCAGGCCATGAACTGATCCGGATCGATATGCGCCCGTATGGGTTTCTTCCCATCGCGCAGTGCCTTTTCAAGAACGCGCTGCGCCTGCTTCAGCCAACGGTCATAGGTGGCTGGCATCAGATCGTGATCTGCCATCACCTCGAGTATGCGTGGGTAACTTTCCCGGTCGAACCAGGGAAAGGGCGTGCCATTCAGTCGCGGGCCATCTCGTGACTCGAGGCCGAACAACGTGTCATGTCGCGGCATGCGCCCCCCCCTTTCACTAATGTTCTTTGATTCGAATCTACTCCGAAAAAGTCGAGCTGACGCAAACGATCAGCGTGAATACGGTGACGTGGAAGTGACCGATCAGGCAGCATTCCTCGGGCAAGCGTTACGCCTGCCCTGTCAGGAATCAACCCAGCAAAGCTTCCAGCTTGTCGAAGCTGCCCGTCCAACCGCCCGTCATGCTGCCACGCTGGCGTACGAACTCTGCGATGTCCGCTTCTGTGGCGCCCTGCGGTTCCCAGCGCACAGTCACCCGCGTGCGATCGGCTGCTTCGGCCGCCAGCTCAATGGTGGTCAGCATGGTCTCCGGCCAGTCCTTGAAGAAAGGCGCGCGAATGACACGCTCGCTCTCGTCGCAGAACTGTTGCGTGTAGACGATGCGACTCGGCCTGTCGAGCATCAGGTACTTCACACGGCCGTGCATGGTTGGACCATTGGCGAAAGTCATCGCGTAGAAGGAAGTGCCACCCACCTTCGCCTCCTCTCGCAGGAAACGCATGGTCGCACCGGTCGGTGGCATCCACTGCGCCAGATGCTCTGGGTCGGCCCACATGTCGTACACCGTTTCGATGGGGGCATCGAAGGAACGGGCAATGAAGAACTGCTCCTTGCCAGCAACGCGCTTGCCCAGGTGCTCGGCCAGCCGGTCCCAGGTTCCTTCGCCACCGGCCTTCTTGATGAAGCCGCGCGTTTCCTCGGCGATCTCGGGGGTGGCGAATGCCATGCTCATGTCGAGCTGCGTGCGCCCGTTGCGCTCGGTAAACAGTGCGGTGACGCGGAACAGCGGCGGGCGATCTTTGTGGCCGCCGTGGTCGTAGACCATGCGCTGCTGCGGCACCACCTCGAGATATTGCGTGGTGTTCTCGTAGTCGGTGCCATCCGGGCCGTGCATGGTGTAGTGCCAGTGGCCGCCGGCGCGAAAGTCGCGGCTGTGCGTTGTGATCGTGAAGCCGCGCGGACCCCACCACTGCGCCACTTCTTCAGGAATGGTCCATGCATCCCATACAGCCTGCAGCGGCGCGTCGTAGACGCGGGTCAGAGAGAGAACGTGAGATTTATTTCTTGCGGCCATGGCCGGCTCCTTTCGCTTTTGTCTGAGTCTTCTTCTGCAGGTAGGCCCCGAGACGGTCGAGCTGATCCTCCCAGGCGATGCGGTACTGCTCCATCCAGTCCACGGCTTCGCGCAGCGGCTCGCCGTTGATGCGGCAGGGTCGCCATTGGGCCTGACGCCCCTTGCTCACCAGACCCGCGTTCTCCAGCACCTTCAGATGCTTGGTGACGGCGGGCAGGCTCATGTCTTTCAGGAATGGCTGGGCGAGGTCCGAGACGTTGGCCTCGCCTGTCGAAAGCCGCGCCAGCATCGCGCGCCGGGTGGGGTCGGCCAGGGCGGAAAAGGTGCGGCTGAGATGATCCTGCATAGTGTCGTACCAGATAGTTAATTAACCTGTTGGTTAATCATAACCCGCTGCGCGATAGGGATGTCAAGGCAGGCCACTGGCTCGAAGGCTTGCAGAAGCGCCAATCGCCTGCGACGAACTAGCGGGGCGCCAGGCGGCCATCCAGCATGCTGATCACTCGATCGGCCCGGGCGGCATGGGATTTGGAATGAGTCACCATGACGACCGTGGTGCCGCCCCTCGCCAGGGTCGCCAGCATCTTCATCACGGCCTCACCGTTGGCGGTATCGAGATTGCCGGTGGGTTCGTCCGCTAGGATGAGTTTGGGCTCCCCCACGAGGGCACGTGCCACGGCCACACGCTGTTGCTGGCCACCGGAGAGTTGGCTGGGCCGGTGTTTCGCTCGGTGGGTAAGGCTCACGCGTTCCAGCGCCGCGCCCACGAGGCGGCGCCTGTCTGCGCGACTCGCGCGCCGGTAGAGCAGGCCCACGTCGACATTGCCGGTCACATCGAGATCGTCGATCAGGTTGAAGTTCTGGAACACAAATCCCACGCTGGCCCGGCGGCGAACGGTCAGCTCCTTCTCCGTACAGCGCGCGATGTCCTCATCCATGAACCAGTAACGCCCTGCGGTGGGCGCGTCGATCATCCCCAGGATGTTCAGCAGCGTGGACTTGCCACAACCAGAAGGTCCCATGATGGCGAGGAACTGGCCCTGCGGTACTTCGAGACAGATGGCATCGAGTGCAGCCGTCCGCACCTCTGACGTCTGATAGATCTTCGAGACGTGTTCGAGCCTGAGCATCAACGCGCACGCGGCTTGAGACGCTTCACCATCGCCACGAGCTGCCGTGGCTCAACCAGCGCCGCATCCACAAGCGCTTGCAACCCACGTTCGATGGAGCCACCGCAGAACCGGTCGAGGATGCCCTTGAATGCATCCGCCGCGGCACTTTCCTCAGACTCCTTGGGACGATAGAGGAATGTGCCGGATTCCACCGTGTGGGTGACGTAGCCCTTCTCCTCCAGTCGCTTCAGCACCGTGCGGATCGTGGTGTCTTGCAGCTTGCGCGGCACCTTGTCGCGCACCTGGGCGGCCGTCATCTCTTCTCCCGCCCAGAGGATGGTCAGCAGCTCATGTTCCATGTCGCCCAATGGCGGAAGTTTGCTGTTCATAGTGCTACACTTTGTAACATGCTACAGTTTGTAGCATCTTCCGGCGGATGAGTGCAAGGGAGCTTCCGTGACCAGACTCTATTGGACTGCTGCAGCGCGCAGCCTCGCAAGAACTCCGGCGTACACATTCATCAGCCTGCTGGGTCTGGCCGTCGCCTTTGCCTCGCTGCTGCTCATCGGCGCCTATGTCAGAACCGAGCTCACGCATGACCGGTGGGTTCCCGGATACGAGAACGTCTATCGCCTCGCCCAAACGGCCAGGATCGGCGGACAAGTACTCGCGAGCCACAGCAACTCGCCGGCGGTGGCCCTGTGGCTGAAGCAGGACATCCCGGAAGTGCAGGCGGTTGCGCGGCTGTTGCCACGAACACAATCCCTGCGCAGCAACAACGTGGAGATTTCCGCCACAGTGGTGTGGGCAGATCCCGACATCTTCCGCGTGCTGCCATTTCCCGTCATGGCTGGAGCGCAAGCCTCCGCATTGCAGGACGCCGACGCTCTGGTGATCTCACGCGCTTTTGCGCGCCGGCTCCTGGGAGCCGAGCAGGTCGTCGGCAGGACGATCGAAGTCGATGGTCAACCCATGCGCGTCACCGCGGTGCTGGATGAGCTGCCAGGACCGTCGCATCTCTTGATCGATGTACTGGCTTCCAGCCACTCGGCGCGCTCGGGCCTGGCGGTACAAGGCGGTGGACGCTTCGACTTCGGGTCTGTCTATACGTACGTGCGTATTGCACCTGGCTCCATGGCGGCCTTCAGCAACGCCCTTCCTGCATTGGTCGACCGGCATGTATCCGCGGCAGATTTCCGGGGCATCCCCCAACCGCAACGCATGAGCAGCGTAGTTTCCTTCCAACTGCAGCCGCTGCCGCGCATTCACATGATTCCGCAGAAGGATCTGGTGGAGCCGTACAACACGGACATGCTCGAGCCGTCCGGGGATACTCGACTCGTACTGGCACTTTCCGTCATCGCACTTCTCATCCTGGTGGTAGCCATCGCCAATTTCGTCAACATCATGTCGGCGAAAGCTGCACATCGCGGCATTGAAGTGGCCATGCGCAAAATCAGTGGCGCTTCACGGCTGCAACTGGTCAGCCAGTTTATCGGCGAATCCACTGTGCTTGCCGCAACGGGCGCTATCGTCGGCATCTTGTGCGGGGTGCTGAGTCTGCACAGCTTCGGCGCCTACCTCGACCGCACTCTGACGCCTGCCTTCCTGGCAGATCCCGTGCTTGTGACAGGCCTGCTGGCATCCGCAGTGCTGGCAGGCGTCCTCGGCGGGGTATATCCGGGACTGGTGATGGCTTCCTTCCGACCCGCGCAGATAATGCAGGGAATGGCGACGCATGCCACACGTGCCGGTGCGTGGCGTCACGCACTGGTGATCTTCCAGTTCGCCCTGCTAATAGTGCTGGTGGCAGTGGTGATGGTGATCGGTCGACAGGTGTCCTTCTTGCTGCAGGACAACTTCCGCGTGAAGAGCGATCAGCTGCTGTATATCCATGCTCCGTGCAGCGACGCGCTGAAGGACCGAATCGGCAAATTACCCGGCACACTGGGGGTCGCCTGTGCCGCCGAGCCACTGCTGGGACTGGAGGGCGCACCTGTGGTGCCCGCTTCATTGCCGGATGGCACGCCGTTCCGGTTCAACGTGGTTGGCATTGGGCCAGGCGCGCTGGAGCTGTACGGACTCACGCCACTGGCCGGACGCTTCATGCCGGACCGAGGCACAACGGCTCCTGCGGGTGTAGTGATCAATCAAGCGGCAGTGCGCGGCCTGCAACTGCGCTCGCCAGAAGATGCCATAGGCAAGCCGCTGCCCGGAAGTGTCGGAACGCCGCCGGAGATCATCGGCGTGGTGGACGACTTTCCCCTGCGCTCGCTGCGTGAGCCAATAGGTCCCGCGATATTCCGCCCCGCATCCAATCCCGGGCTTGTCATCGTGAAGCTGAACCGGGAGAACATTCCACAGACGATCCGCAGCATCGAGCAGATCTGGAAAACCTCCGGCAACGCAGGGCCCTTCAAGGGCCAGTTCCATGACCAGTATGTACGGCGGCAGTACGAAGACATCGCGCGCTTCAAAAAACTGTGCGCCGTGTTCTCGATCATCGCGGGTTTCATTGCAGCGCTCGGGATCTATGGATTGTCGGCACTGTCCGTCGAACGGGGCGCTGCGGGCGTTGGCGTGAGAAAGACATTCGGCGCCAGCCGGGCAGACATTTTCACCCTGCTGCTGTGGAAGTTCATGACGCCGGTGGTGGCGGCCAGCTTTCTGGCCTGGCCCATTGCCTACTGGCTCATGCGTCGCTGGCTCGAAGGCTTCGCGTATCGCATCGACATTGCACCGTGGATATATCTGGCGGCGTCCGCTGCCGCCATGTTTGTGGCACTGACGGCCGTGATCGGACATGCGCTGCAGCTGTCGCGGGTTCGACCGGTGACAGCACTGCGCCACAGGTAACCTGATAGCGCGATACGGTATCCTCGCGCAACGCCGTTGCCAGGAGTCCCGCATGTTGAGAATCACCCTTGCAAGCCTGCATCTGCTGGCGCTGGCGATTGGAATGATGGCCACCGTAATGCGAGGCAGCGCGCTGCGGGAACCATTCACCGCGTCGAGCCTGCGCCGGGCGCTGCGACTGGACACCATCTGGGGAATCGCCGCTGCGCTGTGGATCGTCACGGGTCTATGGCGACTGCTGGGCGGTATCGAGAAGCCCACGTCCTATTACCTGTCGAACCACTGGTTCATGGCCAAGATGGGGTGCTTCGTCTTGATCTTCGCGCTTGAAATCTATCCGATGCTGACGCTGATGCGCGCCCGCCTCGCGCTGGTGCGAGGATCAGATGCCGCAGCCATCGTCTCGCCCGCTGCGAAACGCATCGCCATCATCGGCCATGTTCAGGCCACGATCGCGCTGGTCATGATCTTCATGGCCGTTGCGATGGCCCGCGGATATGGGTTGCCAGGCCAGTGACTCTTTTGGACGACAGTGGTACGAGCAATACGGCAACTAAATCAAGTCGCCGCCGTTACATCGGTGCGCAAACCTAGAATCAACCTTAACTCGTTGTAGGAAGAATCTTGCGACTGCTCTCAAAAAGCAGGAATGGCTTCAGAAACGGCGGGCAGGCAATCTATCAATCAGACGGATGAGTCCTTATGGAAATAGGCCGTCCTATGAAAAGCCCGAAAGAACACGTGACTTTCGGGCTTTTTCATCTCTGCAGGAAACGAACTACCGCACGTCCTGCACTTCGCTTGAAATGCTCTGCTCATAAGTGCTCCATCCTGAAGGCGTGCCGAATGGAGCGCGATGGAAGATGGCCTCGATGCGCCGGATCTGGCCCTTCTCGATCTTGAACAGCTCGGCGAGCTGCCAGGTCCAGTTGATGCGGTAGTGATCGAAGAAGCCGAAGGCGAACACAATGCCACGCTCGCGATCCACGGCCACGAAGCGTCGATCACGCACGCGATCGACGACGCCTTTCAATCCTTCTTCGAACTGCTTCTTGCAGGTGGTGCGCGTGCCGCCGCGCGCCAGCACATCCACCGCATTCTCGAAACGCACGCAATCGTCGGTGAAGGGGTAGTAGCCCTTGCCATCGTTGTTCTGCAGGCCGGTGAAGTAGTAGTTGGCGGTTTCGATGAGCTGGGCGCGTGAGGCTCGCTCGTTCTCCGGAATCGGCGTCGTGAATATGGCGTGGGGCGCCACCATGGCTTCCATGCCCTGCCCCGTGGGCGGAAAGTCATTGCGGCTGCTGGTGGTGTTGGAGGGACGGCTGACTATCTGCTCGATCTCGGTGATGTGCTGATCGCGAATCTTCAGCCGCAGCGCAATGGCCACCACGTCGCCATCGGTCTGGGTCTTGCCGTTCTCGCGCACGGTGCCGAGGAAGGCGATCTGCTGCGTCTCGGTATCGGGGATATAGAACTTGTAGCTGCCGATGCCGCTCATGCCCCACCACAGGCCTTCCTTGCCGAAAGGCAGGCGCACGCCGTTCTCAGTGAAGCGCACGTCGGAGGCAAACAGTGCGGGATCCTTGTTCTGGTCGCGCATGGCGACGAGATAGGAATCCACCCATTTCTGCAGGCAGGCCCGATCGCAACGAGGCGGCTGCTGCAGAGCTGGCGGCTGTGGAGCAGGCTGTTGTGCGGGTAGGGATGCAGACAACAGGCAGGCTGCGGCAAGCAGGAAAAGTCGCTTCGACATGCTGGAGTCTCATTGACGCGTGGGGAGCGACTAGAATGCTGGCGATAACTTATCCATGTCCACCGCAATGGCTTCTGATCACGCCGATCCCGCACTCAACACCCTGCTGCTGCCGTTTGCCACGAACCAATTGACATGGCCGCGGGCTGGAGGCGCGTTGTTTCTGCGCGCGCGCACCGGCGCGATGCTGCACCAGGTGGCGCGTCCCGGCCTGCTCTGCGAGCAAAACTACAAGCCGGCGTTCGATGCGCTTACGCGCGAGGGCTGGTCGCTTTGCACGGCGGAAGAAGCCGATGCGAAGCAATATCTCCTGGTGCTGGTGCTGCCGCCGCGGCAGCGTCAGGAAGCGCGGGCGCTGTTGGCGCGGGCCGTTGCCTGTTGTGCAACGGGCGGAACGGTGGTGGCCTGCATGGTCAATGATGAAGGGGCGCGCTCCGGCGAATCGGACCTCAAGGCGCTCGCGGGCCTCTCAGGCAGCCTTTCCAAAAGTCACTGCCGGGTGTACTGGTCGACGGTGGATGCAGTCCGCTGCGACGCCGAGTTGCTCGCTTCGTGGCGCGCGTTGGATGCACCTCGCCAGATTCTGGACGGACGCTTCACCAGCCGGCCGGGGGTGTTTGCGTGGGACCGTGTCGATCCCGCATCGGCGCTGCTGGCAGAAAATCTGCCGCCCACTCTGTCGGGCAGCGCGGCTGACCTCGGCTGTGGCTTCGGCTATCTCTCGGTGGAGCTGCTGCAACGCTGTCCCGGAGTCACTTCGCTGGATGCGTATGAGGCCGACCGTCGCGCGCTCGATCTGGCGAGGCAGAATCTCGCATCCCTT
>Ga0134124_10000682_pt1 | contig 27059 bp, 24 predicted proteins | sample KB304_FD_96880 | JGI IMG/M metagenome (GOLD analysis project Ga0134124, IMG submission 96880) | Terrestrial soil microbial communities without Nitrogen fertilizer from Kellogg Biological Station, Michigan, USA - KB3-0-4 | ecosystem: Environmental > Terrestrial > Soil > Unclassified ... | reverse complement strand
TAAACGTAAACAACCAACCATTTGCCGGCGAAGTCGTCGAGTGAAACCGTCTCGCCATCCTGATTCCTAAGCGAGAAGTCTACAAAGCGCTTACCTTCTTCCACAGCCATTGTCATTTTCCTCGATTGATTTTTGTTTGTGTTTTGGTTTGCCGTTAGTTCGGGTGAAACTATTCTGCTACGAATTCGACTGCAGCCTTTACAGTGTCCCCGATTTCAAGGCCAGTCTCTTTGATTACATCTTTACTGACCAACATGAAAAACTTCCTCTGACGCGGCACGATACAACTGTCAAATGACACGCCATTCACAATAGCCCTTACCTCGTAGCCACGTCGACCTTTCCATAAGGACTTTGCCTCTGCGCGCCAGACTACAGAGGGATCAAACGGAACTTCAAGGGCAGCGTCTTTGTGTCCGGACAATAATTCACCGCTGAAGGACTTCTTCATAATGATTGCTACAAGCACGTCTCAACGAGATTCGATTTGTATTTCGTATTTGTCAAACGATCAGTGAGCTCAATATAAATCCAACTCGGTGGAATGGTGTTGCTGTCCATTGAGAACCAGATTCCATTCAGGTCGTCTGGTTTGCCAAGCGCACAGAAACCGTTTAGACGTTTGCCGTTCTGATCGTAAAGGTCGACCCATGTTCTGGAAGAACTTGTGTTGCGACCGCAAGGTGGCAACTTTGGCGAAGCGGCAAACAAATCCGCAGAAAAGCTTTCCTTGTTGAAGACATCAAATCTGTAGCGCGTCATCTGCACGCCGCTAATGGTCAGGTATTCGCTGCCCGTAAACACGGCGATCGGATTTGGTGTCTGCACCTGTGGCGCTGCGATAAGTTGAGGGACAAGCAGGATGATGAACGAAAGTGCAAAAAGCGGCCGCAGTTTTGTTGAAGTAACAGTCATGAGGGGACTCCGATTTTTGGGGGGATAAAAATCCATGACATAGATGTGCTTAGAATTAAGTGGATACCTGCCGGAATCCTTACCAGGCTACGGCATAGCGACCACGACGCGGATCCGCACCGGCCGACGATACACCGGTTTGACCGTCATAGATGATGACGGTTGGGGAAGACAGTGTTCCCCACTCAGATTGAACTTTGACCTTATGTCCACGCTGGCTGAGTTCCTGAACAATCTTAAAGCCAACGCGCGATTCAATGTTGAGAGATCCCGGAAGAAACTCGTGATCGTCAAATGAGCTTACGAAGTGTTGAGTGTCAAAGCGGGGAGCTTCAACGGCTTCCTGAGGGTTCATTCCAAACTCGATTATGTTGAGAAGCACTTGAAGAAGCGCTTGATCCTGATTGTCGCCGCCTGGTGTGCTCAGCACCATATACGGCTCGCCGCCTTTAAGAACCAGAGTTGGTGAGAGTGTTATGCGGGGACGTTTACCCGGTGCGACAACATTAGGACTGTTTGGATCGATTAGCGCTGACTGTAGTCGCTGACCCATCAACACACCGGTGTCGCCCGCAACTACAGCGGGTAACCAGGCACCACTTGGAGTCGCGCTGAAAAGGTTTCCTTCCTTGTCGACTACGTTGACGCAAGTGGTATCGTTCGCGCGCTCGATCGGCGGAACCGTTGACAGTCTCCCAGTCGTTTGCACGGCGCTCGCGAGAATCGGTTTCATATTTGTCGGATCACCCGGTTGTTGCGCTAGTGATGCTCTGAAAGGATCGATCAGGGGACGACGCAGCGCAGCGTAACTTTTGGACAACAGTTCGTTCATCGGGATCTTAGCGAAGTTGGGATCGCCGTAATAACGGTCACGATCTGCCATTGCGAGTTTGATCGCCTCTGCCAAGGTATGAATGTATTTCGATGAGTTGTGACCCATCTGTTTTAGATCAAAGTCTTCCAGCAGATTGAGTGTTTCAACGAGAGCTGGGCCTTGCGTCCAGAAGCCGGCTTTATAAATCTGATAGCCATGGTAGTCGGCACGAACCGGCTGACCGGTGTTTGCATGGAAACGGGCAAAATCATCAGCGGCGATTAATCCGCCGTGAGTTTGCATGTAGTCTCCAATGCGCCGCGCTATTGGGCCGCGGTAAAAATAATCGCGAGCTGCGACGAGTCCCGCGTGCCGATTATTCTTTGTTCCTTTTGCCGCCAGACGCTCCGCTCTGACAATGTCTCGCATTGTTCTCGCCAGGTCCGCCTGTACAAAGATTGAACCAACTTTAGGTACTTCACCGTTTGGCAGGAACAGTCGTTTTGCCTCGGGCCACTGAGAGAAGATGGGAGCCCTGGTCTTGATGTATTCGACGCGGAGTTCATCTATTGGAAACCCATCGGCCAATTCGATGGCTGGTTGCATAACTTCGCCCAGGGACTTGGTGCCGAACTGATCGAGAGCCGTAATACAGGCACCGAGTACGGCGGGGACAGTCGCCGACAAAGGGCCAGTCGAGGGAATCGGTCCAGACTTGGCACCGGCAATACTGACCATATCAGTGGCACCGCGTTGTGCCCTTGATGAATCAGGCGCTGTGGCGCCACCGTCGTTTTGGCCTGACGTTTGGCGGTTCGCAAAAAAATCTCTCGTCGCTTTCATCGGAGCTTGACCCATACCCTCGACCACTACGACGTCACTACCCTTCAACTTGATCAGAATCGGTACCTCGCCGCCGAACGAAAAATGGGAAAACTCTATTACGGAGGCCGCAAGGATCGTCGCAACGCCGGCATCTACCGCGTTTCCACCGCTCTGCAACATGCGCATGCCGGCTTCGACGGATAGCGGATGACCGCCTGCTACTACGCCACGTTTTCCGCGGACAACTGGACGAAATGTGTCTGCACTTGAGGATGGGTTGCTAACGGAGCCAGCTACTATCGAAATCAGTAGACAAGATACTAATAAAGTACGTCGAGTAGACATTTGAGACCTCAATGATGGGCTGCCGAATTGTTATCCTCTTTTCTACGCTCGTCAATAGCCTGCGTTTGGATAAATGACTGTTCAGGCTTTAGCTGGGCTTTAACTTGAGTTGATTTAGATTTCTAAAGGGAAGGAAGGACAACCTGATACTGAATGAAAATTTCCAGCATCTGGATCTATTTCGTTGCTAAGATAAAAAGACAAAAAGAGAGGGCGCTGACCTCCCCCAAGACCAGCGCCCTTGCCTTTATCTCAGTTCTCCCATGGAGAATTAACGACGGGCAGATACTAAACTGACCTCCGCGGTTCTAGGTTGCATAAGTCTTGTAAAGCCTTTGCGAGGTTGTGACAAAAGTTTTTCGAACCCTTTCGTCGAGTCCATTCGTTTAGACTCACTAATTGACTGCTAATGCTGAATATTGGACCAACACAGGAGAACTCTTGGTAAAGACGCGCACGACTGCCCCGTATGGCTCATGGAAGTCGCCCATCACCTCGGACATGATTGTTAGTGGCTCCGTGGGTTTGAGCCAATGTGCTCTTGATGGGGAGGATATTTATTGGGTTGAAATGCGACCGACCGAGGCTGGCCGTAATGTCATTGTCCGGCGAGATTCTTCGGGACACTGCATTGACGTTATTCCTCTGTCATTTAACGCCCGGACGCGTGTTCATGAGTACGGAGGCGGCGATTTCATCGTACATGATAGTGTCGTCTATTTCTCAAATTTTGCCGATCAACGGCTCTATCGCACGAGAGTTTCAGGTGAGCCGGAGCCGCTCACTGCTGCGTCCGCCTACACCCGTTACGCCGATGCTTGTATAGACGTCATGCGCAACAGGCTCATGTGTGTTCGAGAGGATCATTCAGGCGGTGGCGAAGCCGTTAATACCATCGCTAGCATCAATCTTGAAGGCGAGGAGTGCGTCGACACGATTCTCGTTAAGGGCAATGACTTTTACTCGTCACCCAAACTAAGTCCCGACGGCACCCACTTGGCCTGGCTAACCTGGAATCATCCCAGCATGCCCTGGGACGGTTGTGAACTATGGGTTGGAGAGATCCTCCCAGATGGCTCGCTCGGAAATGAACGTTGGGTTGCCGGTGGCGCACACGAATCAATCTTTCAGCCTGAATGGTCACCTGCTGGAGTGTTGTACTTTGCCTCTGACAGAAACGGCTGGTGGAATCTGCAGCGGATCTCCGGCGAAGGTGAAATCGAAAGCGTTTACACGACCAAGGGTGAGCTGGGAATGCCTCAGTGGCTGTTTGGCATGTCGTCATACGCATTTGTCACTGACGATCAAATTGTCTGTAGTCATGTCGAAGACGGTATTTCTCGTCTTGGTGTTTTTGACTTAACCACCAAAAAGTTGAGAGACATCGACTGCCCTTTTACTGACATACAATATTTACGAGCTTCAACAACAAAAGCAGTGTTCCGGGGCGGTTCGCCGACAGATGTCGCTTCAATTTCTACATATGATCTTGAGACAGGAGCGATCGAAACACACAGGCGCTCAAATGACCAAAACGTCTTTCCCGGATACTTCTCTGTACCCCGCCCGATCGTATTTCAAACGGAAGCTGGTCTTACAGCTCACGGTTTTTTCTATCCACCTCAGAATCCGGATTACCAGGCACCCGTTAATGAGAGGCCGCCATTGATCGTGAAGAGTCACGGCGGACCAACCGCGTCGGCTACCACTGCACTGATTCTTTCGGTTCAGTATTGGACGAGTAGAGGTTTTGCAGTTTTGGATGTGAACTACGGTGGAAGCACAGGCTACGGACGACAGTACCGTGAACGGTTGAATCTAAAATGGGGCATTGTGGATGTTGACGACTGCGTCAACGGTGCACGGTATTTGGTCTCCCGCGGAGAGGTTGATGGCAAGAGGCTGATAATCACTGGAGGCAGTGCTGGTGGGTATACAACACTCTGCGCATTGACATTTCGTAAGACTTTCAAAGCAGGCGCGAGTCACTTCGGCGTCAGTGATGCTGAGGCTCTGGCTAGAGATACACACAAGTTTGAATCACGTTACCTCGACGGATTACTCGGCCCTTACCCGAAACGACGTGATATTTACTTTGAGCGATCGCCGATAAATTTTAGCGATCGACTATCGTGCCCGGTAATCTTTTTCCAGGGACTTGAGGATAAGGTGGTTCCACCTGACCAGGCCGAGAAGATGGTGGATGCAATCAAGTCGAAGGGGATCCCGGTTGCGTACGTACCATTTCCCGGCGAACAGCACGGATTTCGCCAAGCGCAAAACATCAAGAGGTCCCTTGATGCTGAGCTCTATTTCTATTCGCGTGTATTTGGTTTCGACTTAGCTGAGGCAGTAGAGCCGGTTCGAATTGAGAATCTGCGCTCAACTAAGCTGAGAGACCGTTAATTAATAGGATCATCGTCCGCTGTCGCAACTCCACCCCCATGATCGCCTCCGCGTAGTACGTTCGTGTGATCGATGAAGTATGAAGTTCTGCCAGTTTTCCCGTACTCTTCCGGCACCGCTGTTACTTGAAACTGATCTCCCAGTAACAGCACCTCAATCTTGTAGCCCTGACCTTGCATCATTTCTTTAGAGAGAAATCCTTCATCAAGCAGCTGTTCAATGGTGGCGAAGCTACCTGCTCCTTTGCCCGACTTGTACTGAATTTCGGAGTTCGCAATTGTGTGGAGGGTGGTAATGGCCAGACGTTCGTTGGTGATAATGGAAGAGGGATTCGATTCCGCGGAGATTCCGGCGACGCCCATCAAAACCAGGTTCTTAGGAACGTGCAGCTCGTGTAAAGTGCCCAGGCCATCACTGGAAAGAGAGTAAGTTATCGGCTGCGCGACCATGCTCAATCGTGACAAAAACTCTCGAGTTTGATCGCTCATCAAGGCAGTAGGTTGATTGGCCCAACCTTTGTACCTTTCCATCAGTAACGGTGAAACGTAAACCTCCCCTTGAAGTTGACGAGGTTGCCAACGGGTAAAATTCTTGAACTGAATCTCGGACGAAAGAGTTTCGTGTTTCAGATACGAATCGACAACGTGCTTTGTTGTAGCAGGGTCAGCGGAGAAAACGAGAAAGTTCTGGATGAACGCATACGACAGCATATTGCCGTAAGAGACCAACTCCGTATCTTCGCTTTGTTCAGTCTGTGCGAATGCACTTGCACCTTTGAAACCCAACGAGTCCACTATTTTGGGCAACAATGCCCGCATTCCTTCCTTGTCCTTCAAAGAAAACGCTATGACGAAACTTGGTTCGCTTTTAGGTTTTTTATCTTTCTCCTCGGCTGCTGTTCCCTGCGGATTTGGTTTGGGAAGACGGCCGTCTTCAAGAAAGTTCAGTGGCATACTCACGACTATTTCGGAACCTAGTAGCGGCAAGAGATCTTCCTTCAACTTTATCTTCATGCCCTTCTCGATTTCGGCAAAGGGTCCTCCCATCTCCATATCTCTTATAAGGATCGCTCGATTCGTGCCTCTGTTGATGTTTATTGGTTTTGACATCGCAGCATAGATCTGAGGCAGATCAAGTGACAGTGTAAGAAAAACCTCTGTATCCGCCGGCAGAATTGAAGGTGACTCTGGAGCGATTGCGGGACCCGGAATCAAATTGGGAAAAAATGGGATCGGATCACACTTCTCGCCCTGTGCTGCAACCATCAAAGCACGAACGTCGAATGAATCATTCTCGAAAGACACACCGAAACCTACAGCGTCTGGCATTTTCGATTGTCCCTGAAAAAAAGAGTTGGCCAACATACCAACGGCCTTCGTCAATGGATCTGGTTCGGTCGGTTGTGGGGATGGTGGCGGAGTAACTGCCGCTTCTTCTTCAACTACTGCTTTCTCTTGCTCCGGGGCAGCTTCAGGCGAGGAGGAACTCTCTGCAACCTGTTTTGCCTGTTCGTCTTCTACGCGCTTCTTGTTCTCATCTTCAAACTGTTTACGTCTGTTCTCCTGTTCCAACTCAATTCCGTTTACGTTGAGGTAAACGAAGACCGGTTCAGAACTGAATCGGGAGCGTGTAACTCGAAAACTCACATCATCACTTAGAAGCTTACTGCGAGGAGGCCTTAGGTTTTTCATCGTCAATGGGGTCGGCGTTATGAGCACGAGTGAGCCAATTTGGTGGAGATAATAAGAAGGCTTCGTCTCTTCTAAGGAATTCTTTGTTTCAGCGGACGACGGAGATGGTTGAGGCGCCGCTGTCGGTAGAACTTTTAAGAGGAGCGAATTGAGCCGAGGCGTGAACTTTGCGGCTTCCTCAGACGAATCAAATTCAATAGCGATGAGAGCATCTGGAACATTCTTAGCTGTGGGCCATGTAGCCACCAGCATTCTTGATGTCATCACATCATCGGCATGTGAGTTCAGCCACCTCAAGAGAGTCTTGAACTCAGCTGTGGGGTCGGCAAGTTTCATCACGGGCTCGAGCATTTCGCTTACTGAATTTGAGCGAATTAATTGCCCAACTCCGTGGACCTCGACGTATAGCTTATAGGAATCGGCCGCAAGCAAAGTTTCGAAAGTAGGCGCAATTGAAGTGGTAGTGGACGTCGCTACCTTTCGTGTGGGTCTGGGCGATGGTCGTCTTTGGGCTGGGGTTTCGGAGACGACGACCAACAGTGATGCAAACACTAAAGGTTTCAAAAGAAGCTTCGGGATCTTCATGTAATTCTTTGCCTCGACTCAGCAGTGTTACCGAAGTGATGCAACTTATTGTTCATCCACCTGACCGCCAACTGCTGCACTATCCGCGTCTCATCTGCTAATTCAACTGCAACTGACAGGTCACATTAACAAGGATTTCACATCATTGGATTGGCCCACTTCTGGCACATGGTCCTTCAAGTAAAAACGACTCCTAAGTGTAGCAATACGAGAGCCACGCGTAAGTAGTTTTTGTGCATCTTCCTGCCCTCTGATCCAGCGCAAAATTATTCGATAAGACGAAATGATCGGTGCCGTACAGTCAAGGAAAAAGAGTATTGCAAATTCCAGCCGCCACGGTTAGATTGTTTGGACTGTCATTACAAGGCAGGGGCTCTCCTCCAGGGTTGAGGCGTCCCACTGCCTTTATTTAAGAAGCGTGGGAGGAAGAAACAGTGCCGACCGGAACCTGCCCTGAATGTGATGCTGATGTCCACGTTGATTTGGACACTGACAAGGGCGAACTTGTGTCATGCGAAGAGTGTGGAACTGAACTCGAGATCGTTGGACTCGATCCAGTTGAACTAGATATTGTCGAAGAGGAAAGTTACGACGAGGACGAAGACGAAGACGAGTATTAACTTCAAGTTGTAAGTCTTAATTTCTAAAGACGGCAATTAGCAGATAATCACCCCAGGCCAACTGCTTTTGCCGTCTTTCTGATTCTGTAATTCTTCTCTCGCTACTTACCTGCAGCTTTATATTCAACTCTGCTTTGCCTTAGCGATAGACCACGCGGCCCATCAACTCGAATTGTGTGCAATTGTCCATCGTGACGTTTAGCTTCCGGCGGATAAAAAGCCAACAGGTATGAAGAGGTCACTTCCTCAGCAAGTGCCTTAAACAGCGGACCGTAGTCGTTTTCATTAGCGTAAACGCTTCTACCACCGGTCGATTCAGCTAGACCACTCACATCCAACGGCGTCGGTAATGGAGTTTGCGACGACGATGCCATCATCCGCGAATAAGACGGCAAGGTTACAACAAAGACACTGACATCAGCTGCGTTAGCTCGCTCAATCACCGTCTTCGCAGCTACGGTATCACCGACCGGGAAACCATCCGTTACCACAAGAACAGCACGCTTCATCAGTCGCCGCTCACGTGTACGTGGTGCACTTCTAACCAGAAGTCGAACGGCATCGTCAACGGCATCAAACGTGTGCGTCGAAAGTCCGTTTGGTTCATCGCGCACAAGCCGTTCAATAGCCTCGTCAAGCTTGTTGGGGTCACTGGTAAATTTCTGGACCGTCTTGACGCGCATCCCGAATGTCATGACTGCATAGACAACCGGATGACTGGCCAGTTGATTAGAAAAAAGCTGAAGCGCGGATCTGACCCGCTCCATTTCTTCAGATGTCATGCTTCCTGATATATCAAGTGTAAAGACGATCGCGAGAGGACGTGCCTCACCTTCGCGTTTCTCGATTTGAAAGAATGCAACCTGCTGCTCAACACCATCCGAGTAGAGTTTGAAGTCTTCCGGTCGCAGATTCTTGACAGGTTGACCAAGGCTATTCATCGCGGTGACATCCACAGACACCAAATCAGTGTCGATTCGTAGAACATCTTCCGGTTCCGGTTCTTTTGGGAAGACCTTTCGCGGCCTGTTTGTCGGGTTGTTTGAGTCCTGGGTCGCGGCTGGAGTAGCGAGTGCGATCACCAAAAAGGGAATTAGAAGCGAGGAGAGAAGAAACGCCGAGGGCCTTTTGAACATTAGAAGTACTTCCTTACGACAATCGCCGTGAATTATACGGAGTCAGGTTTTTCCTGACTACTCAGCAATACAACAGGTGAATTGATCTAAGCATCAAGGCTAGTAGCCGGGGGCTACGAGAGTTAGTATTATCCGGTTTTGTGCGCAAATTTCTCCTAGTCTATTACGTGGAGGTTCGGTTGTGAGATTCAGGAAAACTTCTTTAGCCCTTTTATTGTTGCTTTGGACTGTCAGATTAATCTATGCACAGGACAAGACAGTTGGTGGCATCAAGGGAAAAGTAAGGGTCGAAGTGGGCTCGCCCAATGGCGTTGCTGTCATACTAAGGCGAGGTGAAAAGGAACTTAGCCAGACAACGACTGATAGGAATGGTGACTTTGTCATAAGCCGTGTAGCCCCCGGAGTCTACGGCCTTACTTTCAGAAAACCCGGATTGAGTGTAGGTACAATTGAGGATGTAGAAGTTAAGGCGGGCAAAACCCGAACCCTGGGCGACCGCCTGGTGCTGACGATCGACGATGGTTCCATCGCATTTATCAAGGGCAGCGTGTTTACAGCAGCGGGACGCAGCGTACCAAACGCAAAGATTGAATTGTCTCGGATTCTTGAAGATGGTACGACGAAGAAGATCGATGGGCGTCTTACAAATGAAACCGGTTCGTTTGTCTTTCGTCTCTCGCCTGAGGTGGCAAAGTATCGAGTGAGCCTAAAAGCGGATAGCAGTGATCCAATTACGAAAGATGTTGAGATCGACGGTCCCGCGGTTTACCGCGTTGCGCTCTCGTTGGCGGCACCGCCTAAGCCCTAAAGCTCGTTTCTCCCGCGAACTGTTTTATGGTTGGCTGAGGGCTTTTCGTTGAGTTAGGATTTTCGCGGAAGAAAGTAAATACAATTCCTGGTTTGGTTGCTATGGAAGAACGGGAAGAATTCCTTACCGCAAAACAACTCGCCCAAATTCTGCAAGTCAGTGAATCGACGGTTCGAAGGTTGGCGCTTAAACGTCGGATCCCTTCAGTCAGGTTAACACCTCACATCATTCGTTTTCATCTCGACGCCGTACGTGAGGCTCTAGAAGTGCCTCGTTACCGAATCCGACATGGCGAATACACAGAGCGCGTCGACGATGCACAGTTATCTTTCGAGGATCTATTACTAAGCTAGCGGGTGTTGGAGCATTAGGTCTGACGTCGTGGCGGTCTCTGAGGACTGAACTCTACCCACTTTCCGTCCTGCTTCACATAGATTTGTGGTTGTTTGATCCGGAAGCCTTTACTGAACGAAGGATTCGCTGCGAGGAGCTTCTTTATCGTTGATTGGTCGCCGGTAGCGACTCTCCACTTTCCTTCCTCTTTAATAAGGTACTGCTGAACTACAATCTTTCCCTCGGCTTGAACTGGAAGCGTGACCCGTCCATAGAGAGTGGTATCCACTACCGCAAGATTGCCTGCGATCTTCACGATTCCAACATCCATTCGATCCAGCTCGTAAATACCCTGCGCTCGTTCAAGTGCACTTACAAAACGATCGCGAGACATCCGAGACCTGGAAGAATTCGGCAAGCCATCATATACGCTTCCGTAATCATGAGACTTCAACTGCTGAAAAACTCTACTGACCATCTCGCGGACTTCTGATTCGTCCGAAGCCCGTACTGAAACGCTGAGCAACAGAACGGCGACAATGCCCCATAACAAACTCGTCAAGCTATTCCTCTTCATGTGGCGCCAAACCGTCGTCATCATTATCGTGTTGTTCACCTGCCTTCACTATTTCTCTCATCTGAACGCGATAGCTGAGCATCCATGAGACAGCGCCAAGCGCAGCCGCAATGAATGCCTTTTCATAGTCGTTGCGCAGAAACAATATCAGTGCCGCGACCGCAAAAATGCAGGCTATAAGGATCCAAAGTCGCTTCACTTGATACTCAACGGAATGCTGACTGCTAGTGTACCCGGCGTGTAACAGACTTGATTGTCACAAGCCTGGACGTGCAATGAACCCGGAAGGGTCTGCGTGCTTGGCGTCAACGATTTATTAGCTCGCAACCTTACTTTGATTTCTGTTGTCCCTTCATAAACAGCTAACGGTTTCTCTGCAAAAGGAAAACTCTTCGTGAGCGCATTTGGATAAACAATAAAGCTTACCGAGATGCCGGGCACTTGTTCCAGCGTCAATTCTGTTGCTTTGAGGTACGAAAAGGTCGGTGGGTTGGCATTAATGTGATATCCGTTCTGCACAGAAACCTGCACGATTGCCTCCGCCGATTCATTTGGCTTGATTACGGCTGGAACGGCTGTCACCTTCACAACATCAACCGAATTGCGAGGCGCGTCACTCGGCGGACGCGCGGCGGTTGTAGTGTTGTTGTTCTGGTGTTGACTCGTGCAGGAACAACAAGAAATGACTACCAGCAGAATTGAAATGATGAGTTGGTTTTTCAGCAATGTTTTTTGGAAGCTAGGATTCTTCCTCGGTTTCGTCAGTTCCGTCAGGCTTCTTGATGCCAAACTTTTCGAGGCGATACTGAAGTGTGCGAAATGTCAGGCCTAACAATTTCGCAGCTTTGGTAATGTTGTAGTCAGTTTGTTCCATCGCCTGCGTGATCAGGTTTCTCTCCACATCTTCGAAGTTTATGCCTTCTGAAGGAAGTTTGAATGCACCTTCTGGTATTGGCCCAACGTCTTGTCGTACTTCAGAGGGAAGGTCTTCGACCGTGATGAGATCTCCTTCACAGAGCAGAATGGCTCGTTCTATGGCCGACTCGAGTTGTCGCACATTACCGGGCCAGCTGTAGTCCGACATCAACTTCTTAGTATCCGGAGTGAGTCCGCGAACGAGTCTTGACGTGTTGCGGGTGTGCTTTTTGAGGAAGTAGTCGATCAGGACGGGAATGTCGTCTCGACGTTCGCGAAGAGGGGGAACGTCGATTGAAAGAACATTGATCCGATAGTAAAGGTCATCCCGAAATCTTCCGTCGCTGACCATTGCTCGCAGATCCCGATTGGTGGCGGCTATAACACGCACATCTGTACTAATCTCGTGTGTTCCGCCGACTCTCCTGATCTTTCTTTCCTGCAGCGCACGAAGTAGTTTTGCCTGTATACCGACATCAAGTTCAGCGATCTCATCGAGGAAGAGAGTGCCGTGATCGGCAATTTCAAACAGGCCTTTCTTTTCCGCGTGAGCGCCAGTGAACGAACCCTTTTCGTGACCGAAGAGTTCAGACTCCAAAAGATTTTCGTTGATCGCTGCACAATTGACCGCCTGAAACATTTCAGTCGAACGAGGCGACTGGTTATGAACGGCCCGGGCAATCAGTTCCTTACCAGTGCCCGACTCGCCGCGAATCAGTACAGTCGAATTTGAACGCGCAACTTTCAAGATCATTTTCTTCACTGCTTCCATCTTCGGCGAAGCTGAAATGATCTCTGTGTCGATTGCGTCTAATCGGTCAAGGGCGCGGTTAATTGTTTCAAGCAGCGCGTTCTTGTCGTATGGCTTCTCAAGGTAATCAAAGGCGCCGCGTCGCAGCGCCTCTTTGGCGGATTCGATTGACCCATGCGCGGTGAGCAGGATCACGATGATTGACGAATCAAAAGCAAGGAGATGCTGAAGCAACTCGATGCCATCCATGCCAGTCATCTTTAAATCAGTAAGTGCGAGGTCGAAACGGCGGTCTTTGGCGAATTTGATTGCCGCTTCACCCGACGCTGCGGTAGTAACGTCGTAGCCTTCCTCGCTGAGTATCATTTCAAGGATCTCTCGTTGAGACTTCTCGTCATCAACGACCAGAATATTCTTTCGCGCCATGTTCTCGGGATGAAGAATGAGGGACGAAGATTGAACGAAAGCAAGAATGCTCAACCTCCAACTTTCATCGACACTCCTTTCTCGGTAGCCGGTAGAATAATAGTGAACGTGGTACCACTGCCTTCCTTTGAAGATACACTTATTGATCCACCGTGATCGTCGATTGCTTTTTTCACGATTGCCAAACCGAGACCCGTCCCCGTTTCCTTGGTGGAGAAATAAGGTTCGAACACTTTGGAAATGTCCTGAGCCCCAATACCACAACCTGTATCGCTGATTTCAACCTTAACGGAATTGTCGTCGATATTCGCTAACTTGATCGCCACACTGCCGCCCTCACCATCAATTGCCTCGACTGCATTGATTACCAGGTTGGTAAACACGGATCTTAACGATTCACGATCAGCCATGACCTTATGAAGGGGACCGTCTTGTTGAATCTTAGTCTCAATACCACTCTCTTCCGCCCGTGCCTCTACAATACGAAGTGCATCCTCCGCTTCGACACGTAAATCGACATCCTGCAGATCCAGCTTAGTCGGTCTGGAGTATTTGAGAAAGTCTGTGATGTGACGATTGATGCGAGCAACTTCAGCTTTGAGTTGGTTTGTAAGCCTCCCAAATGTTTCTCGCTTGGTCGCGTCTTCAGGTGCGAACGATGAGCGTAAATGATCCAGAGTCAGATTGATATAGTTTAGCGGGTTCCGGATTTCGTGTGCGATTGCCGCGGCCAGTCGTCCAACGACGGCACCCTTTTCCGCTTGGTGTAGTTGTGTCTCAAGTTCGCGGGCGCGACCGAGTCTTCCAGTCATTTCATTGAATGCCGATGCGAGAGTTCCGATTTCGTCGCCACGCTCAGACGTGACTTGGACGTCGAAATCTCCGTCCGCTACTTTCCGCGCTGCCACCGAGAGTTCCCTTATCGGCCTCGTGAAGCGCCATACAAAGAAGCCTGTTACGAACGTTGTCACCAATAAAAGCAACAACGTGTAAAAGGCTGTACGGGACGCTTGCAGCTCTAATTGGTTCATGATGCTGTTTGCTGAACCCAGTTCGACAATGATGAATCTGCGCCCTTTGTCGGTTTCGACCGGAAAATAAAAAGCCCCAGCTTCGCCAAAATCTACATTCGCGGTAGCTGGCATCCACGACGGAAGTTGCTCCTGTTCGCGAGGAACCCGTGCTGCATTGTGTAAGGGAGGCAACGGGACATCTTTGAACTGCACGTAACGATTAGTTTTATCCTCTTGCACAGTGGGGGTGTAATCAGCGATCACACTGTCGATTACGTTGCCGGCCTCGTCGACCACTAGGATGTTCCGAACTCTTCCATCCTTGCTGTTGAGCAACGCATCGTTGTCACCAATTATGTCGTCCAGGTACTGCTTACTCCGAAGACTCTGAATGGCCAAAGCGACGCCAGTCATAATCGCCTGTTCCTGCTCGATGATCTTATGGGCGTTTGCTTTTACGGTACGTATATTAAAGTAGTACTGAACGCCAAGAGTCAGTCCGAACATAAGTGCGAGAAGGATTAGCAGGCGGGCGCGGAAGCTTTTAATGAGTGCTGAGAATCTCATGCCGAGTCTAAGAGGGTCGACTAACGAAAGAGGTTGTCGGCTTTTGTTACAACCGGGAACACCTTGCAACTTCTTTAAAGATGTTAGTCTGAAAAGCGTCTTCCAGCGATTTATGTACAATAGATTACTTTTCTGTTGCTCACTCGCGATGGCTGATGTTATATTTGCTGTGGTCTCAAATCAATGTCCCCAGGGACCAGCCCATTTAGGGAATTCTTCCCACCTCAATGTTGCAGATGAAAGGTTTCAAAGTTGAAATCCAAGGAGGCGTATTTGAGGACTCCCAAACTGCAAAAGATGTTTTTTGAAGCGAGGACGGTCGCAGGCTGCGGTTTAGGTCGTTGTCAATGCCGGCGTCCAGAGAATTTCAACCTACTTACCACTGGTAAGTAATCCCTAGAAAGAGAGCTTCGCCCTGATGACTTTGCATTCCCATTCCCCTGTTCCGCAAAGACGCATCCTTCTATTCATAATCGCAATTCTTATTTCTATAAGTCTGTCCGGCGCCGTCATTGCTAAAAAGAAATCGGCGTCTTCTCATGGCCGACACGCCAAAGCTGAGAAAGGGGGACGGAGATCTGCCAGTAGTCGTCAGTCGTCGCGTCATCGTGGCAAATCTTACGCTAGCTCCTCGCGACGCGGTCGCAGTACGGCTCGTTTGTCAAAGAAAGAAAGGCGACGGCAAAGAGCTGCATCTGCTCGTGAACAATCAGCCTCTCTAAGAGCTGCGGAACGCCGACTTCATCGGCCGCTTACAAGGCGCGAACGCGCAGCCGAATTGCGTCGAATTGAAGCTCGACGTCGTGCAGACTTGCTTGCCGCACGTCGCCGCGCGGAGGCTGCACGTCTAGCGGCAATAGCGCGTGAGAACGCAATGCGGTCGGAGGTTCAGTCCTTTATAGCTAAGGACGATACGACAGGCGAAGATCCGGAAGTTCGTCGAGTTGCAGTGAATGCTCTTGGCAACCATGCCGGTACTGTTGTTGTGATGGATCCGATGTCGGGTCGCGTTTATACAGTGGTCAATCAGGAGTGGGGCGTTCGTCGTGGGTTCAAGCCCTGCTCGACAATCAAGTTGGTCACTGGCGTTGCTGGTCTTTCGGAAAATGTCATCCCTCCAGTGGATGTAGCCGGCGATGGGTATCGCATGGATTTGACTGCTGCGCTAGCTCATTCGAACAATCCCTTCTTTGAGCAGGTTGGAAGCAAGATTGGTTTTGACAAAATGGTGAACTACGCACGGGAACTTGGTCTTGGTGAGAAGACTGGAACTAATCTTCCGTTCGAGTTTCAAGGCCGTCTTCCGGAGATGAAGCCGGGGTTTGTTGAGCGTCGAATGTTCTCTTACGCCGATGGCTTCGAAGTGACACCGCTCCAGTTGGGAACACTTGTCTCTGCAATGGCCAATGGCGGGAAGTTGCTAGTTCCCCAGGTCCCACGCACCTCCAAAGAACAAAGCAAGTTCGTAACAAAGGTCCGTCGCCAACTTCCAATAGGCCCGGACATTTGGCAGCGCATGGTCCCTGGAATGGTTGGGGCAGTGAACTACGGCTCCGGTCGTCGAGCTTATGACCCAACACAGACCGTGGCAGGAAAGACGGGCACTTGTATTGGTTCCGGTGGCTGGGTTGGACTATTCACATCTTATGCACCTCTTGCCAATCCCCGCCTGGCAGTAGTTGTTATTGCGCAAGGCAGCGACGGACGTAATCATTTCCCGGCAGCTGTCGCTGGCGAGATTTATCGAGAACTAAACCATCGCTTTGGAACTGCTATTAATTTACAGGTGGCTACCACTGCGGATGATGAAGAGAAGGATGCGGATTCAGAAGAAGGAGCTGATGCTGCTGCTGGAACGACGGCAACAACCGCTGCTGATGCTACAGCTGCTGCGGCCCCGTCGCCTGAACCAACTTCGGCTACCAGAAATACTCCGGTTAAAGAAACGGTTGCACCGCGGGGGACTGTTAAAAGAGTCTTGATGCCGATCGAAAAGAAGCCTGTCGACACGCAACCGAAGACTACGTCAGCACCCTCGAGCACTACCAAGACGCCGGTTACAAATTCTCCTCTTCTTGAACAGCGACCGCGTCGTGCTCAACCAGGACAGCCATAACGCTTAACGAAAAGCAGCTGGAAATCACCGCGCCGGAGTAATTCTCTTCCGGCGCGATTTTTTTTAAGCGTTTTGTCCGTTGCTGCCTTGACACATTAAAGATAGTTGCAGGAATATTGCGCTCGTTCTTTTTTGCCGGACAGTTTGTGACAAGAGATACACCAGCCCCTTAGCGTGTAGAAAACGGCAACCGCTTTCTGTAATAATCGCATCGAAAAGATTCCTGTGGCGACGCTCCTGGGCTCGGCCCTCGCCGGGATGCTTGAAGAATGATTTTGGAGGTTCGGACGACTAATGAAAAAAATAATTAGGCTGATAACCCTGGGCGCCACTGCTGCGATGCTCGCTTTGCCAGTTGCTGCTAAGAGTTTAGTGAATTACTCGGATATTTCAGTTCAGGATCAGTGTTCATCAGAGAACAAAGACGCTTACTATGCTGCTTTCCTTGAGAATCGAAAAACAGATCAACCGAAAGCTTACGACAACGCCAAGAAGTATTTGGCTTGTCCTCCAGGTGGTGAAGTTACGGAAGCCACCCAGAAGATTATCGACTATTTGAAGAAGTGGTCTACTGCATACGATGAAGGCTCACGCAAGAGTAAGCTCCCAGCCCTTCTCTACAACGAGCACAAGTATCCCGAGGCGTATGCATTGGGTAGAGAGTTACTCGCGGCTGATCCCGAGAACCTGAAAGTTCTCATCGATCTGGGTGCTAATGGTTACCTGGTTACGAGTCTAAACCAACCCCAACTGAACACAGACGCCCTGAACGCTGCCAAGAAAGCCCTCGGAATGCTGGAAGCTGGCAAGACGGTTGACGACTGGGCGCCACTTTCCGGTAAAGACGAAGCAATGGCTTACCTCAACTATACAATTGGGGTTTTTACACTGCAGTCTGATCCATCGACCGCCCTCAAGAATTTAATCAAGGCAGCCCAGTTTGAGACTCCTCTGAAGAAATCGCCTCAGACGTACGCATATATCGGTGGCTCGTACGAATTGGGTCCTTATGCCAAACTCTCAGACGAGTACACCACAAAATACAAAGGGCAAAATGAAACGCCTGAGAGCAAGTTGGCGCTTGCTAACATCAATCAGGTTGTCGACCGGATGGTTGATGCGTACGCCAGAGCCGTTAACTTAGCGGGTAGCGATTCTAAATTGGCCACTCAGAAAGCTACATGGACCGAAAGATTAACCGAGTGGTACAAATACCGGCACAATCAAACTACCGACGGTATGAATGAAATGGTGGCCGGCGTTCTTTCGAAACCTTTGCCGCCGGAACCCACACCGTTGACGTCACTACCTGCGGAGCCGGCAACAACTCCAATTGGTAACTCAGGTACAACCGCATCGACGACAGCGGCTACGCAACCAGCCAATGGCAACAAGCCAGCGACTGCGAAGACTGGAACTCCTGATAAGCCGAAGAACAAATAATTAGTCGTACATTTTCACGCCAAGTAGTAACGCCGGAAGCGAGTCGAATTTTTAGACAAGCTTCCGGCGTTTGTTATAATCCCGCCTGTTTTGAGAAGCACCGACACCTCTATTCCCGATCTCGACCTACTTGAGACGATCCTTGCTTACAACTTTAATGATCGTGCTCTACTAGAACGTGCGCTTACTCATCGCTCGTGGGCTCACGAACAAGTTGCCCCTGGAGACGAGCACCAGGCCAGGAAGCTGCACAACGAATCGATGGAGTTTCTCGGAGACTCTGTTCTGGGGCTAGTAGTCGCTAACTATCTCTGCAACTCCTATCCCGTCGGCACCGAAGGCGAACTATCGCGAATGAAGCATCGTTTAGTCAGTGCACCAACATTGGCAAAAGCTTCAGTCGCTTTGAAGCTCGGCGATTTCCTACGCTTTGGTCGCGGTGAAGAAAAGAGTGGCGGTCGTCAGAAGAATGCTTTGTTGGCTGATGTTTTTGAAGCTATCACCGGTGCAATTTTTATGGATGGCGGAATGGAAGCGGCTACACTTTTCGTTTGCCATGCGCTCAGGGACGAGCTTCAGGGTGCGGACCCACTGGCAGCTGCGATGGCGGACTACAAAACCATGCTCCAGGAAAGACTACAGGCTCAGCGTCGGCAAGCACCGCGATATACTGTGATCGAAACCCTGGGCCCTCCACATCGACGAATCTTTCATGTCGAAGTTTCCTGGGAAGGTGGCAGCATACGGGGAGAGGGACATTCCATCAAAGCAGCCGAAGTAGCGGCGGCGCGAGCTGCACTGGACGTCATGAGACCTGACGAGTCGGAAGAAACTGTGTGACCTTCAGCCATTTTTGCTCCCTCCACTTGACCGTGTACACTTAAGGTATCTAGGATGTTTTTTAATGGCGAGTAACATAACTACTGACAAGGTGAGCAAGGGCGAAACGGAAATAACAACCGAAGCCAACACCACCACGTTCTCACGAATATTTAATCGTAACGGCAATTCAAAAAATCCTCCGCCGGCGCCGGCAAAGCCAAAGGGACCTCCAAAGACTGTTTGGCGTGAATATTTCGAGTCAGCAGTGGTCACGGTCATCATGGCGTTGTTTGGCATGACTTTCATTGTGCAGGCCGTCAAGGTTCCCACGGGTTCGATGCAGAACACCATCACAATTGGTGACCATCTGCTCGTTAATAAGTTCATCTTTGCCCCGGGAGAGTCGCTGCCTTTCCTGCCACAGAGAGAGATCCGCCGCGGTGACATCATCGTCTTCAAGTATCCAGGGAACCCTTATGATCCACGTCGGGACGATCGGCCTGATAACAAACCTATCCTGACCAACTATGTGAAGCGTGTAATCGGACTGCCCGGTGATCGGATTAGTCTTGATGGCAAAAACGTAATTGTGAATGGCCAGGTCTTACCGGAACACAGGATTGACGCAATAGATCACAATCGAAAAGATCCTCTTGAGATCAAAAAGACCCCGCCGCGCGGACCGAATGAAACTTACGATGTTTACTACCGTCCTGAAAATGACGAAGACGACACCAGTGCGTACGATGTTTTTACCAAAGCGGGAAACGGCAAAGAGGTAGTTGTTCCTACCGGCAAATATTTCGTGATGGGCGACAATCGTGACAACAGCGAAGACAGTCGCTTCTGGGGATTTGTGCCCCGTGATCTCGTTATAGGTCGAGCGATGTTTGTTTATTGGTCGTACGATGAGAGTGCGCCGTCTAGTGGCGGAGGACTCGGAATCATAATCGACTTCTTCAAGAATACACGATGGAGTCGTACAGGTACTCTGGTTCGCTGAGAAGAATCAACAGACAAATTTATTTTATCAGGGGCAGACATCCATGTTTGCCCCTGAACCTTTTTGACAAGGACGCCTTCTAAAATTCTGCCCTCATAAAAATGACTGACGTGACGTTGAAGAGCCGGCTAAAACGCCTCATCAAGCGCATCAACGATGATGATGTGTTTGGTCGTGCCGCTCAACTCTCGTACTACTTCCTCCTCGCACTTTTTCCACTGTTGCTGGTCCTAATAAACCTGCTAGGGTTCATGGCGCAAAGGGGAACCGAGTTCAGGGTAAAGTTGATCAGTTATCTCGGCGCGGTAATGCCATCGAGCGCTGTTGCGCTCGTACACACGACACTCGATGAAATCAGCGCTGCGAGTGGAAGTGGAAAGTTGTCGCTGGGTTTGCTGGCTGCTTTGTGGGCGGCCTCGAATGGAATGGGGGCGATTAGCCAAACGCTTAATGTCGCCTACGATGTTCGTGAGTCGCGCCCATGGTGGAAAGTAAGATTGATTTCGGGCGCGCTGACCGTTGCTCTTTCAATACTGATAATTTCAGCGCTGACGATTGTCCTCTACGGAGGATCCATTGGTGAGGCATTGGCGACACGATACGGCCTGGGTCAGCTTTTCACAGTCTTATGGTCGATTTTGCAATGGCCAATTGCGCTTGGCTTCGTTCTTTCCACTTTCAACCTGATTTACAACTTTGCTCCTAATCTGTCGTCCGCGCGGAGACGCTGGTTTACGCGTGGCGCGGTAGTTGGTGTTGGGTTGTGGCTGCTCATTTCATTTGCTTTCCGGGTCTATCTTCACTACTTCAATTCGTATAGTGTGACTTATGGCTCACTCGGGGCGCTAATCGTTCTGATGCTTTGGTTCTATCTCACAGGTGTTGCTATCCTCATTGGCGGCGAAGTCAATTGTGAGTGGGACGAACAATGCAATGAGGATGTTGGGAAGGACAGCGCTGGTTAATTTGTTTGTGATACTGGTCCTTTGCTTGATGTGTGTCTGCACTGTCTTTTCCGCGCCGCAGAAAAAAACTCGCCAAAAAGAACCGCAGCCTGTCAGTGAATTGTCGCGGCTACGCGATGACTACATCAAAGCGACGAAGGACTATAAGGCGAGTCTCGAAAGGCTGCTCGCGATATACGAGAACAATGTAAAGAAAGCGGATGAGAAGTTAGTCAACGCGAAGAAACTGTTCGACGAAGGTTTGATATCCCGAAGCCAGGTGGAAGAGGACGAACGTTTGGTTAAAACCGAGCAGGAAAAAGTTTCGGAAACTCGAAAGCAAATGGCCAGCGCTGATAGTCAGATCGCGGATGTTCTCGTGGAATCAGAAGCCGACGCAGAGATGGCGAAGAACCTGCGACTCGCTAAAGGCGCACTTATCAGGACGACCGCGTTCACGCGGTACAACGGCACGTCTGGATGGGGCTTGAACGACGCTTGGAAGATAGAACGATTCTTCCAGGATAGCTTTCACAAACCGTTGCCGATCGCAGTGTTTGGTCAGGGAGCAATTCACGAGCGTTGGCATCTTGATCATCGAAACGCGATGGACATTCAGCTTCACCCGGATGGCCCGGAAGGACAGGCATTACTAAACTTCCTACAGAAAAACGGAATTCCATACTCAGCTTTTCGTTCAGCAATACCCGGAACAGCGACAGGGCCTCACATTCATATTGGCAGACCATCGCATCGCTATTGATTCATAATCATCCCGGCTGCCGCCCGTGTGGTTAGGAGAAGCGGCCAACTAGTCATCGTAGAAAAACATGAAAGCCCGAATCGCAATACACTCTTTCTTACTACTTTTCGTATTCTTACTCTTACAGACGTTGGTCTTTTCACAGATGAAACCCGCACTCACTCAGAAAGATGCCTCGCATTTTGCTGCGCTTGCTTTGAAGTGTATTAATCGTGAGCTGCCAAATAAACCGGAACACGTCTTAAACAGTGCTTCCGATGTTCAAAGTCCGAAGCAGTTGCATCCGGCGTTTTATGGTTGTTACGACTGGCATTCGTCTGTTCATGGACATTGGATGTTGGTTCGCCTCTTGAAAACGTTTCAAACGCTGCCCGAAGAAAAGCAAATTCGCCAGGCGCTTAACGCTAATCTGACTACCGAGAACCTTCGAGCCGAAGCCGCTTACCTATTACAACCTAACCGTCAATCGTTTGAACGTACTTACGGATGGGCATGGCTTCTTAAGTTGGCTGAGGAGCTTCATTCGTGGGACGACCCGGACGGGGATCACTGGGCTGAAGCGCTTCAACCACTCGTGGATGAGATCGTGAAGTCGTACAAGAACTTTCTTCCCAAACAGAACTACCCGATACGAACCGGTGTTCACCCAAACACTGCGTTTGGTTTGGCGTTCGCCCTCGACTACGCAAAGACTGTTGGCGATCGGGACTTTGAAGCTTTACTAGTTGAACGGAGCCGAAGTTACTTTGCCAAAGACGTTGATTATCCAGGCGCGTGGGAACCCGGCGGCGAAGATTTCTTCTCTCCAGCGCTGATCGAAGCTGACTTGATGCGACGTGTTATGACGCCCGCTGACTTCACTGCATGGTTTCATCGGTTCCTGCCTGGAACTGCACAAGGAAATCCGTTGACGTTGATGCAGCCGGCGATTGTCACCGACCGAACCGATCCCAAACTAGTTCATCTTGATGGGTTGAATTTGAGTCGAGCGTGGTGCATGCGCAACATAGCGAATGCATTGCCCCTGAAGGACCCGGCGCGAACGGTATTGGCGAAGACAGCCGCAACACATGCTGCCGCCGCGCTTGCTCACGTAGCGAGTGGGGATTATGCGGGAGAACATTGGCTGGCATCGTTTGCTGTGTTCTTGCTTACAACCGAAACGAGTTAACGTCTAATGCGACCTGTCGCTGACGCGACTTGAATCCTCGTCACTTCTCGGTCCAGCCATTTTGAGGAATTCTGATTTCTACCTGCAGGCCCCCGTCTATTGCATTGCGTGCGTTGATGCTGCCACCGTGCAAGCCAACTGCGCGGGTTGCGATTGCCAATCCCAGTCCTGTGCCCCCACTTCTGCGATCACGTGCATCTTCCACTCGATAAAATGGGCGGAAGATATCGTTCAGAGCTTTTTCTGGAACACCGCGACCGTGATCCCTCACCGTGACAAGCGCTGCTTTTGATCCGTTGTTCGACTCACAGGTCAACGACACTTCCACCTCAGTCTCTGGAGCCGTATGCCGAACCGCATTACGGACAACGTTTTCTATCGCGCTTCCCAGCAATTCAATTGAGCCTCGAGTCTCGCATGCCTGGTTCTGAACAACTCTGACTGCCCGCTGGATCGCGCGTGCTTCGTAATCAGCATCCTGTGCAATCCTCTCAATCAGTGCTGCCAGATCAATCTGTGCCTTTGTAATCACTTCAGTTCCACTCTCGACCTGTGTCAGATCAAGGAGCTGCCCGATCATCTCATTCATTCGACTTGCTTCACGAGCGATTCTATCTAAGGACTGCATTACTTCCGCATTACCACGACGTCGCGCAAGGCCCAACGCCACACCTTGACGAGCTAACGGCGAACGCAGCTCATGCGATATGTCTGCAAGCAGACGTCTCTGTGCAGCAACAAGCGATTCAATGTGTGTCGCCATCTGATTGAAGTCTCTTCCAAGGTGCCCGATTTCATCGCGACGTCCCAACAGCGACGGCTCGACCCTTGCCGCAAGATTGCCGTCGGATAATTCATGAGTTGTGTTACGTAGTTTTTCGATAGGCTGAGCAAGAGATCTGGCGAGCAAATAGCAGAACAATCCTCCTACCACAAGCAACGGCAGCAGGGTGCGCGCGCCAACCCGTAGGACGAACAGTAGTGATCCCGGTTCGCCCAGTCGTGGTGGTGGTGGGCGATCCGGCGGCGGATACTGGGCCACAAGGATATAAGTCGCCCCTCTCGATGAATGTATTAACTGGACTCCATGCGGCGCGGGAGGACCAGATCGTCCGTTGGAAAACTCAAAGATGAACGGAGTCGAATCGCTGACACGGCGGGCAAGCTGGTTTACGTTCTCCTCTACGGATTGCCCGGAAATGTCTTCAAGCCGGTCGTTGAGTAATGTCGCGTGAACTGCTGAGGTCTTTGCCAGGCGAGTGAGATATGAATTCAACGCACTCACTCCCCCAACTTCAAAGGTCTCAACCGCAGTTTGGCCCACAAGGCTGGTCATCGGTGCGAGTGGGTGTCCGCGAGGTGGTTGAAATCTTCGTTCGGCAATAATACCCGTTGCGAACGAAGCGATATTGACGAGGATCATCGCCACGCCAAACCAAAGAAACACTCGCAGGAAGAGACTTCGCATTACGCGTTAGCACTTTCACCCGTTGGCGCTGCATAAATGTAACCGACGCCGCGAACAGTTCTTATTCGCTCCACTCCGTTGACCTGATGACCCAGCTTGCGTCGCAAGTTCGCAACGTGGGTATCCATGCTCCGATCGAATGGAGACAGAGTCCTATGTAGGACATCCTTGACGAGTTCCTCGCGCGACACGATACGCCCGGCGGCTTTGATCAACTTCTCAAGCAGTGCATATTCTGCGAGCGTAAGTTCAATGGTCTCACCGGCTCGGCGAACAGTGCGCGTCCCGTGATCCATTTCGATGTCTCCAATAACCACCCTCTGTAGCTTGTTCTGATCCGGAAGGGTTCGTCGGAGGACTGCATTGATGCGAGCGAGCAGTTCGAGAGGATCAAAAGGCTTCGGCAGGTAGTCATCAGCCCCGATCTGTAAGCCCACGATCCGACTGACGGCATCTCCGCGAGCAGTCAACATCACAATTGGTAGGCGTGACCTACTACGTATTTGCGTTAGAACCTCAAACCCGTTGAGTCCTGGAAGCATGTAGTCCAACACTGCCAGCGCATACTCGCCAGATAACGCGCGCTCAAGACCGGTTTCGCCGTCATGAACTGCCTCGACTTCATAACCATCTGGTTCGAGGTACTCGGCGACCAGCTCACAAAGTTCTATGTCATCGTCAACTACTAGTATCCGTGGCATCGATCAATCGACTCAGCTTTAACAATTCGTGTGATCCTATCTTAGTGGCGACGCTTTCTTTGTAAAGCATCATGTACGAAAAAGCTCGGTGCTTTACAAAACTTTGCTTTGTCTTAACGAAGTCTTTGCATCGCCGACGTCCTCCAAGCGTCTAAGATTCGACAATGTGAAAAAGCAAAAATGAAGAAAGATGGGACGGCAGCCGGGTCGGTTAATTACTGGAGAGCGAAGTTGCTCGCCTCGGAGGGCCGATTCGACTGCGGTCTCGGTTAAGGGAGCAAATCTTTCTTATTCACATCCGGCTTCAGCCGGATCGTGGGTTGGAGTAACAGCGAGCCGTTAGAGAGTGGTGACACGTGTTAACGGTTCTCCGGCGCACGCCAAGTCAGTGGGCTCGACTTATCCGCTGAAGCTCGATGTGAATGACCGATAGCATTGTCGTAGAGATGCACAAAGAGGAGAAGAACATGAAGCTTAACTGGAAGACTTTTCTTGTTGCCTTATCAAGCGTGGGTGCGTTGGTGGTTATGACCGCCGCCGTCGTTGTTTCCCAGGGGCCGCAGCAGGGGACAGGCGGCCCGCCGCCGCGGGGAGAGGGTTTTCGCAGGGGCCCTGGGCCGCGTGATGGCATGTTCCCTATGTTGCACGGCCTAAATCTGAGTGACGAACAGAAAAGTCAGATTAAAACGATAATGGATAACGAAGCTGCGAACACCAAAGAGTTACGCGACAAACTAAAGGCTCTTCACGAGAGTGAAGCTGACCCGTTTAGCGCGACGTTCAATGAGGCCTCAGTCCGAGCCGACGCAGAAGCCCGGTCTAAGATCGATATCGAACTGCAAGTTTCACACGCGAGGACTATGTCGCAGATCGGCGCGATTCTTACGACTGAACAAAAAACGCAGCTTGCAGCAAGACGAGCGCAATTTCATGAGGGACCACCGCCGCCCCAGCCATAATTCGTGTGGCCGAAGATTTCTGGAGTTGTCCAAACAGTGCCGGAGCGCTCCAGCGAGAATCGGCGAGCGAGTTTTGTCCAGCGTTCCCCAGATGACAGCAACGGGCAGGTAAGGGTTGACCTTGAATAAATACCGGACCTCTTCAAGGTTAATTCAGGGAGTCGGGCCTGCCCGTTCGTCAAGGTGCTGGGACCGCAGGCGTCCTCGCCTGCTAAGTACTTATCAATAACACCAGTGGTCACCCGGCAGGCGGGGACGCCTGCGCTCCCAGCACAGCAGACGAAGAGGTCTTCGGCCAGCCAGCCCTCCTTTCCAGCATTCCCTCATCCAAACTGCAAGTCCTATAGATTCTATCGTTCATCAACTGGGCCGTCGGATCGATGAGGGCAACGGCGTGGGTGAGTACGGATTCTAATCACTGCAATACTCATCGCTCCTAATTCAACGTCCGACGGTTCACCACGTCTCCCGATTCGTGTAGCCTAAGCGGCGTCCGCTCTTTCCCGACGCCCGCTCAGCAGATTCTGACTCCAGTTGGTTACTCACTATGAAGACAATAATCTCCATCACTGCGCTTTCAATCCTGCTCCTCAACCTGTTCATCCAAACGACTGATTACGAGCGGTTGAAGGCAGACGCAGAGACGCAATACAGCCAGGGTTCATACGCCCGGGCTTACGAAATCTATGCTCGGGTAGATAAGAATAAATTGAGTGCCGACGAATCGCGCTGGGTTGAGTTTCGCTTAGCGGACACCACGTGGAGAGCGCAAGCACAAACCGAAACATCCGACACTACAAAATTCGAACAGTCGCAGAAGCAGTTGGAAGAATTGATTCGCACCGCCGATGCCGAACCGGATCGCGATCTTGTTTGGGCCGACGCGCATGAGTCGTTGGGTGACTTTTTCTGGACCCGTCGCAATCAAATGAACTGGGGAAG
>Ga0134124_10000681_pt1 | contig 27069 bp, 26 predicted proteins | sample KB304_FD_96880 | JGI IMG/M metagenome (GOLD analysis project Ga0134124, IMG submission 96880) | Terrestrial soil microbial communities without Nitrogen fertilizer from Kellogg Biological Station, Michigan, USA - KB3-0-4 | ecosystem: Environmental > Terrestrial > Soil > Unclassified ... | reverse complement strand
GGCGTGCAAGCCCGACATCCCCAACCCGGTGATCGTGCCGAAAGCGGGGCACAACATGCACGTCGACAACGCATCGTTTTTCAACCAGACGGTGCTCCAGTTCGTGCAGTCCCACTAGCAGACCAAGCCGGCTGGCTGCCCCGGGCCACCCCGGCGCCCTGATTTGGCGTTGACCTGCCTCGCATTACTTGTCGATCGCCGCGCGATCGATGGTCTCGCGCGTCTTTCAGAGCTTCCGGCGTGTTCGCCAAGTCGCGCGGTACGGTGAAACTAACCATGAAAGAGCGACACGAATCCGCCGGACTTTCCGTTAGCGGTCGCTCGTGACAGACCGCTCCTGGCCGACCGGCTCCTGGCCGACCGGCGCCTGCCAGGCGACGTTTCCGGATGTCCGGTGAGTGACGCACAGCTGCCAGATTCGAACCTAGGTCCGCTCTTGCACGTACAGCCGTCGGTGAAGGGCTTTGCGGGAACAGGCGCTCGCGACCCGTATGGGACATTCGCGACGTCAAATTGGACGGCAAAAAGCCGTCTTTAAGTTTAAGTCGTCAGTCCTGCCAAGCGATGCTTTCTCTTGCGCTGATGCAGCTCGCGTCGCCATGCGCCAGAAATTCCATCACCTGGTCCCGTTGCCGGTCCGATCAACGTGGGGCAACAGCCCGTGCCACCTCGCGCACCTCAGGACTTGCCTGGGGTGCCCCCTTCGCGGACACCCAACATCGCTTCGAGTACGCGTGCTCTGGAATGTTCTATGTGGTCGGTCATCGCCTTCACGGCGGCCTTCTCGTCGCGTGCCTGCAGCGCAGAAATGAAGCGCAAGTGCTCCCGCATCGCCGGCAGTACGCGCATGGGCCGGACCAGGTTTGCATCGAGGCGGATCAGCCGCACATGCAAGCTGTTGACACGATAAATCTCGGACAGGATCTCGTTGCCGACGCTATCGACGATCCGGTCATGCAGCCCCCAGTCCACCGCCTGGGCGTCAGCATCAAGCGTCGGGTCTGGATTGGTTGAACTGGCTCGCTCGAGGATGGCCTGGTGCTGGGCCTCGATCTTCGCCAGTTCTTCGTCATCGGCCGAATGCAGAAACTGAAGCACCGCCTCTCGCTCGATCATGGCGCGAATCTGAAACGCGTTTCGGATGAGCTTGAGGTCGACGGGCGCGATCTGCAGTCCCCGCTTGGGCACAGTCACGATCAGGCGCGCCGCTTCCAGGCGCGGAATCATCTCGCGAATCGCCCCGAGCGGCAGGCCAAGCAGACGGGTCAGCTCGCGCTGCGAGACGAATTGGCCGGGCCGGATGTTCGCGTTCAGGACTTGCTGCCGAAAACTTTCGTACGCCAGCGTTCGCTGTGAAACGACCGGCGCGGGGGGCATCGCCGGCACAGTCTTTTTTTTCATCGCATTCATCGGGCGATCTTCCTCCTGGCGAACGATTGTCACAGGGAACTGCTTACCCGATCGCCGTTCGCGGTCAGCCCAGAGGCACTGACAAATTAGGGAATACCCTAATTGTATCAACTAACATGTTAGCGATAGCCTAGTGACCTGTGAGTTGATGAAGACCCGTGCGAGTCTCCCTCAATGGTTTCCGACTCCTGGCCGATCCGCAAGGAAATGCATGAAGAAGATCCTGAACAACCCGAATGCCTACGTCGATGAAATGCTCGATGGCTTGTGCCTCGCACATCCTGACTTAAAACGTTTGGGCGATGACGGTCGCGTGATCGCGCGCAGCCGTGGCGCGGTAGCAGACAAGGTCGGAATCGCTACCGGCGGGGGCTCTGGCCATCTACCAGTGTTTCTCGGCTACGTCGGCGAAGGCCTGATCGATTCATGTGCCGTCGGCAACGTGTTTGCCGGCCCGCGCATGAACGATTGCATTGAGGCCATGCGCGCCGCCGACGGCGGTGCCGGTGTCCTACAGCTGTACGGCAATTACGGGGGCGACCGAATGAACTTCGAGATGGCGCGAGAGATGCTCGAACTTGACGGCATGCAGGTCGCTTCGACCCGCGTTGCCGACGACGTGGCCAGTGCGCCGGCCGACCAGCGCGACAAGCGCCGCGGCGTTGCCGGCCTCGTGCTGGTCTATAAGGCCGCCGGCGCCAAAGCCGCTGCCGGCGCCTCGCTCGACGCAGTTGCGGGCGTGGCGCAAAAAGCCAACGACGCCTGCCGCTCGATCGGCGTTGCGTTGACCCCCTGCGTCGTGCCCGAGTCGGGCAAGCCGTCATTCGCGATCGGTGAAACGGAAGTCGAATTCGGCATGGGCATCCACGGCGAACCCGGCATCTGGCGCGGCCCGTTGAAGAACGCTGACGCTTTGACCGACGAGATGCTCGAGCACTTGCTGCCCGAACTCGACTTCGCCCGCGGGGACCGAGCCGCGGTGCTGGTCAACAGCTTGGGCGCCACGCCGGCCGAGGAACTGTACATCATGTATCGGCGGGTCGCCGCCGCTTTGGCGCAGCGTGGAATCAGCGCCGTTGCGCCACTGGTCGGCAGATACGCGACCTCCATGGAAATGACCGGCGCTTCGCTGACCCTGATGAAACTCGACGCCGAGCTCGAAGCGCTGCTGGCCGCGCCGGCCCGCTGCCCGTTCTGGAGCGTGCATTGATAATGGATGCGCAACAGCTTAAATCCGCACTGCCACGGTGGTGCGCTGGCATTCATGCTGCAGCGCCGGAGCTCAACGAACTCGATGGCCGCCTCGGCGATGCGGATCTCGGGGCGACGCTCGACAAATGCGCTTCCTTGATCGAGCAGGCGCTGCCGACACTTCCCGACAGCCTCGGCGGCATCTTTAAGGACTGCGCCCAGGTGTGCGCGAAAGCCTCCGGTTCGAGCTTTGGCACCCTGCTGACTGTCGCACTGATGACCGCGGCGAAGCGTACGGCCGGCGTGGTCGAACTTGACCGGCCCGGACTGGCCGCACTGCTTGCCGAAATCGTTTCCACGCTGGCCGCGCGCGGTGGGGCAAATCTTGGCGACAAAACGGTCCTGGACGGCCTGCAGGCGATTCACCTGGCGCTCGCCGCACCCGATTTGACGTACGACCTGAAGCCCCTGGCCCTGCACGCGGTGCAAGGCGCCCTGGATTCGATGCGTGACAAACCGAACCGCGTCGGTCGAGCGCGCATGTTCGCCGACAAGACCATCGGCCTGGACGACCCGGGGATGGTGGCGCTGCAACGCATGGTGCAAAGCCTGTAAGCGCGCCTCGGACTCTTGGAGACAAACGAATGCTCGGTCAAGTGATCGTCAGCGGCCTCGCGATGGGTTGCATCTACGCGCTCATCGCGTTGGGGTACGCCTACGTCTGGAACACGATGGCGATCGTCAACTTCGCCGCCGGCGAATTCCTGACCTTTTCGGCCTTCGTGTTCGTTGGCACCTTCACGACCAGCATGCACATGCCGTTCTGGCTCGCGGCGTTGCTGACGGCGGCCGTGATGGCGCTGCTCGGAGCGGTGTTCTCGCGCCTGGTGTTCGCCCGGCTGCAGCGCCAGCGCGCGCTCGTGGCCATCATCGCCACAGTCGGATTCGGCATTTTCCTCAAAGAGATGGCTCGCATCATCTACGGCCCCGAGCCGATGCTCTACGACAGCCCGTTCGGTGACGGCACACTCCAACTGCTTGGCCTGCGCCTGCCAATGCAGCAACTGGTGATCATGGTGATCGTCGTGATCGTGATGATGCTGCAGTACCTGGTGCTGCGCTACTCGACCATTGGCAAGGTGATGCGCGCGACCGCTGTGGACCGCGACACCGCCGCGCTGATGGGTATCCCGGTCAACCGCGTGCTCGCCGGCACTTTTGCGTTCTCGTCCGTGCTCGCTGCGCTGGCCGGCATCCTGGTCGCGCCGCTGTTCTATGTGACCACCGAGATGGGCACCCTGGTCGGCCTGAAGGGATTCGTCGCAATGATCATCGGAGGCTTTGGCAGCGTGCCCGGCGCGATCCTCGGCGGCGTGCTGCTGGGTGTGGTCGAAAACGTCGGCGCCTTCACGATCTCATCGACGTACAAGGATGCGATTGCGTTCGCAGTCTTGCTGGTCTTCCTGCTGGTGCGGCCGCAAGGTCTGCTGCCAGAACGTTTTGCCGACCGGGCCTGATGGACAGCAGACCATGAACATCCCACCGACACGGCCGCTGGCGTGGCTCTGCGTCGCAGCTGCGCTGGCGCTGCCCATCGTGCTCGACTTGAACATTTACTACCTGCATGTGCTCAATCTGGCCTGGATCGCCGCCATTGCCGCGCTCGGCCTGACGGTGGCGACCGGTATCACCGGCCAGATCGTGCTTGGGCAGGCAGCGCTGGTCGGCCTGGGCGGGTATGCCACCGCGCTGTTCATGATGCGGCTGCATCTGCCGTGGTTTTTGGCGCTGCCGCTCGCGATGCTGCTGGCGGTGGGCGTTGGCATCGCGCTGGGCGCGCTGAGCACCCGGATCAAGGGCCACTATCTGGCGATCACAACGCTCGCGCTGAACGAGATCTTTCGCCTGGTCGCGCTCAACGAAGAGTGGTTGACGGGCGGCCCGATGGGGCTGCGCGACATTCCGACGCTGAGCCTGCCGGCGCTGGGCGAGAGCGTCGACCGGCAGCTGTACCTGCCGCTGCTGGGCGTGGCATTCGGCGTGTATGCGCTGACGACGCACCTGCGCCGGACGCGCATCGGCCGCAACATGCGTGCGGTGCGCGACGACGAGATCGCCGCCGAGGCGATGGGCGTCAACTCCCACCGGGTCAAGACCATCGCCTTCGTGATGTGCAGCGCCTTGGCGGCACTGGCGGGCGGGTTGTACGTGCTGCTGATCGGCTTCGTTGCTCCCTCGAACTTCACGGTGTTCGAGAGCATCAAGATGATGTTGATGGTGGTGCTCGGCGGACTGGGCTCTATCCCCGGCACCTTTCTCGGCGCCGTCGTGATCACCGTCCTGCCCGAAGCCCTGCGCGGGCTGCAGACGTATTACATGGCTGCATTCGGCCTCGGGGTTGTTCTGATCCTGCTGCTGGCACCGCGCGGCCTGGGTGTGTTCGGCGACTGGTTGCTGGGTTCCTTCCTGACCGGCCGCCGCGAGCCCGAACAAGAGGCACCCGCTGGGCCGCTGAGCCTGAGCGCCGCCGCCGCAACCGCCGCACGCGAGATGCCGGCCCGGGCGCAAACCACGCGGCCCGCTGCGCCTTTGCTCAAAGTGCGCAATGTCAGCCGCCAGTTCGGCGGTGTCACGGCACTCGACGCGGTGTCCTTCGAAGTCAAGCAGGGCGAAATTCTCGGGCTGATCGGACCCAACGGCTCGGGCAAGTCGACGATGATCAATGCCTGCTCCGGTACGGTGCGGGTCGGCGGATGCATCGAACTCGGTACCGATCGGATTGAAAACCTGTCACCGTGGCACATCCATGCCCGCGGCGTGGCACGCATCTTCCAGAACGTACGGCTGTGGGAGACCATGACCGTGCTGGAGAACGTCATGGTCGCCTGCGGTGCGCGCCGCGGCGGCGAAGCAGCGACCCGCGGCGCCGCGCTGGCCGCGCTTGAGCGCATGGGCGTGCGCCATCTCGCCCAGCGGCGCGCTGGCGACCTGTCGTTCGGGCAAAGCCGGCTCGTGGAGATGGCGCGCGCCGTCGTCAGCGAGCCGCAAGTTCTGCTGCTTGACGAGCCGGCCGCCGGCCTGCGCGGCGGACTGATCCTGGAGCTGTCGCACATCCTGCAGCGGCTGCGCGCCCAGGGCATGAGCATCCTGGTCGTCGAACATCGCATCAAGCTGGTGATGAGCATGTGCGACCGGGTCGTGGTGCTCAACCTCGGCCAGAAGATCGCTGAGGACGTGCCGGCTGCAGTGATGCAGTCACCAACCGTCATCGAGGCCTATCTCGGCGAACGCGTGCCCGATCCGACTGCCGCCTCGAGCGATTTGGCGCTGGCAACGGTGCGCTGATGCCTTTCCCGCACTTCCCATCATTCAACCCACTGCGCCATGCGGCGCGATTCCACAAGGAGCCATGTCCATGAAGAACATCCCGAAGCTAGTGCAAGCTGGCTTGCTCGGCACGGCGGTCACCGCTGCGCTGGCGCTGATCCCCAACCAATCTGCTTTCGCGCAGGCCACGCTGGGTGTGTCGCTTCCGCTGACGGGGTCCAAGGCGCTGGTCGGGCGCAACTACAGGCAGGGCGTCGAACTGGCCATCGCCGAGATCAACGAAGCCGGTGGCGTCCTCGGCAAGCCGCTGCTGGTGGTGTTCGAGGATGACCAGGGCGACAACACCAACGGCGCCATCAACGCCGTGAACAAGCTGATGCAGGTGAACAAGGTGCCGGTCATCATCGGACCGCACTACTCGGTCACGCAGATGGCGACGCAAAAGACCTACTGCAACGGCAAAGTCATCTCCGTCACCGGCGGCACCTCGGTCGCCATCACGCACAGCGGCTGCAAGTACGTAGTGCGCACCCGTTCCGACGACGATGTGCAGGCCAAGGCGCTGATCGACTACGCGCAACGCGAGCTGAAGGCCGGCGAAAAGACCGCCATCTTCTACGCCAACGACGACTTCGGCAAATCCGGCCAGGCACGCGTGATCGCGCAAATGCAGGCACTGAACCTGAAGCCGGTCGCAGTCGAAAGCCACAACCCGAACGACAAGGACTACTCGGCCCAGCTGGCCAAGCTGCGTAACGCAGGCGCCGAAATGGTGATCCTGTGGGCACACGACACCGACGCGGCGCTGATCGTGCGTCAAGCCAAGCAGTTCGGGCTGCCCTTCAAGTTCGCCGGGGCGGTACTCAGCGAAGAGGCGTTCCTGAAACTCGCCGGCAGCGCAGCCGAAGGTGCGATGAGCGCGTCGTATTTCGTGCCGACCGATCCCAACCCCGCCGTCCAGGCGTTCGTGAAGAGATATGAGGCGCGCTTCAAGATGGCGCCGGACGTCTGGTCCGCCACCTACTACGACGCCGCAGTGCTCGCCGCAAAGGCGATCAACGCCGCCGGCTCGACCGATGTCGACAAGGTCCGCGCCGCGTTCGGCAAGGTGCAGTACGACGGATTGCTTGCCAGCTACAAGTGCGACGCGCTGGGCGACTGCAATCACCAGGTCAATATCGTCGAGATCAAGAACGGCCAGCCGGTGGTTCGCTCGGCGGTCAGGTACTGAGGCGCGAGATGCTGGCCGATCTGCCGCCTGCCGTCGTTGCCGAGGCGCTCGAGCTGGAGCTGTCGCATGTCGATGTCTTCTACGGCAAGGTGCAAATCCTGTTCGACTTGTCGATCAAGGTGCAGCGCGGCCAGGTCGTCGCGGTGATCGGCGCCAATGGGGCCGGCAAGTCCACAACGCTGAACCTGATTGTGGGCAAGCTGAAGCCGGCCGCGGGCAGCGTGCAGCTGGGCGGCCAGGTCATTCACACCCGCTCGGTCGAGCAGGTAGTGGCCGGCGGCATCGCGTGCGTGCCGCAGCGGCGGCGAATCTTCGGCACGTTGACCGTGCTGGAAAACCTGGAGGTGGGCGCCTATGTGCGCCGCCACGACAAAGCGGGCGTGAAGGCGACGCTGGCCGAGGTCTACGAGCTGTTCCCGGTGCTCAAGCGCAAAGAGAGCGAGATGGGCGGCGTGTTGTCCGGCGGCGAGCAGCAGATGCTGGCTGTCGGCCGCGGCCTGATGGCCGGCCCGCGCGTCCTGCTGCTCGATGAGCCCTCGATGGGTCTGTCGCCAAAACTGACCACCGAAATGTTCCGCGACATCCGGCGCATCGCGCAGGGCGGCCGTACGGTGGTTATTGTCGAGCAGAACGCCTACGCTGCGCTCGGTGTGGCCGACTACGGCTATGTGCTGGAAGGCGGGCGCATCGCACTCGAAGGATCGGCGCAGATGCTGCTGCACGACGACCACGTCCGCGATGCCTACCTGGGCGCCTGAGAGGACTGCCGCGATGGGATTCTCCAGAACCAACGAGGAAACGGCACAGGAAGTGGCCAGACTCTTGCCGCAGCTGCGCGAGCTGCTTGGCGATCGCGCGGTCACGACGCGCGCGGTGCGGGCGCACCACAGTCACGGCGAGGGCCTGCCCGATCCGGGCCAGCCCGATATCGTCGTCTTTCCCCTGACCAACGAGGAGGTCGCGGCAGTGGCGCGGCTGTGTCACCAAGCCTTGGTTCCGATCATCGCATTCGGCAGCGGCACCTCCATGGAGGGACATGTTGCGGCCATCCACGGTGGGGTCTGCATCGACTTGTCGCGGATGAACGCAATCCTCGAGGTCTCGGCCGATGCTCTGGACTGCCGGGTACAAGCGGGTGTGACGCGCGAACAGCTCAATGCGCAACTGCGCAGCAGCGGACTGTTCTTCGCAGTCGATCCGGGCGCCAACGCCTCGCTGGGCGGCATGGCTGCGACGCGCGCCTCCGGCACTGCGGCCGTTCGCTACGGGACGATGCGCGAGAACGTCATGGGGCTGACGGTCGTGACGCCCGATGGGCGAATCGTGCGCACCGGCACACGTGCGCGCAAATCGGCTTCCGGCTTCGACCTGACGCGACTGTATGTCGGCAGCGAAGGATTGCTGGGCATCATCACGGAGGTTCAGCTACGGCTGTATGGTCTGCCCGAGCACGTTGTTGCCGCCGTGTGCCAGTTCGGTACGCTGCGCGATGCGATGGACACGGTGATTGCAACGCTACAGATTGGCATTCCGGTTGCCCGGATCGAACTGCTCAACGACGTGCAGATGGATGCCTGCATCCGCTACTCGAAGCTCGATGAGTTCGAGCCCAGGCCAACCCTGTTCGTCGAGTTCCACGGCAGCCAGGCGGCAGTTGCCGAGCAGGTCGCGACGGTTCAGGAACTGGCCAGGGAACACGGCGGCAGCGGTTTTCGCTACGCCGACCAGCCGGAAGACCGCTCGCGGCTGTGGAAGGCGCGGCATCATTGCTACCACGCCAATCTTGCGATGCGCCCCGGCTGGAGCTCAATGGGCACGGACGCCTGTGTGCCGATCTCTGAACTCGTAAACTGCATCGCCGAGACCGAGCTGGATATCCGCCAAAGCGGCCTGTACGCTCCCATTGTCGGTCACGTCGGTGACGGAAACTTCCACCTGGGCATCATCTACGACGACAGCGATGCCGACGCGCGTCGGCGCGCCGAGGCACTGGCAGAGCGTGTGGCGCTGCGTGCGATTCGACTCGGCGGAACCTGCACCGGCGAGCACGGCGTGGGCCTGCACCGGATCAGCCAGATCGAGGTCGAGCACGGCGAGGCCATCGAGCTCATGCGCGACATCAAGCGCGCGCTCGACCCGCTTGGAATCATGAACCCCGGAAAGATGCTGCGGCTGTGAGCCGGCCATTTGCACATCACGCCCCAGAACCCACCTTATGCCCCTGATAACTTACCCAACATCACGTGCTGTGGCACGGCGGACCCGCCGCTTGCCGGGCGCCGCATGTATGCGGGCCACCCGCAACCTCTTCCAACTCCCATTCAAAATCAGGATCCTTACATCATGAGCCTCGAAATCACCGGCATTGTTCCTCCCATCGTCACTCCGTTCACCGTTGAGGGCGAAATCGACGAACAGGCGTTTCGCAACGTCGTCCAGTTCAATCTGAGAAAGAAGGTGCATGGCGTTTGCGTCGGCGGCAGCAGCGGCGAAGGCCACACGCTGTCGGTCGACGAGTTCGTGCGCCTGATGACGATCTGTGTCGAGGAGGTCAGGGGCGCGGTGCCGGTGCTAGCGGGCATTATCGTCAACAGCACGCGCGACGCCGTCATTCGCGCCAAGGCCATCTCCCATCTGCCGATCAAGGCGCTGCAAGTCACCCCGGTGCACTACGTTTTCAAGCCGGACGACGAGGCGACTTTCAAGCACTTCAAGGCGCTGACCGAGGCCGTCAAGATCCCCGTCATCATCTACAACGTCGTGCCCTGGAACTATTTGAGCCCGGCGCTGCTGATCCGCCTGATGACCGAGCTGCCGGGCGTGCAGGGCGTCAAGCAAAGCGCGGGGGACCTGAAGTTGATGGCCGACCTGCTGATCGGTGCGCCCAAGGGTGCCAAGATCTACACCGCGGTCGACGCCTTGCTCTATCCGTCGTTCGCGCTCGGCGCGCACGGCTCGATCGCCGCGAACCCGGCCGCCGTCCCCGGCGTCTGCGTCGCGCTGTGGAATGCGGTGCAGGCCGGCGACCACGTGAAGGCGCTGGAGATCCACAAGGCGCTGCTCGGTTTCTGGAATGCCATCGTCGCCGAGAACCTGCCAGCCAATATCAAGACGTCCATTTCTCTTCAGGGCGTAGCCAGTGGCGTGCCGCGAGCACCGATGCCAGCCACCACCGACGCCCAGCTTGTGAACATCAAACGCGAGCTTGACAAGGTCTTGCGCTTCGACGAGTCCTGATCTACCCATCCATCGGACGGCTGCTTTGACCGAATCGCCCCCTTCGCTGCGCATCCAGGCCTACGAAAGCTTTCGCCGGTGCGTGCTGGCCGGCCGCATCCGGCCGGGGCAATTCATTTCGCAACGCGAGCTGATGCAGATGCTGGGTGTGACTCTTGGGGCGGTGCGCGAAATGATCCCGCGACTGGAGGCGGCACGCCTGATCACCACTGTTCCCAAGCGCGGCCTGCATCTGGCGCACATAGACCTCCGGCTGATCCGTAACGCGTTCCAGGTGCGCAGCATGATCGAGCGCGAGGCCATCGCTCACTTCATGCAATCGGTCAGTATGAGCGAGCTCGACAGTGTCGAGCTGTCCCACCGCCAACTGCTCAAACGTGCCGAATCCGACGCGCCCGATGCGCGTCTGGATGAAGACGCCCAGGCGATCGACTGGGGCCTGCACGACCGCATGGTCGACTCGATGGGAAACGAGATCCTGTCCGAGGTTTATCGCGTCAACAGCCTGCATGTGCGCATGATGGCGCTGGAGATGACGCAGCTGCGGTCGCTGCGCGTCGTGCCGGCAATGCAGGAGCATCTGCGGTTCATCGCCGCGATGCGAGAACGCGACACCGACGCAGCCGTCGCTGCGATGCTGCAGCACGTCAGCTGTTCGCGCCAGCGCGTCATTGACAGCGCGTCGGGCGCCCCACGAGTCGGCCCACCAGGCAGCCAATTGCACGCGGCTACACGCCGACCCCTTTCATGAATCCATCGTACCAAGGAGATATCACATGAACTTCACACTTCAGCGCCGCAGCTTGCTCCAAGCCGGTGCCGCCGCCGGCGCACTTGCTACGCTGCCAATATTGGCGCAAGGCAGCGCATTCAACTGGAAACGCTATTCGGGCCAGAGCATTGAAGCGCACCTGATCAAGAGCCCGCGCGGCGAATTGCTGCAGCGCTATGCGAATGAATTCGAGGCGCTGACCGGCATCAAGGTCGGCATCGACCTGGTGCCCGAGCAGCAGTCGCGCCAGAAAGTTTCGATCGAATTCAATTCCGGCAAGCCGAGCTTCGACGTCGTCCAGTTCGGCTACCACGTGCAAAAGCGCCAGTTCACGCGCGGCGGCTGGCTGCAAGACCTGCGTCCCTATATCGCCGAGGCCGGCGCGGAGTTCGATCGCGGCGACCTGGTGCCCTCGGCCATCGCCACGGCGGTCGAGGCCAATGGCATCTGGGACGGTATGCCGCTGAATCTGGATCCATTCATGCTCTACATGAACAAGGAACTGTTCGCGGCCAAGGGCATTGCGGTGCCCAAGACGCTGGTCGAACTGCAAGGCGCAGCTGCCAAGTTGCACGACCCATCCAGGGGGGTGGTTGGCATCGTCGGGCGCGGCCTGAAAAACGCCAACGTGCCGCTGTGGGGCATCTTCATGCTCGGCGCCGGCGGTCAATACATGAACGGCGGCAAGCTCACAACCGATTCGCCCGAAGCCATCGCCGGCGCGACGCTGTACCGCGATCTGCTGAAAAACTATGGTCCCGCCGGCATCTCGGGCTTCAACTGGAACGAGGCCCAGAGCCTGTTCCTGCAGGGGCGCGCGGCGATGTGGATCGACAGCTCGGGCTTCTCCGCCCCGCTGGAGGACCCGACGAAGTCGCGGGTGGTCGGCAAGGTGGGTTATGCGGCGGTACCGGCGGGCAGCAAGAAGCGGGTGACAGCCACGTTCAGCGACGGCATCGGCGTATCGGCCTATTCCGCGAACAAGGGGCCGGCTTGGTACTTCGTACTTTGGGCGAGCGGCAAGGCGATGCAGGCGCGCCTGCTGTCCAATGGAGGCGGCGCACCGATTCGCGCGTCTGGATTCACCAACAAGGCCGAGCTCGCCAAGATCAACCCGGAATATCTTCAGGCGCTGGCCGAATCTTTGCGCATCGCGGTGCCCGGCTTGCCCGTGATCGAACCGGTCACCGAATTCCGGGACACCTTTGGCATCGCCCTGGTGAACATACTGAACGGCGGCGATCCCGCCAGTGAACTGAGGAAAGCAACGGCCGAGTTCCAGCCGGTGCTCAACAAGAGCGAAGCGCGGGTCTGACCCATCCTACAAGGGAACGATCGAGATGATTGATGGCGACCGGCGCCGCCTGCACTGGTTCATCCTGCCGGCACTGCTGGTGGTACTGGCCGTGGCAGTGTTCCCTTGGGGCTTCACGCTGTGGATGAGCCTCTTCGACTGGAAGATCGGATCGGCGGCGCACTTCATCGGCCTGGAGAATTACGCCGGCCTGGCGAGCGACACTCGGTTCCTGTGGTCGGTGGTGCGCACGCTCGTGTTCACCGCGCTGGCCGTGGCCGCCCCGCTGGTACTCGGCACGGCGGCGGCCCTCGTCTTTCACCAGCGCTTCCCGCTGCGCGGATTCCTGCGCGGCGCGTTCACCCTGCCGATGATGGCCACGCCAGTGGCAATCGCGCTGGTCTGGACCATGATGTTTCACCCCCAGCAGGGCGTGCTGAACTATCTCCTGTCGCTGGTCGGCATTCCGCCGAGCGAGTGGGTGTACTCGCCAGCCCTGGCTATTCCCTGCCTGGTGCTGGTCGACGTCTGGCAATGGACGCCGCTGGTGATGTTGATCGTGCTCGGCGGGCTGGCCTCCCTTCCGACCGATCCCTTCGAGGCGGCCTATCTCGAAGGAGCGTCGCGTTGGCAGACCCTGCGCCACGTGACCCTGCCGATGCTGATGCCCTTCGTGCTGGTGGCCGCCGTGATCCGCATGATCGACGCGCTGAAGACGTTCGACACGATTTACGTGATCACGCAAGGAGGTCCGGGCACCGCGTCGGAAACGATCAACCTTTACCTCTACCTGCAGGCGTTTTCGTTTTACCAGGTCGGCAAGTCGTCGGCCGTCGTGGTCGTGTTTTTTGCCCTGGTCATCGCGCTGTCGCTGTTGCTGTTCTGGCTGCGCAAACGGGTCAGCTACCATGATTGATCGTCCCCGCACTGTCGTTCAGCGCTGGCTCGACCGCTCGGTCCTCGCCCTTGGCGTGCTGCTATTCGTCTCACCGGCCGTCTCGGTGTTCCTGTGGATGTTGTCGCTGGCGTTCAAGAACGAGGTCGACAACCTCGCTTATCCCCCGGTCTTCATACCGACGGCGCCAACCCTGGCCAATTTCGCCAGCGTGTTTCGCGAGAACAACTTCCTGCTGTACTTCTGGAACAGCATCATCGTGACCGGCGTGTCGACCGCGGTGGCTCTGCTGATCGGCGTTCCGGCGGGTTACGGCATCGCGCGGCTCAAGGCGAAAAAGCTGCTGCTGGTGATCCTCATCGCGCGCATGACGCCGGCGATAAGCTTTCTGATACCCCTGTTCACGCTGTTTCAGGCGCTGGGGCTAACCGGCTCGATCACGCCGGTTGTCATCACCCATCTTGTGATCACGGTGCCGATCATCGTCTATGTGGTCTCAGGCTATTTCGAGACTCTGCCACCCGAACTCGAAGACGCCGCGCTGGTCGACGGCTGTTCGCTGTGGCAGCGCTTCCGGTATGTCGCGCTGCCGCTGGCACGGCCGGGCATCACGGTCGCGGCGATCCTGGCGTTCATTTTCTCGTGGAACAACTTCATCTTCGGCGCAGTGCTGGCTGGGCGCACCACGCGCACCCTACCGGTGGCTGTGTACAACGTGCTGACCTTCGAGCAGGTGGCGTGGGGTCCGCTGGCTGCCGCGGCGCTGCTGGTGACGCTGCCGGTGCTGGTGCTGACCATGCTGGTGCAAAAAGAGATCGTCGGCGGCCTGACGGCTGGCGGCGTCAAGGGCGGCTGAGTCGTCTCAGCGTCGGAACTTCAAGGGCAATGATCCATGGCGCGCGTCCAACTCAGTCAAATTCACAAGAAGTTCGACAAAGTCCAGGTCATCAAGGGAGTGGACATCGATATCGCAAGCGGCGAGTTCGCGGTGTTCGTCGGCCCCAGCGGCTGCGGCAAATCGACGCTCCTGCGCATGATCGCCGGCCTCGATTCGCCCACTGCCGGTGAGATCGTGATCGCCGAGCGCGTTGTCAATCAGCTGCCGCCGAAGGAGCGCGGCATCTCCATGGTGTTCCAGAGTTATGCGTTGTATCCGCACATGACCGTCGGCCAGAACATGGCCTTCGGCCTGAAGATTGCCGGAACTGCCAAATCCTCGATCGCCGAGAAGGTGGCGGCCGCGTCGAAAATTCTTGGGCTCGACACTCTGCTGGACCGCTTGCCGCGCCAGCTATCGGGCGGCCAGCGCCAACGCGTCGCGATGGGACGCGCGATGGTGCGCAATCCGCAGGTGTTCCTCTTCGACGAACCGCTATCGAATCTTGACGCGAAGCTGCGCGTGCAGATGCGCGCGGAGATTCGAGCGCTCCACCAGCGTCTAGGCACGACGTCGATCTATGTTACCCACGACCAGATCGAGGCCATGACAATGGCCGATCGCATCATCGTGCTGCGCGACGGACTGGTCGAACAGGTCGGCACGCCTGTCGAGCTGTACGATCGACCGGTCAATACGTTTGTTGCAACCTTCATCGGCTCGCCATCGATGAACCTCCTTCCCGCGACTATGGCGGCAGACGGGCGCAGTGTCACGCTCGATGGCGGGGCTAGCCTGCGATTAAAGCAAGCCCTGCCAACAATGGGACTTCGCAAGGTCGTGCTGGGCGTCAGGCCCGAGCACCTGCACCTTGCATCCGACTCTGCAGCTGCGCTGCCGGTCGTCGCGCAGCTCGCCGAGTTCACTGGCGCCGATACCCAACTGCATTGCACGCTTCACGGCACACAGCTGCAGGCAGTGCTACGCGAACGCATCGGGGTCGCAGCCGGCGATTCGCTGGCGCTTACGCCAGAGCAGTTTCACCTTTTCGACGCGGCCAGCCAGCAACGAATTGAAACCGCGATTTGCTGATCCGCTTGGTGCCGCGATCGCTGCAATGCTTTGAGGCATTGGCCCACGCGAGAGCAGACTAGGCCCACCCCGCCAAGTTCAGCTATGGCAGGTAACGCCGCCTACTCATTTCGTTGATCGACAGTCGCGATCGACCCTATGCGGTCCTACCGTTCTCGCAATTGATCGCCGAAAAGCAGTCTGTCGTCCGAGATCGTGACCGACCGTCCCGCAGCACGGATACTGAGTCAATGATGGGCTTGATGTTTAATCCAGACGTAATGCCAGCTGCCTGTTCGCAAGCCAGGATTTCGGCTCATTGAAGTAGCCACAGTCGGCCAGCTCTTTGGACAGCAGTTGGCGCTTGTCGGCCAATGTCATCACCCCCGCAACAGTTGGGACGCCCGCTTCTGAAGTCTCTTCAGCCAGCGTCGTTGGTTCATGCGCCTCCTCCAACGCGTCGGATGCGGTTGCAGGTGGGCTGGGCGAGTACGAAGTTGCGAGCGAGGTCCCGGCGAGCGTTCTTCTGGCGGCCCGCGGGAGTCCACGGGTGTCGACTTTGAGCGGCGTCAATTTCTGCCCGCTTTTAGGTAGGGGAAAACCATCGCCCGCTGCTTTGCTCTGTTGACGCTCCTCGACCCTGGGGCCGAGACTTTGCTCGCAAGACCTGAGGAGCGGAAATCCATGAGGAACTCGAAGCTATTCGCGCTGTTCATCGTTGCGATGTTGTCGCTCGCGCCCGTTTGTGCCCAGACCTTCCCGACCAGGCCCATTCGCTTCGTCATGGCATACCCGGCGGGCGGTAGCTCCGACATCCTTGCGCAGCCGATTGCTGCCGAATTGTCGAAGAGCCTGGGTCAGCCGGTAGTGATCGAATACAAGCCTGGCGGCGGCTCGACGATCGCCGCCGACTTGATCGCGAAGTCACCGCCCGACGGTCACGCGCTCGTGATCCTTCTCAGCCCTCTCGCCATCAATGCCACGATGGTGCCGAACCTGCCCTACGACACGGCGAAGGATTTCCGCGCGATCACCCTGGCGGCGAGGCTGCCACTGGCCGTGGTGGTGCGGGCACAGTCGAATCTGCGTAGCGTCCAGGACCTGGTTGCTGCTGCCAAGGCTAATCCGGGGAAGCTGAAATACGGTTCCACCGGGCCCGGCGGCTATCTGGGCGCCGAATACTTCAAGTCAATAGTCGGCGCGGACATCGTCCACGTGCCCTACGCGGGCGCCGGGCCTGCCGTCGCTGGCGTGATCGCTGGCGAGGTCGACTTTCTGTTCGACAGCCTGTCAAACTCGCTGACGCAGATTCGCGAGGGCAAGCTGCGCGCCATTGGCGTATCCACCGCCGCGCGCTCGGGCGTGGTGCCGCAGGTGCCAACCATCCAGGAGTCCGGTGTGCCTGGCTTCGAGATTTCGGCTTGGTACGGCATCTTCGCCGCGGCCAACACGCCCACACCTATCGTTCAGAAACTGAACGCCGAGATCGTGAAGGCGATGAACTTGCCCGAAGCACGACAGAAGATCGAGAACTACGGCTATGAAATCGTTGGGTCCACGCCAGAGCAGCTGGACGCACACCTGAAAAGCGAGATCGTGCGCTGGAGCAAGGTGGTCAGGGAAACGGGTGCGAAGCCGAACTGATCTATTCAGTCACCGCACCAACGGGTGCAAGGAACAAAAATGAAAACCAGGTATCTTGCGCTTGCCTTCTTTTGTTTGGCTCCGACTGCGCGTTGGCGCAAGCTGCCGATCTTCCGGCCCGAATGCAAGGCAGTTGGAAGACGCAAACAAAGAACGGCGACTCGACGATTGAGTTGATCGCAATGGCCTCGCCGGACAAGGCCAAGGTCAAGGTGACCCTCACCGGCGGCACGGTCCGGCCGCCGCACGGCGGTTCATGCATGTTCGGGACCGTGGAAACGGTTGCGCAGAGGACGGGCGACACATGGCTAATCGTCGCACCCCATAGGGAGTGCGCGACCTATACCATCACCATCAAGCCGGTCGAGGGAAAACAGCGGTACGAATGCACGCTCGTCCACGATTTCTTTTTCACCGGCCTCGCGGGCGTGATCTTCTACGAGTGGTGATGCGGGCTTTTTCGTAGCGGCGGTTTCATAGTCGTTCAATGGAGGTTCGCGCAAATGAAAAAGATTGGTCTGGCAGTCATTGCCTTGGTAGTCGTGTTCTCAAGCGCTTTCGCGGGTCCCAAGGAAGACGCGCTACTCGTTGTGCAAAAGTGGGGCAAGGCCTTCGTTGAATCGGACGTCGATGGAATCCTCAAGCTGTACGCACCCAATGCGCTTTTCTTCGGCACCGGCAGTCAGACTTTGGTGACAAGACCAGAGGACGTTCGCAAGTATTTCGAGCAGGCTCTCCTTGTGAATCGACCGTATCGTCAAGGCGCTTTCGCTCCACCACCGCGTTTTCTCTCCACCAACTGAAAAAGGAAGACCATGTACACGTTCATCCGCGAAGCAACCTTCAAGACCATGGCAGACGCAGTACGCGGCATGTCGGTCGCAACGCAGATAGTCAAATACTACAAAGATACGATCGGTGCGGATTTGCAGCTGGCGCGGCCTATCAGCGGATCGCCGCTTCGCCTTCGCTTCATCACGCAACTCGAATCGTTGGACAAATGGCAAGCTGATCAGACAAAGGTTGTGCAGGACCCGGCGTTTCACAAGCTGCTGGCTGAATTCGCTCCGCTGGTAGACGGCAGCAAGACCTACGACGAGATTTGGCGCTAACGCAGATTCCCGGCAACGTCACGGCGACCGATTGCTACATCATTGCATCAGCAGTTACCGAGCCTTGTATGCGGTCGTTGAGTCGCCGTCAAGTGAGGCACAGAGGTTTATGTAAACGCCACTTCCCACGGAGGAGTCCCGATGAACCCACGTTCGATCCTTGCCGCTTTTGCGTTCGCCGCTGCCGCGTGCGCGCCTGCGTTCAGCCAACCCGTTGCCGTCTTTGCCCGGATCTACGTCGCTCCGGGCCGCGAGGCGGAGGCGCAATCTCGTCTCGAAAAACTCATTGCATATGTGGTCGAGCACGAGCCGGATATTGTGTATCGGTTTTACCGCGACCGCTCCAATCCCCAGAGCATCCTCACGTATGAGGTGTATCCGTCCTCAGAAGCGGCGCAGCGGCACTTGAGGGAAATCCTGCCAGCCGCACAGGCTTCGCTCGGTCCGGCGCCAGAGGGTCTCTTCACGAAACCTACGGAGATTCAAGTCGGCATTCCACTAGGCCGGTGAACTCGCTGCGAGAAGTCGGACTCGAATTGGTGATGGCCATTGAGGTCGCTTGTCCGGAGAGGCGGACCAGCCAGGCGTCAGAGCCCGCGCGAGCACTGCGCAACGCTTGAGCCTGATCGCTGAAATTCCCCGCGTACCACCTGTTTAGGTCGGGAAACGTCTAGACTTCGCTGCTCCAAACCGGCCCGTCGCGAGCGGCTCCTTCTGGCCGGCTGCTGTTGTTGCCCCAGCGACGGCGAAGGACCGCTGTCAGTCTAAGTTGTCATAGCGACGCGTTGGAAATCGAAGTGGACCACAGGTCCGTCGCATGAACTCGGCGCACCCGGCTCGCGCTTTACTCCGGCACGATGTTCGCAGCTTTGGCCACCTTCGCCCACTTGGCAATTTCGGAAGCAATGTACCTCCCGAATTCATCGGGACTCAATGCGCTTTCTGCTTCCACACCCAGTGCGCCAAACCGCTGCTGTACTTCCGGCATTTGGTTGATTCTGATGAACTCTGCGTTAAGTTTGCTAACGATCTCATTGGGTGTTCCGCGCGGCGCAAATATTCCTACCCACACAGTAACTGAGAATTCTGGCAACCCACCTGACTCTGCAACGGTGGGCACCTCGGGAGCCAAAAGCGACCGCCTGGGGCTCGACACTGCAATCGGACGAAGCTTCCCGGACTTGATGTGGGGCAGCGCGACTGGAAGTGTTGGGAACATCATCGGAATCTGGCCGGCGAGCACATCTGCAATTCCCTGACTGTCGCCCTTGTAAGGGATGTGCACGAGATCGATACCGGCAGTGGTTTTGAGTAGCTCTACCGTCAGGTGATTTGACGTTCCGTTTCCTGCGGATGCATAGTTGATCGAGCCCGGTTTCTGCTTGGCGAGCGCGATCAGCTCTTTAACACTTTTCACCGGAAAATTCTGGTCAACCACCAGAATATTGGGGGATGAGGCAACTAAGGCGACGTGCGCGAAGTCTTTCATCGGATCGTAGGGAAGTGCCTTGTATTGGCTGGGCGCCATCGCGATGTTGCTCACCGATGCCAGGAGTAAGGTATATCCATCGGGTTTGGACTTGGCCACTACGTCGGCGCCCAAAGTCCCGCCCGCCCCAGCGCGGTTCTCGACCAACACGGGTTTACCCAGACTCTCAGATAGTCTCTGTCCAACTATGCGAGCGACTATGTCATTTATCCCCCCGGGCGGAAACCCAACGAGCAACCGAATAGGCTTGTCAGGGTAGCCTTGCGCGCTCGCTGGCGCCGAAATGGCGAAAAGGGTTGCAGCAAGCACCGCAAGGCCTGCGAGTCTTAAAAGCAATTTCATTTTCTTTTCCTTGGTGGATCGAAGATCATCTGCACCTGAAAGCGTTGGTCACACAACCGGTGCGGAGCGCTTTTCAATTTGCGCGTGAGCTTCGCCGGCCGACATGCTGACCGGCACACCATCTCGCGCCAAACGTTTGCGAACGGCATCCACCGGCAAGCACCGCCAATCGAGATTGGCCAAGTCTGCTGCAACTGCGGCAAAGGTTCCAGCCGCTTGACCCTGGAGCCCGGTTGGCGCCATATTGCGCGCGAACTTATCAACGTCATGTGTCATTGATGCGCAACGGCCCGCAACTATGAGATTTTCCAGTTCGGTCACCATGCAACTCAGTGGAAATTCGAAGCGCATCAGTTTTAGCGTCATCTTGCGCGCCCACGTGTCGCTAGGGGAGCCTTCATGACCCAAGTCGGGTCCATGTACTTCGGCAGTACCGTAGTCGACGGATGTCATTACTGCAATAGAGTCCTTGAAACGGGACCCAGCTGCAATATCAGCGTACGTCAAAACGTACCGACCGCTGATTCTCCGTGTTTCTCTCACCCCCAAAAACGCGGATGTATCTACCAGGAAACTACCACCAAAGCCCGGTAGCAGCTGCCTGCAGGCCTGAACAATGCCACGCAATTGCTTCCGCCCTTCAATTTCCGCTCGGGTTATATCCGCAGCATTAGTGCCATCAATGTTGTAGACGCGCGTGCTGTTGCAGATGAGTATGGCGCGGTCAACCAATTCTGGGGGGTTCACCCCGCTGAAGCGAAGGTAACTAATCGGCGCTGCCTGGTCGACCAGTCCGCACCTTTTTGCTTTTTCAACAATGGAAAAGAAGCCGTCGATTCGAACGATTCCTTGCGCCAGATCCACGACGTGTCGACCATCGTCTTGCGCAAAGTCGTCAGGATGATCATCGACGTATTGCTTGAATTTGCGCAGATCAACGTTCCCGATGCGCCCCATCACCGTGGTCGGTCGCATGGCCCCGTCCTCCTCACGACCCTTTGCAAACGGCAATCCGGCGCGTGCCGCAACGTCGCCATCGCCGGTTGCGTCGACGACGATTTTGGAGAGGATTGCCTGTCTCCCCGATTTGTTGTCAATGACAACACCAAAGATCTTGCCCTCCTGTATCAGAGGCTCAGATACCCAGCTGTAGAGCAGCACATCGGCGCCCGACTCAAGTACCAGATCCATTGCTGTCGACTTGTACGCCTCGATGTCCCAAGGGACAACTTCACCCAAGCCAACTCCCTGCTCTGTGGCGAGGCGGGAAAAGAACTCCAGCGGAAAGCCGACGAGCTCATTTGCCGGAATGACAATGAGCCCCATCGCCGATCCTGTGGCGGTTCCGCCGAGGAAACCGGCTCGCTCGAGCAATAGCGTTTTCGCCCCATTGCGTGCTGAGGCGACAGCTGCAGCTACCCCAGCAACTCCACCGCCACAAACGACAACGTCAACGCGTTGCGCAATTGGTATTTGCTGCTCGCCCATTGCTAGATGGTCATCCATTATTTTGAACACGGAACTATTCTTCCTTTCCAAAAAACGCCAGCCTGCTGGTTGAAGGAGTACCGGCAAGAGGCCAGACTACTGCTCCATCTTGATATTCGAGGCCTTCGCTATGCGGGCGTACACCGCCACCTGCTCCTTCCAGAATTTGTCCAACTCTTCGGGCGTTGAGCCGACACCTTCCGCACCGGCGTCCTTAAGACGAGCCCCGGTGGCCGGATTGTGGATGGCCTTTGCCACTGCGGCGGAGAGCTTCGCGATGACAGGCCTCGGCGTCGCAGCTGGTGCGTAGATGCCGACCCAGAACGGCAGGTCGTAACCTGGCAGCCCGCTCTCCGCCAGCGTCGGCACGCCGGGAAGAACGGGCGAACGGCGCGTCGTGGTCACGCCAAGGGCGCGAACCCGGCCCGAGTTGATGTTCTGCACTTCCGGCGGCACGCCGTCGAACAGCATCTCGATCCGCTCGCCCAACAAGTCCGTGAGTGCGGCCGACGTGCCTTTGTAGGGCACGTGCTGGATGTCGACGCCGGCCATGTTCCGGAACAGCTCCGAGGCAAAGTGGATGCCAGTGCCCACGCCGGACGAGCCGTAGCTGTACTTACCGGGATTGGCCTTGAGCAGCGCGATGAACTCGCGCAGGTTCTTCGCCGGCACGGTGTTGTTGACCAGCAGCACCAGCGGGAACTGGGCCACATACGACACAGGCGCAAAGCCGCCGATGGGGTCGTACCCAAGGTCCTTGTAAACCTGAGCATTGACCACGGCAGAAGACACCGAGTGGAACACGAGCGTGTAGCCGTCCGCGGGCGATTTGGCCACCACGCGCGACGCGACCACGCCGCCGCCGCCGCCCTGGTTCTCCACGACGACCGGCTGACCCAGTACCTCCGCCATCTGCTGGGCGGTGATGCGCGCGATCAGGTCGATGCCACCGCCGGCGGCAAAGGGCACTAGCATCCGGATCGGCTTGCTGGGGAAATTGTCCTGCGCCCAGCCGTCAACAGGCGCCAGGTTCGCTGCAGCCATCGCTACGGCGCCGGCCAGCAGCGAACGGCGGTTGAGGGTCCAAGCGTTCATTGTCTCGTCTCCTTTTCGGCCATCATGCGGGCCAAGCTCTCACGATAAAACGGTGCCGGCTGGAGCAGGACGCTCTCTTGCGTTGCCATCAGCGGGCGCACTTTCTTCAGATATTCGATCCAGCGCGGGTCGTCAAACAGCGCAGCGCGCATTTCAGTGCGCGCCTGCATGGATGGATATCCCCACAGCGTGGTGATGCGGTTCAACATGCCAGTCTCCGCCACGTAATAGCCCAGCAGGTGCGGCAGATACTCCATCTGGACTGCCCGGCCTTCCCCTTCGTAAATCTCGAGGAAGGCCTGGAGCTTGCCCGGGTGGAACGTGTAGACGCGCTGCTCGACGATCAAGACGCACCGCTCAGGTATTGAACTTGTACACGTGGGTGCGCATGGCGAGCTCGGGAACCGGCATGCCGGCGTTGATGTCGGCATACCGCCGGGCCTCGCCTTCGGCAATTTCGTTGGCGCGCTTCAGCACTGCATCCACCGCCTCTCGCGGGATGAAGCACACCGCGCCCTCGTCGGCAACAACGAGGTCCCCCGGGCGCACCTGCACGCCGCAAATCCGCACGGTGCCGTTGATGGCCACGGTCTGCAGCCGCCACTTGCCCGTGATCGAGCTGACGCCGCGGGTCCAGACCGGAAACCCGATCTCACGTTGCTGCTCGATGTCGCGCACGCCGCCGTCAACCACGGCGCCCACCTCGCCCTGGCGTTTGCCGATGGTGGCTGACAGCCCGCCCATGTTCGAAATGCCCATCACGCCTTCGATGACCAGCACGTCGCCCGCCTCGGCGAGGTTGTGCGCCTCGATCTCGGCCATCTTGGAGACGCGTTCCTTCGCGCCCTTGTACGCGTTGTCGCGCTGTTCTATGTTCCGCAGGGTCAGCGCCGGACCCACGATGCGCAAAAGCGGCAGCGTGGGCGCGAGCACGGACGCCGGGATCACACCTTCGAGCCCCATCTCGTCCATTGCGTCCGAGACGGTGCCGGTCAGGTCACCCAGAGCCTTGAAACCCGCGATGACCGAGGCAGGATAGCGGTCAATGTCCAGCCGCAGGATGGTCTCCGGCGGCACCTTGCCGATCGGCTTCTTCTCTTTCATTTCAAACGTCCTTTACTGCATCACAGCGCGGAAGAGGCGCATGAAGTTGCCGCTGGCGATGGCCTGCACCCTGTCAGATGGCATGCCGCGTTCCTGCAGGGTGCGCAGCAACGCCTGCTGGTCTTCGAGCGTGTTCACCGGGTAGCGCCAGGGCCAGGTGCCGTACACCTCCGGCTTCTTCATGAACTCCTGGTAGCGCTCGGCCGGCTGGTCGGTGATGAAATCGGAGCCGATGCCGACATGGGCACCGCCCATGCGAGCGACAGCATGTTCGATATGGCGCAGTACATCAGCGGGTCCGGGCGTCTGCCCCGGCATCAGCACCAGCGGCGGCAGGTAGGTGATGCCGAGCACGCCCCCCTTGGCCGCCATCGCGTCCATCAGCGCATCGGTCTTGTTGCGTGCGTTCGGGCACAGCGAGTAGCAGTTCGCATGAGTGGCCGAGACCGGGTGGCGCGAGGCTGCCACGGCGTCGAGCCCGCTTTGATCGCCCACGTGCGACAGGTCGATCACGATGCCGAGGTCGTTCAGCGCGGCGACCAGTTCGCGGCCGAGCGACGAGAGGCCCGCGTTGGCAGGCTCGGAGCATCCATCGCCGTAAAGGTTGCGGATGTTGTGAGCTATCTGGATCACCCGCACCCCCAGCGCATGGAACAGTTCCAGCTGCTTGAGGTCACGCTCCACACCCGGCACGTTCTGGTAACCAAGAACGATGGCCAGTTTGCCGCTGCGTTTCGCGAAAGCGAAATCGTCCAAGCTCTCCACGACGTGCACTAGGTTGCCCATCGAACGCATGCGTTCGCGGTACGCGGCGAGTTCGTTCAGCGAGTGCCGCAGGTCTGGCACCGGGTTGATGCCCCTGTAGTTGTTTAGCGTAATGTGGATGGCATGCACCCCTTGCGCCAAACAGTCCTGCACGTACTCCGGCGTGATCCGCGCGCCGTTGAGCAGGTCGAAAATTTGAAACGTCATCGTTTTCCCATAGTCCACAGCATGGAACTTGTCGGAGGTGTGACTCTAGACTTGCGCAGGATTCAAGTCAAAATACCGGGGCGTTGGTCCACAATACGGACCTTTACAGAGGAACCTGTCTTGAGCACGCAATCCCTGGACCGTGCAATCAGCCTGCTGCACATTCTTGCCGCTAGCGGCTCGGAGGGGCTGCGCCTGATTGACCTGCAGGAGGAGTCGGGGCTCACGAAGCCCACGGTGCACCGCATTCTCGATACCTTGCGCGACCACGGCTTCGTCGAGCAGGTAAGCGCGACCCGGCGTTATCGGCTTGGCAATGAGCTGGCGGTCATCGGTTGGTCCGCGGCACGCGACGTACACGATCTACGCGACCTGTGCGAAGAAGACATGCAGGCGGTCGCCGCGCGCACGGGCGACACAAGCTTCCTAACAATTCGCTCAGGTCATGAAGCAGTATGCATCGACAGGCAGTCCGGGTCATATCCGGTGAAAGCGTTCACGGTGGAAGTCGGCACCCGACGACCCTTGGGTGTGGGGGCCGGCGGGATCGCGCTGCTCGCAGCGTTAGATGAGGAACGTGCCGAGCGGTTCATCGCAGCCGCCGAAACCCGGCTGCAGAAATTCCCGAACGTGAAGCCACAGCAGTTGCGGCGCGCAGTGGTCGAAGCGCGTGCAAGGGGCTACTCGTACAGCGAAGGCTTTGTCCTCAAGGGAGTGCGTGGCTTAGCCGTGCCCATCATGGGCCCCGAAAAACGAGTGCTGGCCGCGCTGAGCGTGGCGGCCATCGACGAACGCATCACGCCGGCACGGATCCCGGAGCTGGTTCGCGTCCTACACAGCCATGCGCGCCGCATCGAGCATCGCCTGGCAGCTGCCGAATCACGCCGACAGCCTCCGCCTGTTCGCAAGGTCCGCGCATCCAGTGTGACGGCGTCATGAGCGACCGACGGGAGGCGGGAATGGTCCCGGTTTACTTAATCAGCGGCTTTTCTTCTTGGACTGATGGGCGCGCGAGGCGCGGCACACCGCGCCATCGGCGGTCTACGATCGGACGTAGAGCCGCCGGCGAATTGCACCCGACCCTTGCGGCTGTTCATAGGCTCGAAGCGGCGCCAAGAAGCGGTCGATAAACTCGACGGCGATTTCAACGCTGCTCAAGCGGAGCAGTGGCGTTGGAATTAGTCACCTGCGACCCCGGAGGAAGAGCAAGCGCTGTGGGCGCGCGGAAAGCCAGCCCGATTCTTCGTCGGAGCACGACTTGCATCTGGATCAGGAGATCTGAACCGGACCGCAACCAAATTCAAGCTCAGGCTTCATGTCGGCAGACTGGGCCACCTTTCCAGGAACTCCCCCAGGAGCCGGTTCACTGCTTCCGGCCTCTCCTGCTGCACCCAATGGCCGGCGCCGTCGACGAAATTCGTACCGACCCATTTGGAGCAGACCTCGTTCGTCATTCGTTCGAGGGCGCCAGGTGCTTGGTAACTGCCCCAATCCCGCGTACCGGCGATGAAGCAGGCGGGTACGTCGATGGTGCGGTCCGAAAAAGCCCGCAGCTCGGAGTTGTACCCGGAATGAAGGCTCACCCGATAGCCCTGCAGGCCGCCCTGGAAGCCCGTGCGCCGGTACTCAGCCGCGTATACCGCCATCTCATCGTCCGGCAGCCATTGGCAGCCAGTAATCTGCTTCGAACCGGGCATCTCTGGCGCCACCGTTTCGGCCATGGTTTTGTCCAGGTCCATGACGTAGTAGGTCGGCATCTTCGCGAGCTCGCTCGCGCTCCACGACGCCAGCGGGTGTGGATTGTTGTCTTTCCAATCGCCACTCTTGAAGTGGTAGTACGCGCGAAGGAAATCGTGAACGCCCTGCGGGCAGTGCCACATGTCGGCATTGGCCTGCGGCGTCGAGTAGTACCAGCGGTAATGCTTGCGCGGGCGGGCTAACTGCGCCAGCGTCTCTGGAATTGCCGCTGCTTGCGAGCTTGCCTTCGCGGGCGCCGCGGCGGTATTCATCGGCAGCACGGGAGCGCCGGGGAACGGCGCGCTCATGAGGACGACGGAGCGAAACACATCTGGTCGCACCAGGGCGCACCACGCGGCGACCGGCGATCCATAGTCATGGCCAATGACGGCCGCGACCTGGTCATAGCCGAGTGCCTTGACCAGACCCAGTGTGTCGCCCACGCGGTTCAGGAATGTGTACGCCAGCAGATCGTCTTCGTAGGCGATATCGGTGCCCGTGGTCCTGCCATAGCCGCGCTGGTCGGGCGCGACCACGTGAAAGCCGGCTGCCGCGAGGAACGGCAATTGCTTGCGCCAGCTGAACGCCAGCTCCGGAAAGCCATGCAGCAGGACGATACAAGGACGGCCGGGACGCTCGAACCCCGCCTCGAGCACGTGCATCGTGCAGCCGTTGTTGTTGTCGATCAGGCGCGAGCGAACCCCGCCGGGCAGCGCGTTCTGGCCATACAGCACGTGCGTGTTCATGAGAGCTTCCATAAAGACCGGTCCGCTCATTGTCC
>Ga0134124_10000679_pt1 | contig 27136 bp, 24 predicted proteins | sample KB304_FD_96880 | JGI IMG/M metagenome (GOLD analysis project Ga0134124, IMG submission 96880) | Terrestrial soil microbial communities without Nitrogen fertilizer from Kellogg Biological Station, Michigan, USA - KB3-0-4 | ecosystem: Environmental > Terrestrial > Soil > Unclassified ... | reverse complement strand
GGGATCTTCACCAGCCAGCAGCTCTGAATTGGACGCATTTGACGGATCATCTTTTTTTCCTACCGAAGGAAGGGAAAACCAGCTACGGTTTGAAGCCATGATTAGCCGACAACTGAACCACGCCATTGCAGAGTGGAGAGACTGCAGACGTCGCGAAAAAATGGCGGAATTACGAAACAAAGCCAAGAAGTTATTTAGTTTCAACAGGGCGAGGGAGTGCGGAGTCGGAGCACCCCAGCGAGCAAAAACGCGCAGCCATACCTGCCGACGCACGGCGCGTCAACGCAGCGGACCGCGCCATCCCTGCGTCGGTGCGCGGTCCGCTGCTGATCACGGGGGCGAGGTGTTGAAGTAACGAAAGGCCACAGCGACGGTTATTTTCCTGCATGTCTACGACGAATTTCACGCAGTCCGCGCAAAAGGGCATCATTCTCGCCGGTGGATCGGGCACGCGTCTCTATCCCGTCACCCAGGGGGTGTGCAAGAGCCTGCTTCCGATTTACGACAAGCCCATGATTTATTACCCGCTCTCCACTCTCATGCTTGCGGGTATACGCAACATTCTCATCATCTCGACGCCGCACGATGTATCCCGGTTCGAACAACTGCTGGGGGATGGGACACGCTTCGGCCTGAATTTTCAGTACGTGGTGCAACCTCGGCCTGAAGGAATCGCGCAGGCGTTCCTGGTGGGTCGCGATTTCATCGGCTCCTCGGGCTGTGCGCTGGTGCTCGGCGACAATATTTTCTACGGCCACGACTTCGCCGGATTCCTCAGGCAAGCCGGTCAGCAACAATCGGGTGCGCGGATATTTGCTTATCCCGTGCAGGACCCCGAACGCTACGGCGTAGTGGAATTCGATCCGCAGGGGAAAGCGCTGAACCTCGAGGAAAAGCCTAAGGCGCCCAAATCGCGCTACGCCGTCACCGGCCTTTATTTTTACGACAACCAGGTGGTGGACATCGCGAATTCGTTGAAGCCTTCCGCGCGCGGGGAGTTGGAAATTACTGACATCAACCGGGAATATCTAAGACGCAAACAGTTGGAAGTTGTGGTAATGGGCCGTGGCATGGCATGGCTCGACACGGGGACGCACCAGACCATGCTCGAAGCCTCACTCTTCATTCAAACCATCGAGACTCGACAAGGTCTCATGGTCGCGTGTCCGGAAGAAATTGCGTTTCGCTATAAATACATTACGGCGCAGCAACTGGAGGAGACGGCATCCGGCATGAAGGGCAATGCGTACGGCGCGTACTTGCAACAGTTGCTGCAGGAAAAGGTGTTCTGAAAGATTCTACCGGTGTCGTCTCCACCATGAAGGTTACCCAAGCCGCACTGCCCGGGTTGCTCGTTCTCGAGCCGAGGGTATTTCGTGACCCCCGGGGCTATTTCCTGGAGAGCTACAACGAAAAAACTCTGGCGGAAACGGGTATCCGTGAGCGCTTTGTGCAGGACAACTACTCCTATTCGATCCACAACGTCGTGCGCGGCCTGCACTACCAAATTCGACCCCAGGCCAAACTCCTACGGGTTGCGGTAGGCGAGATTCTCGATGTGACGGTGGACCTGCGGCGCAGTTCACCGTCCTTCGGACAATGGTGTGCCATGAACCTTTCCGAGGCGAACCAGAAATTGTTGTGGATCCCTGCTGGTTTTGCGCACGGGTTCCGCGTCCTCTCTGAGAATGCTCACGTGATTTACAAGGTGACCGATTTTTATGATCCCGCGGCCGAACGCACGATCGCATGGGACGATCCCGAGTTGAAGGTTGATTGGCAACTCAGCCATCCCCCGATAGTCTCGGCGAAGGACGGTCTCGGTGTGTCCTTTGCAGACGCTGAGGTATTCGCATAACGACAGAAGAGCCCACCCTGGCCGCCACCGGCCGCTCCTGAGAGTGAAGCTGTGAATAATGTCACAGCAATGTCTTGACAGCAGTCGCCCGGCAAGTGCAGAATCACACGCAATCACGGTAAAACACCAGCCGCTTTACCTACCAGCCTCTGAGGCTCTTGCCTCTTACAAACTCCCCTGGATCAGCCTCGCGCAGGCGAGCCTGGTTCGCATAGAAAGGCTGGAAGCATGATAAGCATCGTGCGTAATTTGTGGCATGACAATCAGGGTCAGGACATCGCTGAATACGCGGTAATGCTGGCGGTCATTTTGGTGATCGTCGTCGGTACCATACGCTTGGTGGGCGGCAATGCCAACAACGTGTTCTCGTCTGTAGGCAGCTCCGTTCAATAGTGGTCAGATTCGAATCGCGGCCGCATCGCCGCGAGAGCATAGTCCAGGGCGAGTGCAGAGGCTTGGCCGCGCGTTGGGATAGTTGCGGCCTGTCATCCTGAGGAAGCGGAGCGCGCACACAGCAAGCGCTCCCGACGGAGGATCTGTGCATTCTGGGACGATGGCAGCGCTTCGTGTTCTGCACGCAAAACTGGATGGTGGCAAGGAATGCATGAGGCCTTCGCTTGCTTGCCGTCCCGCTTCGCGGGACGAAAGACTGCGCTCAGGAGGACAACTCTTGGGGGATGATTACCTCGCGCCGAATTGCAGGCGCAATCCAGCCCGGGCGAGAATCGGTGGACCCACGGTAAGCACCGGGGTTCGTCCCACGTCGTAACGCCGGTTGGTCAGGTTCTCGACCGCGACAAACAATTCGATCCCGTGACGCAGAGTGTGTGATGCACTGGCGTCGAGAACGAAATAACGTCTCAGCAGCAGTGTGTTCTGGTCGTCGTCAAACTGGTTCCCTCCGAAGCGTCCCTGCACTCCGAGAAGGACAAAAGGCCGGAAGTAGCTCGCCTGGAAGGTGAACTGGTGGCGGGGAACCTGCGGAACATCGAGGCCCACCAGGCTCGGATTCAGCCCGGCCAGGGCCGGATCGATGGTGAAGCTGGTCACCGAAGCGTCGGTGTATTCGTAGCCGCCCGAGAGTGTCACCGAATTGCTCAGGCGTCCACTGGCTTCGAGCTCCACTCCCTGAGAGCGCGTGCTTCCCAGATTCTGTCGCTGCCGGGTGATCAGGTTGGGAGTTGTGGTCAACGTGACGTTGGCCACGGGGCGTGTGATCTGGTTCCAGAAAAAATTGCCGCGGAGCATCACGCGCTGGTCCCATCCGGTGACGATAGCGCCGCCTTCGGCACCAGTTAGGCGTTCGGCGCGAAGGTTAGGATTGAATTCGGTAAACACATTGCCCGCGCGAAACCCGCGATAGAGCTCATTCAGAGTGGGCGCGCGGAACGCCCGGTAACCCGAAGCGGTGAGAGACACATTGCTGGTCAGCTTGTGCAGCAGCGCCAGCCGCGGGCTGAAGAAGGTCTCGCTGCGATCAGGGAGGGGAACCGCGCCAACCGCCTGCGCGGGATTGGGCGGCGCGAAGGCATCGAAGTTCTGCCAGTGGTCCACCCGTCCGCTTGCGGTCAGGAGCCAGCCCGGAGTCACGCGGATGATGTCCTCGAAATAGGCGCCCCAGTTCACCTCGCGTCCTCCGCCCTCAGAAGTGCTGGTGGGATTGCCGCCGAAGAATCCCTGCTCGTTGGTTTGCCCGTGAGTGTTGGCTTCCTCCAGGCCCGCCACCAGAAGCTGGCGCGCCCCCAGCGTATGCTGCCATTGGGCGGAGAATCCTACCTGCTGGGCCGGGACCTTTTGAGTGCGAGTCAGGCTCTCGCTATTGCGATTGGCGGCGATGGACGAAAACGACTGGTTCAGGCTCTGGCGGCTGGCGTAGGCGTGCAGTGTAAATAACCCCAGTTCATGGCCGTCCCAGTTTCCCCCGAGGTCGAGCTCCCGGATCGTTGTGCTGTTGGTCTGCAGCGGCGTTCCATTGTGCCGCGACTCTCCGAAGAGAGATCCACGAACAAAAATACTGCCGCTAACACCAAACTTGCGTCGCACGGTGAGGTCGCCGTTAGCATCCTGCGAGTTCACGGGCGTGTCTACAGTGCCTCTCAAATCAGAGGGCACTGCGATGTAGCCGTCGGTGCGGAAAAGCTCTGAGGTCAGCCCGATGGACCAGGGTCCCATGCTCCGGCTGACGGCCAATGACAGATCGGGTGAGTTCTCGTTTCCGTAGGCGGCTTCGAGCGAAATTGCATTCCGGTCGACGGGCGTCCGAATAATATTGATGACTCCCCCGAGTGCGTCCGACCCATAAAGATGAGATGCGCCGCCGGTGGCCACTTCGATGCTGCCAATGCTCACGCGTGGTACACGGTCCCAGTACACCCATCCGCCGAAAGGGTCGTTCAGAGGGAATCCGTCGCTGAGTACCAGGGCTCGGCTGGCGCCGCTTGCGCCCAAGCCTCGCAGGGAGACGCCTTGCGTGGTCGGATTCGCGGCGCGGCTGGTGGTGCGGCGAAAGAGGCTGAATCCCGGAACCTGGCGCAGGATGTCGTCAGTCCGGAAAGCGGCAGTAGTTTGTAAGTCTTGAGCAGAAAGAATAGTGACACTGGTCGCGCTGTCAATGACCCTAACACCTGTGCGATTGGCCGTGACCGTCACCTGCTGGGCCGCGGAAGCGGGCAGCAACACGATCTGAAGAAGTTCGGCGCCGGCGGCCCAGGCCACGGTTCGCGTCTGAAATCCGGCGGCGGAGGCTCTTACTTCTCCTGAGTCGGCCGGCACTTGCGCAAATGCGAAACCGCCCCGATCGTCGGTGGTCACCGTCGCCGAAGAGGCACCGCTAATAAGTACCACCTCGGCTCCAACAATCGCTGCCCCGGTCTGATCGCTGACTACGCCGGATATCTGGCGGGGCGGCGGACCTTGAGCGAACAACGCGAGAGGCGCGCTCAGGCTGAGCAACCCAATCCACAGGATTCGCGGCGCCAGTGATGACCTCCGGAATGATGACAGATATTGAAAAAGCAGGAAGATCCCCCTGATCGAATCCGTGCCAGAAGATGCCTTCAACTCAATGTACCGAAAAACCAGCTTGGATCACAATGCGTTGGTGGATACTGCATGTAGGGGCGGGAATTTATGGGTCGGGGACCTTTGACAGATTATGGCATCTTCTCGCGACGTCGATATTCGCCGCTCACAAACTGCAATGGTTTTCATCTTGAACTCGTGAGGCGCGCACCGCCGCAACATTAACTGTTGTTGTATCAATTACTTACGTAATCCCCCTTGGCATGTCGATTGCCCTCTACCTTGGAATATAGGAGCGTGGTTCGTCACCACCTTCCGCAAGGGACATCAGCAACATGCCGCTTCGCAGATTAGGGGTTCTTGCCGGGATAGTTTCTGTTTCGGCCTTGTGCTTCGCTTCGATCGGATCCACTCCCGCCCAAGTTGCCGGCGGTCAAGTTTCGCTGGCTGAGCGGGAACGTCACGTATGGAGTTCTGCAGTGCACGATTCAGAATTCGCCACCGTGGCGCACCCGGCCGCGCGCGCCGAATGCGGGGCAGTGCAGCCGCCACAGGCGTTGGCCACCCCGGATCCCTTGTTGGACGAGACCGACTTGAGCGCGAAAGTCAGTGTCAGCTTCGTCATTGGGACTGACGGCCGAGTGCATAGCGCGCTGATTCTGGAAAGCGCTGGGCCCAACGAAGACCGGACCATCCTTGATACCGTGCGCTTCTGGCGTTATCGCCCCGCCCTGTGCAATGGTGTACCAACTGAGGCAGAGGCCAAGGTGGAGTTTTCCAGTCGCTAGGAAAATTTTCGACTAGAATGACCCAGTAGTTGTCTTAAGTTCAGACCGGTAGGCGGGGATACGGGCAGCCATGGACGATCCCAAACTGGTGGCTCAATCTCTGCTCGCCCAATCGAAAACTAGCGTGCTCCAGGCCATGCGGCACTTCGCCCTGGAGCAAAGCGTAGAAGAATCGGTGAAAGTGACATTCGAACCTGAAAGCGCGGGCCGGCAAACGTGCACGGCATGCGGAAGCCCAAATCGCAAGGGAAACAGTTTTTGCGCCAATTGCGGGGTGCCATTGCAGAAGGCGCCGGAAGGGGCGGAAATCGCGCCCTCGAGTCCGAAGGCCATACCGGAAGCGCCCGGCGACCACCACTATCATCATCATTATCATCATCACTATTTCTCCGGGAGCGGCGGTATAGAGCAGGCGGCAACTCCCGACGTGCGGGCGGCGGGCGGCAGTGGCTCTCCCAGTCGCGACCTCCCTCGGGTGCGTACGCCGCTCAGCGGGGCGTCAATGAGCCGGGCCGAAATCGCTCTTCGCAAGACGACCCAGGATTGGGCGATGGCCTGCAACACGAAACAACTCGATGATCTCGTTGACCTTTATGTTCCGGATGCCACGGTTCTGCGGCCGAATGTTCCAGCAGTGCGCGGCGCGGCCGCCATTCGCGAATTCTTCTTTGGACTGCTCGACGCCGGAATGAGTGAAGTGGAAATGGATTCCCAGCGGGCTGAATTGTACGGCGACTATGGCTACGAGACCGGGCGTTGCAAGTCACTGGTCCCGAGCGCCGTGGGGAAGCGCCGCGAGGAGCGTGGCAAATATCTGGTCCTGCTCAACCGCCAGGCCAACGGCGACTGGAAGATTCTTGCGGATAGCTGGTCCAGTGACCTCAGTCTCGGAGGCGTGACAGAATCGCCGGTGAAGCCGGCGGCAGCTCCCGGCGCTTCGATTGCGGGGCCGCTGCGTAAGCCTTAGGTTTTGTTGTCGTCCTGAGGCAGTAGCTGCTTCGCGTACGCGAAGCAGTTGCATCGTCGAAGCACCCCTACGCGCTCCACGGCCCGCCGCAGTATCTCATCGAAAACTACTTGGAATCGTTCGTCAAGACGCTAGGGTCCTTCGACTACGCCGGTCCATTCGCGAATCACCAATCGTGTATCGTGCCAGTCGCCCTTTCGTATGAGCCCGACCGCATCATGTCTTTTCGATTTTGGGTAAGAAGATTGAGTGAGTGCGGCAAAATTCCAAGGTTTGTCTGGAAGCAGACGAAATTGGAAATCGATCGAGTTGGGTGAGCGTGGGTTGTAACCAGAACGTATTTGGAACTCACTGAGGTGCAATATCGAGCGCAGCGGGAACACGCGATGGAACAGCTCTCGCAGTATTCGGAATGGTGGCGAAATCCGTTGCCGCAAAAGCGTGAACATACCTACAACCTGGCGATTGTCCCGGTGTTTTTTTCGCATTCGACATCATGACGGGCTTCCGTGATATGCCTGAAGCGAAGCAAGAAGCGGAAGTTACCCCGCTCCTTATCATTCTGCCGCGAGGATTCCTACACAAAGTAAAAGGCCCCGAACCTGTGTGCCAGGATTGGGGCCAAGTATGCCTTGACCGAGAAATTTAGGCGCCGCGGGCCTTGGCCAGGTTCTTGCTCTTGGCAGTGGTGCGACGAGTGCTAGGCACGTAGCTGCAGGTTCGGAAATCATAGTGCTGCCCGAGACAATCGGCGCACATGTGGACCTGGTGAACTTTGCAATGGATCACCGGCAGGTCGCCGTGGCAAATATCGCAACCGCCACGAACCCGTCGGGTCGAGCTCTTGGGTTCTCCCGAAGCCGCCTGGCTTCCAGCCGGAGACTGGAGGGCGCGAGCTTTTAAGAAAATGCCCGAGGCCGCGATCAAGGAGCCGAGAGAGACTCCGCATGCACCCAGGATGAGAAGACTAGTGTCCGGATGTTCGCCCAGTGCCGCGGGCAACATGATCAATCCGATGCACGCTCCCAGCGCTCCCAGGACGATCAACCCGGTGCCCATTTGTGATGACATCTTCAGTGCCTTCTTGGCGTGGCAGAAATTCGCTCGCCGCAAAACTTGGGGTGACCTGCCATTGCGACCATAGCGAGTTCTCTGGTTTAACTCCAGATGACGAAAGTCACCCCAGCCCCAAAATTGACCAGGCAATGACCGAGGTAACTTGTCTCACCTTACCGCGGAACCCTAACATCCTGGAGGTATGGCGCTCTCGTCCCTGGTGGTATGTGCTGATTTGAAAGCCGTGCAGGTGCTCAGCCAGATTCTGCGGGAGCTGAACATCGAAGCGGAGCATTGCGGCGATTTAGCGCAGGCCACGGCGCGCCTTGCGGCCCAACACTTCGACGCGGTTGTCGTCGATTGCCAGGATCAGATGCCTGCCATCGAGTTGATCGCGGGTGTGCGCAAGTCGCAAATCAACCGAAGCACGCTCATCATTGGGCTGGTTGACGGACGGGAGCAGGTCCGAGACATTTTCGGTCAAGGTGCGAACTTCATTGTCTACAAACCGGTTTCGGTGGAGCGGGCGAGCAGCAGCCTGCGGGCAGCGCGAAGTTTGATGGCACGCGAAAAGCGAGGCAAATTGCGGGTTTCTCTCCATGCTCCGGCCTCGATTACGTACGCCAATGCGGAGAATGTTGCGGCCACTCTTCTCGATTTGAGCGAGGATGGGCTGGCCATTCAGTCGGAACGCCGCTTGCCTCCCCGCTGCAAGGTTTACTTTCAATTCAATTTGCCGGGAGAAAAATCCTCCGTCCGGCTTTCTGGCGATGTGGTGTGGCAGGATTCTTCGGGACGCGTCGGCATCCGTTTCGTGGACGTGCCGCAAACTTCCCGGCGCACCATGAATGAATGGATCAAGAGCACCCTTGCCCGGCTGGCCCAGGCCGAGCAAAACGCACCCCACAAGGAACAGGCCCCTCCGCCAGAAGTGGTGGCCACTCGGCTGGCCGGCCTCGGGCTTTCTGCCGCCTCTTCGAATCGCCGCATCCAGATGCGTCGCGCTTGCCGTCTGAGCGCTGATGTCTTCCGCCTGGGCGAGGGCGTTCCCAATCGTTGCACGCTAAGCGATGTAAGCACCGGCGGCTGTTACGTAGAGACTCAGTCTCCGTTTCCTTCACACACGGTATTGGATATCGTGGTTCGCACCCACGACATGAAATTGCGGGTTCGGGGAACGGTGCAGGTGGTTCATCCCGGCTTCGGGATGGGAGTGCAGTTCAGCCTCAACACCGCCGAAGAGCGGCAACAGGTAAAACAGTTGATTGCTGCGCAGGCGGCTCAAGACAGTCTGGCGTAGAACCTGGAAATACGAATCATCCCGAGCGCCGACTCGAGCCGCGCAGGCCCAATGAGAGCAAGTCGAGGCACCCCTACATGGCCACGCAATGATCAGCTTATGGGGGTCCTTCGACTCCGCTGAGGATGATTGCGGTCCGGAAAGTATCAGCCCACGGCCTTGCGGAAGTAATCCAGCGACAGGCGCAGTCCGGTTTCCAAATCAACCTTCGGATTCCATCCCAGAAGGGTCCTGGCTTTGGTGATGTCAGGGCAACGTTGTTTGGGATCGTCCTGAGGCAAGGCTTCATAGCGAATCTTGCTCTTGGATCCGGTCACGGCCAGCACTCGTTGGGCACACTCCAGGATGGTGAACTCGGTCGGATTGCCGATGTTTATCGGCATATGCTCGGTTGACTTGGACAGCCGCAAGAATCCGTCAATCTCGTCGCTGACGTAACAGAAACTACGCGTCTGGCTGCCGTTCCCGTACACCGTCAAATCTTCGCCGAGGAGCGCCTGCTTCATGAAGTTCGGGACCACCCGGCCATCATTCAGCTGCATGCGAGGGCCGTAAGTATTGAAAATTCGAACGATGCGCGTGTCCACCTTGTGATAGCGGTGATAGGCCATGGTGGCGGCCTCGGTGAATCTTTTGGCTTCGTCGTACACCGAGCGTGGCCCGATGGAGTTTACATTGCCCCAGTAACTTTCTTTCTGGGGATGTTCCAGGGGATCGCCATAGCATTCCGAGGTCGAAGAGACCAGATACTTGGCGCCGTATTTGTGCGCGATGTCGAGCGCGTGAAATGTGCCCAGCGACCCGACCTTAAGAGTGGCGATTCCGTGCAAGGCATAATCCACCGGACTGGCGGGGCTGGCGAAGTGGAAGACGTAATTCACCGGGCCGCAGTCAAAGGGCTCGTTGACATCAATTTGTCGAAATTCAAACCGGCTGTCGTTGCGCAGGTGGTCAAGGTTCGAAAGCTTTCCCGTGACCAGATTGTCTGCGACCACGACGGAGTAGCCTTCGGCCAGCAGGGCATCGCACAAGTGCGAGCCCAGGAATCCGGCTCCGCCAGTCACCAGCGCGCGTTGCTGACTCATGACTTGTCGAAGTTTCTTGTGGGCGGAGCTCCAGCGCCGGCCGTGACCGCGGGAATTCCTGCGGGGCGGCCAACGCTGTAGTAAGTAAACCCGCGCGCGGCCATCACGTCTGGATCGTAAAGATTGCGGCCATCGATCACAATGGGATACTTCAGCAGCTTGTGCAGACGATCCAGATCGAGCGTGGCGAACTCTTCCCACTCGGTAAGAATCAGAAGCGCATCGGCGCCACGGGCCGCTTCGTACGGATCATTTACGAACTCAGTGCTGGAGTTCAGGACCTCGCGCGCGCGCGCCGTTGCCGCGGGATCATAAGCGGCAATCTTGCAGCCCTCCTGCAAGAGCGAGTGCACCAGCAGAATAGCGGGCGACTCGCGGATATCGTCGGTTCCACCCTTGAAAGCCAGGCCCAGCGCGCCCAGACGCTTGCCTCGCAGCGTCCATAACGCGGTGCGCACCTTGCGCAGGAAGCGCTGGCGCTGGTCCTCATTGATGCGCATGACTTCGTCCAGCAGCCGGAACTCGTAGCCGCACTCCCGCGCCACCGAGCGGAACGCCAGCAGATCTTTGGGGAAGCAGGAACCGCCGTAGCCGATTCCGGGATTCAGAAAGCGTGGACCGATGCGGCTGTCCGTCCCGACTCCCTGGCAAACCTGGTGCACGTTCGCTCCCACCGATTCACAGATGGATGCGACCGCATTGATAAACGAAATCTTCATGGCCAGGAAAGCGTTAGAGGCGTGCTTGATCAACTCGGCGCTCTTGGCGCTGGTGACGATCAGCGGCGGAGGAATTTGCGCTCGGTCAGGCGCGGGAATCGCGTCCTTCTTTGTGTAGTAGCTGCCGTCGGTCAGCGGCGCATAAATCTCGCGCAGCACGGCGGCGCAGCGTTCGTTGTCGGCTCCCACCACGATGCGGTCAGGATAAAGGAAGTCGGTGACCGCCGTGCCCTCACGCAGAAATTCCGGGTTGGAGGCGATATCAAAAGAATCCGGCGGGGCTGCATTGCGCAAAATAATCTTGCGCACCCAGTCGCTGGTGTAAACCGGGACGGTACTCTTCTCCACGATGACCTTGTAGCCGTTGATGGCCCCGGAAACGCTGCGGGCCACGGATTCCACGTAGGAGAGGTCAGCTTCCCCCTGCTCGGTCGGCGGCGTACCCACGGCGATAAAAATCGCCCGGCTGGCGCGCACCGCCTCCGGCAAATCGTCGGAAAATGTGAGGTTATGTCCGCGATGCCGCTTCAAAAGCTCAGGCAGGAACTTCTCGTGGATCGGGACTTCGCCCGCGTTGAGCGCCGCCAGTTTGGCCTGGTCATTGTCCACCACGATTACTTGGTGCCCGAGGTCGGCGAAGCACGCCCCCGCTACCAATCCCACATAGCCTGAACCAACGATTGCGACTTGCATTAAGAATGCTCCGGCAGCAAAGCGAGGTAATCCCGCTCCGAAATTAGCAGACTGATTACTTTAGCATCACCGCCCGGTGGGACGAAGTGACGGTGGTCACACGTGGTGGTTCGGTTTGGACGGGTCGATTATCATACCGGCATCATCCTGAACGTGCGAAGGATGGAGCGCGTAGCGGATATCGACTTTCGCGGCAGTTGTGGCTGTTGGTGCCAGATCCTTCAGGAGGACGCCGGGAACAGGAAGATGCCAAAACTGATACACCACCTGTTCGACCTCTAACCGCTGTCGCCGCCAGTAAAACTTTTCCCCTTTCGCTCGGACCCAAGAGCGATGACGGTCATCAGTATCACGATGTTACTGATTTCAAATGCGGCCAGCGCCCACGGATAACCAAGCGGCTTGCGCAATGCATATACGACGTTGTTGACTGGGGCGGCGACGAGGATTCCCAATTGGTAAGCGAAACCCGGCATCAGCCCGCGGACTGCATCGGGAGAGAGTTCATTGAGATGCGCGGGAATAATGCCCCACGCCCCCTGGACGCCCGCCTGCATCACAAAAGCCCCGACCGCCAAGGTCATGAGCGATCCGCCGAAGGTCCAGGCAGGAATCATTGCCAGACACAAAAGCAAAGCCAGAATCATGCTGCGGCGGCGGCCAAGACTTTCCGAAAGATGTCCGAACAGGATGGCTCCGAGCACCGCTCCCACATTGAAAATGATCACCAGGTAGGCCACAACTTTTGGATCGAACCCGCGGGCAGACTTGAGGAAGTCCGGATAAAGGTCCTGCGTCCCGTGGGAGAGAAACATCATGAGCGTCATCAATAGCACAAGATAAAGAAAAATCCTCCAGTGCCCGGCCGCAGTGCGCACGATCGCCCTCATGGTTGGGGCCCGGCCTTGTTGCCATGCCTCCGACTCGCGCACCCCGAAGCGGATATACAGAGCCAGCAGGGCGGGCGCTCCACCGACCCAGAACATGGCGCGCCAGCCCCAGCCGGGCAGAACAAATCGCGCTGCCACAGCCGCCAGCAGGTAGCCGATGGAATATCCACTCTGCACGATGCCGGACAAAACGCCGCGCCATTTGGGCGGTGCGCTTTCCATGGCAAGCGAGGCTCCTACGCCCCACTCGCCGCCCATGCCGATGCCGTAGATGGTGCGCAGAATCAGAAACACGGTGTAGCTCGGAGCAAACCCGCACAGCAGTTCGACGAGGGAAAAGAAGACCACGTTGGCCATGAGCGGTTTACGGCGCCCGTAGCGGTCGGCCAGCAAGCCGAACACGACCGCCCCCACCGGACGCATGGCGAGGGTGGCGGTCATGGTCCAAACGATAGCGCTCTTGGCGACGTGAAAGTGGACGGCCAGCGTGTCTACCAGGAAGACCACGACGAAGAAATCGAAGGCGTCCAGGGTCCAGCCCAAAAAGCTGGCGGCGACCGCATGCCGGGCGCCGGAATGCGAAGCGGTTGACGGAGAGGCCGGAGTTGAGTTCGAAAAGATCAGCCCTTTTTCCCCTAGGTGCGGAAGTGTACACCGCAGAGTGTGGTAACCATCAAAACAGGGGCGGGGAGGCCCGTGACGCCCATGGTCCTTCCGTGCAGAAGGATTTTATCTTTCGACCCGGCCGGTAAGTACAATTTGGAGATAAACGAATAATGAGTTCATATTTGCGATTTTCTGTCTTAGTAAGGTTTTTGTTTTGAGTTGATTACCACGGTTCATTTGTGTTGACAAGACGTTTATTTCAGGCGAAACTCCGCTCAATCAACCTCTCGGCAGCCATCCCGCGCCGCCAGTCAGTGGCATGGCTTGTACCATGTTAAAGCCTGACTCAACGCGTTATCCGTCATTTGTCCAAACCCGAAGCATTGGTCCGGAATGGAATCAGCCGGACGTCCTTGACCCCGGGGTGGAGGCGAATGATTCCCAGGTGTTCAAGAGCCAGACAGACTTGCCCTCAGAGCTTGCCCTGGATCTGCGGCTGCGTGAGATTCTGCAACAGGCTCGCTTAGCCACTGCCGCGAGCGGGGCGGTAATCGCGCTGGCGCGTGGCGACAAGATTGTGTGCCGTGTCTCTTTGGGTGACAAGGCTCCCAGCGCCGGGGTTAGCCTGAATACTCGATCCGGGCTTGCAGGGGCATGCGTACAGACCCGCGAACTGCAGCTCTGCGATGATACTCTCGCCGATCCTCGCGTCAATGTGGTTGCCTGCCGCGATCTTGGGATTCGATCCATCGTAGTTCTGCCCGTTCTGGATGGCGGAGAGTTGTGGGGAATCCTCGAGCTCTTTTCTGCCATTCCCCGCGCCTTTAGTGAATCTGAGTTGCAGGCGCTGCAATCGCTTGGCCGCAAGATTTCCTCCACGCTGCGTGAAGCCATCGAAGGCGGATCCACGACTTTGGGGCTGGAAGCATTTTCCCAGCCGCCGGCAATGGATCCCCTGGAGCCGCACCCGTCCGCGCCCGTAGCCTTGGTCGAGTCGACCCCGGAGCGTGCCGTGGTGGCTCGCCGGGACTACCGCACCGGTGCGCTGACGGCGGCAGTTCTTGCGCTAGCTGTGTTCCTGGGCTGGATGGTGGGACGCGTGGGCTGGACGATGGCGGTCAATCGAGCGCCGGTCCAGTTTCCCACGACGCCGGAAGAGGCGCAGGCCACGACGCCGGCAAAGCCAGTTGTTCATCCGGCTCCGCCTCGCCAGGAGGAACCAGCGGTTCCTGCGATCCCCGCCATTTCCAAATCGGTACCGCCAGTTGCAGCCAAGCCGATCTTGAAGCCGAAGACGCCAACCGCCACGCCACTCGAACTCAACGGCGGCTTGGTGGTGTACGAACATGGCAAGGTTGTTTTTCGGATGGGGCCATCAGAAAAGGAAGTTCCTCCGAAGGCTGATCCCGGTGTCGTGGCGTCAACTGCGATTCAACAAGCGACGACACGGGAAGACGACGGCTCGGTGACGCCCGCGCCAACCTCTCCTCCCGCGGCAAACGGTTATCTGTTGGAGCGCGTGGAGCCCCAATATCCGGAGGCAGCCAGACAACAGCACATTCAAGGTCCGGTGGTACTCAACGTTCTGGTGGGAGCGAGCGGTTTGGTTCGGGAAGCCAGCGTGATCAGCGGCGATCCGCTACTGGCCCAGGCTGCGACGCATGCGGTGCGGCAGTGGCGCTTCAATCCTCACCAGCTCAACGGCAAAGCGGTCGAGTTCGAGACGAGGATCACGGTGAACTTCGCGCTTCCAGAGTAGGTTGGTCCTTGGTCGTTGGTGGCCCGCCGCGTGAATTTCTGCCCGTCAGCCAGTCGTGCCGGCTCACCAAAGACCAACGACCGTTCTAACCGTACGCTAGTTCTTTCGCTCTCTGCGCTGCCTTCACGACAGCCTTGATGAGCGTGACGCGCAGCTTGCCTTCTTCCAGTTCCATGATGCCATCAATGGTGCACCCCGCGGGCGTGGTGACAGCATCTTTCAGAAGCGCGGGATGGTCTCCGGTTTCGAGCACAACAGTTGCCGCTCCGAGCGTGGTTTGCGCCGCGAGCAGTGTGGCAACGTCGCGCGGCAAGCCCACTTTCACGCCCGCCTCGGCCAGGGATTCCAGAATGATGTAGATGTAAGCGGGGCCGCTGGCGGAGAGGCCGGTGACCGCGTCCATGTGCTTTTCGTCGACGACCACGGTTTTTCCCACGACGTTGAACAGGGCACACGCGGCTTGTACGTGTTGTGCATCTGCAAATTTGCCTTTGCATAAGGCAGTCATGCCGGCTCCGATGGCACAGGGCGTGTTAGGCATAGCCCGGACCACGGCCACTTCGCTGGCCAACGCTTTTTCGATGTGGCTAGTGGGCACCGAAGCCGCCACCGAGATGATGAGCTGCTTGCTGGAAACGTTAGGGCGGATCTGCTCCATCACTTCCTGCACCACCTGCGGCTTCACGCACACAAAAATGATATCGGCATTGCGGACCGCCGCCAGATTGTCGGTGCCGACCGAGACTCCCAGCTTTTCCGCGAGAGCACGCGCCCGATCTTCATGCTGGACCGTGGCAAATGTCGCCTTGGGAGAAAGCAGGCCTTTCTCCAGCAGTGCCTTGAGCAGAATCCCACCCATTTTGCCTGCGCCCAGCACTGCCACTCGTTTTCCAGAAAAATCGAAACTCATCACGCTCTGTCCTCCGTGGGGTCTGTGGTCATCGTCGGCAATTGTACAGAACGGTGACGAGGACAACTCGTGGGATTTCACAGACTGTGTGGGGACGGGGGGTACTCCCCGTCCAGGCCCAGCAAAGCTCGGCAAGGTTTTCGCAGCTTGAACGATGGGTGGGACGCCCGTCCTCAATAAAATCAGGAACCTTCAATTCCTTTGCGGGCCATCTCCACGAGGTGCCGTCCAATCGGCAGCGAAGCCGTGGCCGCGGGCGAGGGAACGTTCCACACGTGCAACATCTTGTCAGCCAGCACAAATTCAAAATCGTCAACCAACGATCCATCAGGACGCACGGCTTGGGCGCGGACTCCGGAACCATCGGCGGTCAGATCGGAGTTGACAATCTCGGGCACCAGTTGCTGCAGCGCCTTCACGAACGCTCCCTTGTTCAGGGACCGATAGTATTCGGCGGCGCCATCCCGCCAGTATTTTCCCGCCATGTGCCAGAAGCCGGGATAGGCGAGTGTGCCGGTAAGGTCTCTCAGGTTGAGATCAGTACGCTTGTAGCCTTCGCGTTTGAGGGCCAGCACGGCGTTCGGCCCGGCGTCGACGCCGCCCTGGATGCGGCGCGTGAAGTGCACTCCGAGAAAAGGAAACCTGGGATCGGGTACGGGATAGATGAGCGTCCGCACCAAGTGGGTTTTCTCCGGAACCAGGAAGTAATATTCTCCGCGAAAGGGCACGATCCTTACTTGGGGTTTCAGCCCGGCCATCCGGCTCACATGGTCGCTGTGAAGCCCGGCGCAATTGACAACGTATTTGGCGGCGAAGGCTCCACGAGTGGTTTCGACTATCAATTCCGCGCCACGGGGAACCACTCGCTGTACCTTGGTTCCGGTACTTATTCTTCCGCCTTGCGCAGTGATGATCTCCGCATATTTCCGGCTAACTGCGGCGTAGTCGGTGATGCCAGTGCTCGGCACCCACACGCCCAGCACGCCGGTGCAGTGAGGCTCAATCTCGCGCACTTCTTCCGGCTGCAGCAGCCGCAGTCCGGCCAGGCCGTTGGCTTGTCCGCGCTCGAGCAAGACTTTCAGGCGCGGGATTTCTTGTTCGCGGGTGGCCACGATGACTTTCCCGCAGACTTCGTAAGGCAGGTTGTGCTCGCGGCAGAATTCCACCATGGCCGCGGCTCCCTCTACGCAGAACTTCGCCTTTAAGGATCCGGGCTTGTAGTAAATACCGGAGTGAATGACTCCGCTGTTGTGTCCGCTCTGGTGCCGGGCAACAGCGTCTTCCTTCTCGACCAGGAGGAGTTGCAGTTGCGGCAGCGTGCGCGTGGCGTGCATCGCGGTCGAGAGACCTACGATACCTCCACCGATGATTACGATGTCGAACGATTGATCCGGCATAGCGGCGCAGTGAAACCTGTGCCACATTCTTTATACAGCGTCGCTTGAATTGCGTGAAGTTACGGCGGTTATTCAAAAGGAAAACCATTAACCACCAAGGACACGAAGGAATTCCTTCGTGGACTTTCGTGTCCGTGGCGATTTGCGCTCTTACGCTGTTCCCTTCACGGTCAGCACAGCTTCCGTGGTGCGGGTTGCTGGGCCAACGGCGCCGGCGATGGTAATCGTTAATTTCCGGGAGTAGTCCCAGGGTGACCCGCGCCGATGCCGTTGTCGCTACTCCCGTCAAATGGGAATGTTCGCCTGAGTGAAGAGAGGCAGTCGTGGATTACGCGAAAGTTGGCTTGACGGAACCGAGCCTCAGGTTCCTCAGCCTTTGAGGTATTTGGCTCGACTCTGCTAAGCGTGACAGATTGGTTCAGGTTTTGGATGCTAAAAATCAAACCCGCGCGGCTGCAAGCGCTCGGTGGCAGGCTTTAGGGCGATGTGTCCCGCCCGGTTGTCAGGCGGCATCCTGCCACCCATCGGGCCGACAGGACGCTGGCGCTCTCTAAAACTGGAAACTAGAAACCAGAAACTCGAAACTCTACTCGTACCTTAGCGCGTCAATCGGATCAAGCCGCGCCGCCTTGCGGGCGGGGTAGAAGCCGAAGAAGATTCCGACCGCCATGGAAAACAGCACGGCGGCGAAAATCGCGGTGGGAGAAACCAGCACGGGCCATCCCAGAGTTTGTGTGATCAGGTAAGAAGCGCCCATGCCGGACAGAATTCCGATGGCGCCGCCAACCACGCTGAGCACCACGGCTTCGATCAAGAACTGCTGCTGGACATCCTGCTCAGTCGCGCCGATCGCCATGCGGATACCAATCTCGCGGGTACGCTCGGTGACCGATACCAGCATGATATTCATGATGCCGATGCCGCCGACAACCAGCGAAATGCTGGCAATCGAGCCCAACAATATGGTGAACAGACGCGCATTCTGGTCGGCCAGGTCCGCCATGTCTGCCAGGTTGCGGACGAAGAAATCGTCATCCTGTCCCGGACGGATGCGGTGGCGATCGCGAAGCAAGGCGGTGATCTGCTGTTGCGCCGTGTAGCTGGCGTCCTTCGAGAGCGCGGACACCATAATCCAACGCAGCCAATCCTGCCCGGTAATTTTCTTTTGCAGGGTAGTGATGGGAACCAGAATGACGTCGTCCTGATCCTGACCCATGGCGGCCGACGTACCTTTCGGAGTCAGCAGCCCAACCACCTTGAATGACAGATTGTTGATTCGCACCGTCTGGCCTACGGGATCGGTCGCTCCAAACAGGTTCTTGCGTACCGTCTCGCCGATGACGGCTACGTTGGCGGCTGTGCTCACATCATCTTGCGTGAACGATGTGCCCTCGGCAAAGGGCCAGCTTCGGATGTCGAAATACTGCGGCTCGGTGCCGTTGATGTTGGTGGCCCAGTTGTCATTTCCAAAAACGACCTGAGCGGAGGCCTGGCTGCCCGGCGCTGCGGCCGAGACCGATGGGCACTCGCGCAGAATGGCCACCATGTCGTCGTAGACCAGCGTCTTTGTCGCGCCCCAGCCCATGCGCATTCCGCCCTTGTTCACCGTCCCGGACTGGACAAACAACATATTGGATCCCATGGCGGCGATCTGCTGCTGGGCTTGCAGTTGCGCTCCCTGGCCCACGCTGACCATGGCAATCACCGCGCCCACTCCGATGATGATGCCCAGCATGGTGAGAATGGAGCGCAGCTTGTTGCGGGCAAGGGCCCGCATGGCGATGCGAATGATAGCCAGTAAATCCATAATGCCTTCCCGAGCGTCCGGCTACGCTACTTTTGAGTCGAACCTATCTGGCGGCGTGTTCGACCCCATCTTCCCGAGCCTTCCCAGGCGCGCGGCGATCGAACCAATGCTTCGATTGTGCGTCTTCGCGATCTGGTGAACATCAACTCCCCGGCGCAGTTCCTCGCAAACCTGTTGATCTTCCGCCCCGAGCGCATCGCCAGTCCCAGGATTAACTCCATCCGCTAAGGCCCGCATAATTCGTAAGGCGTCATGAATTTCCATGACCGATCCCCCGATGCAAACCGTGCAAGTTCGGTCCCACTCAGGCTGTGACGCCTGAAGCAATCGGATGTTCAGTTCCGCCGCGGGCCGCATCAATCCTCCAGCTCCGGCATATTTCTCAGCACCTCGGCTGCGATCGGCCGTTTCTTCACCGCCTCATCGCGCCGGATAGTGCCATCACGAAAGTTAATGCCACGCTTGGCAAATTCCGCGATATCGGGCTCATGGGTGACCATCACGACCGTAAGCCCATCGTCATTCAGCTTTTGAAACACTTCCAGGATTTCGACGGAAGTCCGGCTATCCAGATTGCCCGTGGGTTCGTCGGCCAGAAGGATGGATGGGTGATTGACCAGTCCGCGCGCGATGGCAACGCGCTGCTGCTGACCTCCGGAAAGCTGGGAAGGGTAGTGCTCGATTCGATCGCCCAATCCCACGAGTTCGAGGGCTTCCCGGGCCCGCTTCCGGCCTTCTTCTTTGCTGACCTGCGCATAGAGCGTGGGCAGTTCGACATTTTCCAGGGCAGTAGTGCGCGAAAGTAGGTTGAAGCCCTGAAAGACGAAACCGATTTTGCGGTTGCGGATGGTTGCCAACTCTTTCTTCGTCAGGTCGGAGACTGCGATGCCTTCGAGCAGATAGCGGCCGGTGGTGGGCTTGTCCAGACAGCCCAGGATATTCATGAACGTGGATTTGCCGCTGCCGCTGGCGCCCATGATGGCCACGAACTCGCCCCGCTCGATGCGCAGATTGACGCCGCGCAAAGCATGCACCTTGGTTTCGCCCAGATCGTAGTACTTGTGCACGTCATCAATCTGGATAAGACCGCGATTTCCGGCTTCGGCGGGCGTCTTTACTGCGGATTGTGGAACGGTGGCCATTGATTTGTTCTCGCCGTTTGTCGAGGACGGGCGTTTCGCTCGGCCTCCATCGGCAAAGTCTATCTCCCTCTCGACGTGGCTCCGCCCAGGCCCGGTGCCCGGGTGGCGGCTGAACTGCCTGCCGCGCCTCCCGTGATCAATTCGTCTCCTTCGTTCAGTTGACCATTCAGCACCTGTGCGACTTCGGTGACTGTGTGGTCGGTGATGCCGGAGCGAATCCTCACCGGCTCCGCCGTTTTGTCAGGACGCAATTTCCAGACAACAGCCACGTCCACGCGCGGTGTATGCTGCTGCCCGCTGTCCGCCCCGCCACCCTGGCTGCCTTCCGCTTGCGATCGCTGACGTTTGACGTCGGCCCCGGCGCCCCGCGATGCCTGACCGCTGGCTGCCTGAGTTCCCGCGGCCTGGTCTGAGATCAATCCATATTGTTTGTAGAGCGCGCGCAGCTGGTCGGCGGTCATGTCCGGCTTGTAGCGCAGTGCCCCGTTGGGGACGCGCAATGTATTTTGTGCGTTCGCTACTGGAATCGTGATGTAGGCGGTCATGCCGGGGAACAGCTTGAGGTCCGGGTTGTCGAAATCGATGATCGTGTTGTAGGTGACCACGTTCTGCACCGTGGTTGCGTTCAAACGCACCTGCGATACCCGGCCAGTAAACGTGTCTTTGGGAAACGCATCCACTTTGAAGCTGACGATCTGACCGGTGTGGATCACGCCCACGTCTGACTCATCGGTACTGGCGTAGACCTGCATCTTCGTAAGGTCTTGCGCGATGGTGAACAGTGTCGGCGCCTGCAGCGAGGCCGCTACGGTCTGGCCGACATCCACGCTGCGGGCAATCACCGTGCCGTCAATCGGCGCATGGATAGTTGTGTAATCCAGATTCGTCTGCGCCACCGTCACCGCCGCCTGTTTCTGTTGCACCTGCGCGATTGCCTGGGTGATGGTTGCCTTGGCCGCGGACACCGCCGCATCGTCTGAATCGGCGGTAGCTTTCGCCAGGTCGAGCTGCTGCTGGCTCAACACGCCTTCTTTGGCCAGTCCGGCAGTCCGGTCATAGTCGGCCCGTGCTTGCAGTGCGCTGGCCTGCGCTTTTTCCAGATTGGCCTGGGACGCCACCACGTTGGCTTTGGCGTTCGCCAGGTCAGCTTTGGCCTGCAGCAGCGAACCCTGGAACAGCGAAGGATCAATCTGCGCCACCACCTGTCCTTTTTTCACGCGCGAATTGAAATCGGCATTGAGGCTGGAAATCGTGCCCGAAACCTGCGAGCCTACCTGCACAGTCGTCACCGCATTGATGGTGCCGGTGGCTTCCACAACCTGGCTGATGTTTCCGCGATCCACTTTGGCAGTGAAATACTTTGGCTGCTCGCTGCCCTTGAACCGGAAAGCGGCGAAAACAGCAAGGGCAACGACCACCAGACTTGCTATCAGCCAATGACGTTTCAGTAAGTTCACGACATCCTCACTTTAAGGATCCGCAGCGTCTTGCTTGTATTCTGAGTTGCAGGCCCCAGCTCTATAAACCCCGAACGAGAGCCGAGGTTGCGAATAGAATCTCTAGCTTCCTGTAGTAGACCGCAAGCAAGCCCCACCATGCTGGATGGTACATCTTGGGCAACCGATGCGTGGGAGGGGACGAGATTTTACAAGAGTTTACTAAGATGAGCGCAGTCTGAAAATTAAAGTATTCTTAGCTTGGGCAACCAATTTCGTAAGGCCCTAGACGCGCAGATCCCTTGGCGACGGGCGAAGGTCAAAAGGAAAAGCTTATGGACTGGCAGGCATTCTGGCTCACAATCCGGCTAGCGGCGCTGGTCGCCGCCATACTGCTTGTGATCGGACTTCCCGTGGCGTGCTGGATCGCCTACTCTCGCTGGCGCTGGAAATTTCTCGTAGAGGCAGTGTTTGCTCTGCCCATCGTGCTGCCTCCGACTGTGCTGGGCTTTTATGTCCTGGTCGCGCTCGGGCCCCACAGTCCGTTGGGACGCGGCTGGGAAGCCCTCACCGGTCACACTCTGGCGTTTACCTTCGAAGGCCTGGTGATCGGCTCGATCCTGTACAGTTTCCCGTTTGCGGTGCAGCCCTTCGCGGCGTCCTTCGCGGCCGTGGATTCACGGCTGGTGGCAGCTTCGCAGACGCTGGGAGCTTCCCGGCTCCGAACCTTCTTTCGAATAATTTTGCCTTTGTCGGTCTCCGGCGTAGTGACTGGAGTAGCTCTGAGCTTCGCCCACACCATGGGAGAGTTTGGAGTGGTGCTGATGGTCGGCGGTAACATCCCCGGGGTCACACGAACCGTTTCGATTGATATTTACGACCAAGTGCAGGCTGTGAACTATTGGGGAGCCAATGCTACGGCCCTGGTTCTGCTGGCTATCTCGTTTGCCACGCTGTCGGTCGTGTACGGCCTGAACCGCCGGGTGTGGATGTGGAGGCAAAAAGCATGAACCACAAAGGACATGAAGGTGCACGAAGCAGGAACGGCACCCCCGTGAGCTCTTGGGATTCCCTTGTGGTACATCGCGGTTATTGATTTTGGTGTGAGCCAGCCTACATGGAATCGACAACCGCCAATCTTGCAGAACTGCGAATTCGTAAGCACTCGGGAAGGGATTTCGAGCTTGACCTTGCCGTTGCCCTTCCGCCGGGAATTATCATCCTGTTTGGTCCGTCGGGGGCAGGTAAGACTACGACGCTCGATTGCATCGCCGGGCTGGTTCAACCGGACGAAGGCAGAATCGCAACCCGCGAGCAAATCCTCTTCGACAGCACACTCGGCATCGACCTTCCTCCTCAGCTTCGCAGAGTGGGCTATGTGTTTCAGGATCTGGCGCTGTTTCCCCACCTGACGGTCCAGGGCAATGTCGAGTTTGGTCTCTCCCGGCTCGCGAGCGAACAACGCCAACCGCGCAGCGCCGCCATACTGGAATCGTTTCGCATCGCCCATTTGCGCGAGCGCCGGCCGGGTGAAATATCCGGTGGAGAGCGACAGAGAGTAGCATTAGCGCGCGCTTTGGTGGTCGATCCGACAATCCTTCTGCTGGACGAACCGCTGGCGGCGTTGGATGCTGTGACCAAATCAAAGATTGTGGATGATCTGCGCGCCTGGAATCAGCAGCATCATGTTCCGATCGTCTACGTTACCCACAGCCGGGAAGAGGTCTTCGCGCTGGGTGAGCGGGCGATCGTGCTGGAGAATGGCCGGGTGATTGCACAGGGAACACCCCATCAGGTAATGAGCGCTCCGCGGCTGGAAACCGTGGCGCAACTCGCCGGCTTCGAAAACATTTTCGATGCCACGGTCATTGCCGCGCATGAAGAGCGGGGCACCATGGTGTGCCGGTTGTTCGGGACGAAGGTTGAGATTGAAACGCCCTTGGTGCGGGCGGATGTGGGTTTGGCATTGCGAGTCGGAATCCGCGCCGGTGATATCCTGCTGGCTTCGATTCCGCCGGTTGGGTTGAGCGCCCGCAACATCATTGCTGGCCGGGTGGTTTCGCTGGCGCAACGCGACGTGATCGTGGTGGCGAAGGTGAATTGCGGGGTGGAGATGGAAGTCCACCTCACGCTGGCGGCCCGCGACTCTCTAAGACTGCAGCCGGGACACGAAGTATGGCTGGTGGTAAAAACGCACTCCTGCCACCTGATGGGAATTTCGTAGCCATGGAAGCCGGAAAATGGAGGGCGGGCGTCCCCGCCCGTCCTGCATCCAAAGCAAAAAGCCTCGCCGCTGGGTGACGAGGCTTCCGCAAAATCTCAACCCTTTATACGCTGAAAGAGGATCCGCAGCCGCAGGTGCTCTTCACGTTCGGGTTCTCGAACTTGAAGCCCGCGCCTTCGAGGGTCTCGACGTAGTCCACGATACAGCCGTTCAGGTACATCACGGAAGTCGCATCCACATAAACCTTCAGGCCATCCATGTCGAAAACTTTGTCCATCATGCCGGCGCCGTTTTCGAACTGCATGGAATAGGAGAAACCCGAGCAGCCCCCTCCCACCACGCCCACGCGCAGGCCGGTTGGGACAGGGTTCTGTTGCGCCATGGTCTCTTTGACTTTGGCAATGGCGCTGGCGGTCAGGCTGATCGGTGCCTTCTTCGTCGTCTCTGCCGGCTTAACTTCAGGGGTCGTTGTCGTGGCCATTGGTATCTCCTTGAAAGGACTCGTTTATTATTATAGCAAAGCTCGGTGCCGGCGCAGCTTCAAAGTCTGCCCAACAAAGGTTTTCAAACTGGTTCCCGATAATGGTTGCTAACCCATTAGATGGCCGCAGCCACCCTGACGGTGCACTCCAAAAACCCCTGCCGGAGCTTGCCAACAGGTCTATAATTCCGCGTTGGGGCCCTTGTCCGAAAGCTGGGTTGTGGGGGCCACAACCACAATTTATTCTGCAACAGCCTTCGGGACCGGCTCGACATCAGTATCGAGGTGGTCTATGACTCCGGGATTGTTCTGGTTACTGGTCGTGTGGGGCGCGCTCACCGTCGTTCTGATTATCCTTCTCATCTACCGCAGCACCCTGACCATGCAGGAGGACGACCAACTCTTCCTCGATGAGTCGGCCTCGGCCATGGCCAAGGACCAGATGGAACTCATGGCCAAGGTGAACAAGATCACTCCTGTGGTGAAAATGCTGGGTGCGGTTTCGGGAGCGATGATCTTAGTGATCGCAGGCTGGGCGGTTTACCTGGGCCTGAACGCGGTCCAGCCCTGATTTCAATCGTGCCGCAGCGATCGGTTGGGAGCGCGCTCGTTTAGTTCGTGAGTTCAGATCGAGTCGGGAGGACTTAGTCGTGCCAAAGCGGCTGAGAGCAGTTCGGCTTTAGCCGCTGGGGCTCACTCTCCAGTCCGCAGAATTTTTATTCTCCATCTAACCCAGGGTGCCATGGTGACGGGAACAGGATTTGAACCTGCACGCCTTTTGGGCATTGGATCCTACGCCCGATGCCCCATTTCTTAACTCCTGTGCTTGCAGCGGAATTAGCAACTTGCAAGTTCACGATACCCGTCTCTTCCCGTTCTTGCTCCCAGTTTGCGATGCATTAGCCATGATTTAGCCATGATTTCTCACACCGCCACGCACAGCACAGCGAGCGGAGATTTCGCCCACCTTTCGCCACCGTCCTTGTTACGCTTTCCTCATGGCATTCCAGCCGATGCCGTTGTCGCGCAAACCTGCGCCCTTCGATCATCCAGAGTGGGTCTTCGAACTGAAGTACGACGGCTTCCGCTCACTTGCTGTGATCCACGATGGTCGCTGCGAACTGATCTCCTGCAAAGGCCATCCGTTCTCATTTGATTCTCTCCGCAAAAACTTAACCGTGCCGTCTTCGGGGCGAACCGTGCTCGATGGTGAAATCGCTTGCGTGGACAGACGCGGCAGACCTCAGTTCAACGACCTGCTATTTCATCCGGGGAGCTCGCTTCTTTGCCTTCGATCTGCTGATGGCGGACGGTTACGATCTGAGGATGGAGAGATTGAACGACCGCAAGCAGGAACTGCGGCGGCTGCTGTCGCGGTCTCCTGCATCTAGGTTGCAGTACGTTGACCATGTGCATGAACATGGCACGGCGCTATTTGAACGCGTGCAAGCTGGACTTGGAGGGTATCGTGGCCAAGCACGCCTATCGGCCACGCGCGACCGAGGCCCATCGCACTACATGGTTCAAGATCAAGAATCGCGGCTGCTCCCAGATGGCAGGCCGCGAGGAATTGTTCAACCGTGAGCGCCACAGAGAACCTGTACCTGGCGGGCATGCGTGCGATCTTGCCTGCCCGGAGGCATCGTGAACATACCCGATAAACAACAGATCAACGCTGAATTGAGCCGGCTGATTGCTCTGCAAACGGCGTTTTATCAAAAGAGCAATCCGACGCCAGATGAAATTCGAGAATTTGAACAGGCGGGCCGACGCACGCGCGAATTATTTGCTCAATTGGCTCAGCTGCATAGGGCAGCATGATTGTCAATTACCAAATCGAATACGGATGAAGTGCGACGCGTGGAGGCAACTAGATGGCGAAAGAAACCAAGCCTTCTTTGGCGATATGGATTGGCGGATTTCTTATTACTGCTGCTCTAATAGCAGCTGCCTATGCAGCTTACTTTTACTCTCACACGGCGAAATGAGTCCCAACTGCCAAATCGAGCACGGAGCAACCGACAGCGACGTAGGGACGCCGTGTAGCAATCGTGCTGTGGCTACGTGTGCTGGCTGTGGTGCTGCGATCTGCTCCGACTGCCGCAGGTGGTGTTGTGGCCAATCATTCTGCCAATGGTGTGGCGACTACCGCGCGACTCATTCCTGCTTGCGGAAACCAGTTGAGAACGAACAACAAGTTTTCAGTTCGCGCAAGGCTGGCTAGCAGTCCTTTCGTTCCTCGGGGCCCAGGGGAGCACTCACACACCACATGCTGGTAGAGCAGGTAGTTGGGTAGCACCACCCGCGAACCTCCGTACGCCCATATGCCCGATAACGTACAGACATTGGAACCAAAAACGAGTAGCCTCTTATTTGTCTTTTCTAGCTAGAGTCCACCGCGCCATTAGGTGACGGCTCCTCGCGAAAATCAGACAGCCTCTGCGCTGATCGAGGAGCCTCTATATGGCTAAAAAATCGTCCCCCCCCGCTACCTCATTCCGACGGTGACGGGAACCGCATTCACAATGAAATCCTGCTGAGTTTGCCACGCGAAGAATGCGACATGGTTCTCTCCAAGTTGGAGTTCGTGCGGCTGAAGTCCCTTCAGCTGCTGCACGAGGTTGGCGACTCCATCAAGTCGGCCTATTTCTGCAACAGCGGGATGATTTCGACCCTGAACGTTTTTCCCGACGGCAAGACCGTAGAAGTGGGGCTAATCGGCAAAGAAGGTTTCGTAGGGTTACCGCTAATTGCGGGCTTTCGCAGTTCTTCTCTCAGGTCAAACGTGCAAATTGAGGGTACGGCTTTCCGCATTGGTGCCGATGCGTTGTCGGATAGTTTGGTTCGTTGCCCAACGTTGGCCCTGCGCCTGCACCAGTTTTCGCATGTCATGGCGATGCAAGTTGCACAAATTGCGGCTTGTAACCGACTTCATGAAGTTGAAGAACGGCTGGCTCGGTGGCTGCTGATGTGCGCGGATCGAGCCGGAGATCATCG
>Ga0134124_10000678_pt1 | contig 27160 bp, 19 predicted proteins | sample KB304_FD_96880 | JGI IMG/M metagenome (GOLD analysis project Ga0134124, IMG submission 96880) | Terrestrial soil microbial communities without Nitrogen fertilizer from Kellogg Biological Station, Michigan, USA - KB3-0-4 | ecosystem: Environmental > Terrestrial > Soil > Unclassified ... | reverse complement strand
TTTGTCCGCAGCTGAGTTGCCGAGTGTAAGCCTGGATGGCCTTGCCCATATTGACGACGACACGCGTTACGTCGGCGTCGTCGTAACCGGGTTTGATGCAAGTGCCGTGCACTTCGTTGCTGGGTAACTCCGCGCAACCTGCGTCGGCGGCTGCGACCGGCGCGTATTGGCCGAGCGCCGGCATTGTGCCGAAGATCGCCTCGTACTCGGCGCGATACAGGCGCGCGATCTGCTGAGCGACGAACAAGCGAGAGCTGTTCAGCTCCACGGGATCTTCGATGGGTGTGAACGGCTGGCTGAACGCTGCATCACGGCGCCCATCCCAATTGAGAAGCGTCGCCTGCCCTACGTCGAGCAGTGATTTCGTGCGGCGATGCGTCCAGCCGGACGCAAGGGAGATTTGCCCGCGAGAGCTGCGCGTGTCCGAGTACCCGGATTTGGGCACGTGGCAGCTCGCGCAGGCGACTTTGCCGGTTTCACCCTGCAGCCCGAGCGTGCCGGGGTCGCCGTTGTTGGCTTCGTCCAGCAGCGGTCCGGAGAAGCGGGTATCGAAGAACAACTTCTTGCCCAATGCAGCAGCGCGCGGATCAGAGAGGTATCGATTGGTGACGTCTGGAGGAGGCTCGGGTAGCGCGCCGGGTGACAGGGCCTCGAGCCGCATCCGCACGTCATCGGCCAGCTGCGGGCCAACGCTGCCCTTTCCACCCGAGCCTGCACAGCCGATGGCTGCCTGCGCGGCGAGCGCGCATATGAACGTTGCACGATACTTCACGCTTGACCTCTTGCAGGGTTCCCGGTTCACCGTCGACCCAAACTTGACCCGCCGGAGCCGGTCGCGCTAGCCCTCGAAAACCGTCCGCGAGCCCTTAAGTAGTGTGCGCGACGGGACGTAACGGAGGGTGCGACGCCGAGTTCAGCGCTGGGCGCCGCCATTCAAAGGGACGGATGTCCCGAATGTAATCCCGACGAAGCCGGTCCAACTCTTGGGGATGATCGTCGTACCCTCGAAGGTTTGCCAGCCGGTGCTGGCGCCTCCGTCGAGCAAAACGCTGTCGGCGAGCTGATACCCGGCTCCAATCGACGCGCCGACAGAGTTCACGGCGCCCTGCCTGTCGTCGTTCGAGAGCGAGATTGCCGCGCCGGCCCCGAGCCCCGCGAAAAAGCGTTTTCGGCTCCAGCCCGCGCTCAAGCCCGCGCCCAAGCGAGGATCGACGGTTGCCCGCAACGTGTCGAGGTAGGGCGCCGCCCCGACCGTCGCTCCCAACGACAAGCGGCCTCCTTGCAAGGGACCCACGTAGGCGATGCCGCCGCTGAAGGTCGGATAGATGCTATAGCCGATCAGCCCGTCACTCTGTGAGAATCTGGTTCCGGCTAGACCTCCGCTCAGCCGCGTGGAGGTGCGGGCATCGATCTTGTGCGCCCAGCCTTCGGTCGCGAATGCGGCCCATGCGCGGTTTCCCAAGGACGAGACGCTGTACTGCGCAGCGATGGATGACGTGAAATCGTCACGACGACTGACGACCAAGGTGTTGCTGGCAAACGCGCCTACGCGAGTGCCCGTGATCAGCGGATACTCGTCTTTGGAATCACCCAAGCCGCTGCCGACCGTGTAGCTCGCGTTCGCGCCCACGGCGACGGTGCGCGACACAGCGTGCCCCAGAGCAACGGTCGTGGACGAAGTGCCGTATTTGATGACCTGCCCATCGTACCGGAGCTGGTTCGTAGCGCGTGGATTCGGGTCTTTCGACGTGCCCATCATGTTGCCGGTGGTTCCCCCGGGCGTCGTGCCGCCGGGGGTGTTTGGTTGATTGGTGCCTCCGGTGCTCGTCGGACTGCCGGGCGCTTGGCTGATAGCTGGATTGGCCCCTGGATCCGCTAGCGCTTGCACTTGCAGAGTGAACTGACCGTAGCCCAACCCCTCAATCAGGCTGAGAGTCGTCTTTCGCCAAGCGTAGGATGCGGTGACCGTAGCAAACTGGAACAGCAACACGTCGCGCGGCCTCTTTTCGAGCGGGCGCATCGTAAACGACGGCGAATAGGCGAGACCAATTGCGCCGCGTTTCCAGCCAAAGTTCAAGCCGACGATTGGGGCTGTCGAGCCCTCCCAATGCGTGTCCCCGACGGACAGATAGCGCACGGCAGTTCTGTCTCCCACGTTGAGTGTGACGAGCTGCGCAAGGATGGGCGCCAACAGGGTGAGCATGAAGCCGACGCTAGACTACCACAGCCGACTTTGGCCGAAACAGCGACCGCATCAGCCGAGCCGCCTCCGCGTGCGCGTTCCATCGCGCCGCGTTCGTCGCTCAGACACCGAAGTGGGCCGCGTGCCCAGCTCGAGTCGCGCTCGCCAATCGTTCGACGAACAGATCGAGGGAGGCTTTCTCCTCGATGAATTTGCGTGCGGCACGGCCAATTCTCGCGGCGTCTTCCGGGTCGGCGAGCAAGCGCTCGATCGTGCGCCTCAGGGCCAGCGAATCCCCCGGCGGAACGTAGACGCCGGTGACGCCGTCGACGATGGTATCGGTCTGCCCGTGAGTGCGCGTGGCGATCACGCACTTCCCCATCGCCATCATTTCCAAGATGGTCGCGATCCCCGTTTGATAGTGGTTCTGAAGGATCGGCACCACAGCCAGGGCTGAGCGTGCGTAGAGTGCTCTGAGCTCGTAGCGGTTGAGTTTGCCCCAGCTCACGTTTGCGGGCAGCGGCCCTCGAGGCTTGAGCGATCGGTCGATCCAAGGGCTACCCGCAGCAATTTGCACCCGCACGGGCAGGTCGCGCACGGCATCGACCAAGCAGTCGTAGTCGCGGAGCAGCTGTCCCGCTGCGCAGATCAGGTTCGATTCGGGCGGGCTCGAGCTCACCGCAGGATCGAAGAAGTGCTGGTCGGCCTGATAGTTCAAGCGCTCTACCTTGGACGGCGCGAAACCCAACTCATCGATGGCCAGTCGCTCTTCCGACGTGGCGTGCACCAACACTCGGTCAATCGCGCTGCCAACTCGAGCGACCTTGAAGAACGCCTGCTTTCTGGCAGGAAACAGGGTGTGACCGATCATCGTGTGAGAGCACTTTGCGAAGCTCGCCTTGAGCAGCAGCGCGAGGGGCAAGCCAATGTCCTCACCGGTGGTGAAAAACGCGTCGTATTGGCCGCGCATCTCGAAGCCAAGCGCGGCGACCGCGGGCGATTTGCCCGCAACCCGCGCGGCGAATCTGACCGCCGAACTGCGAGAGCGCGCTACGTCGGTAAAGTCCACTACGTCCGCTTTCAACACACGGGCGAGCTCGAATACGTCCAGCCGCGGCTCGCGTCCTGCGGCAATCTCTGCCCTGAGTCCGTCGTCGAAGCGTCCCGCTGCAAGGATCAAACAGCGCATGAATGGTGCTCTTTTAGGCGGCTCCCACGACAGCTGCAATGTTCTTGCTTTCGCTGGCGCGACTTGCGCGGCAACGGCCAGCGCCCTACACTTGGCAGAAGTCCCTGTTTCCGCCGACAGCGGAACGCGCCACAAGCGGAATACGATCGTGCAGAAGCTCGTCCTGATGTCCGTGATTCTCGCGTCGATCATCATCCCCGCGCGAGCCGCTCGCGTGAAGAACGCAAAGGTCGCGCTCAAGCAAGTCTTGCTGCAAACGGCGCTCTTCAACTTGTTCTACTTGTTCATGCTCGTTTACGTAGTAGGCCGACTGTAGATGGCGGATGACATTTCGGATAGCGAAGAGGGCTCTGAGGCCAAGCCTGCGGGCGCCGGTATTCAAACGGAGCTATTACGCAGCTACTTGAGCTTCGCCGCACGGGCGATTCGCCCGCGTTGGGGGCGAGTGGTCGCCGTGATTTTGCTGGGCATGATTCTGACGGGCGCAGCCGTTCGCTACGCGCCGCGCACGTACAAGTGCACCACCGTGCTCATGGCGCTCTCGAACCCCGTACTCGACTCGAACAACAACGGGCCGGGCGCGCTGGCTGGTGCCCCTACGTTGATCACGCGCCAAGAAAATCTCCAGACGCTGGTCAAGGAGACCGGCTTGGCTCGAACGTACGACGCGCGTCGGCCAGTAATTCTCAGGCTCAAGGACCGCGCCACCCAGTGGGCGTTCGGTAATTGGAGCGACGAGACCAAAACTGCGATCCTGGTTGGCACGCTGCAGTCGAGGCTCTCCGTGGGCTCCGACGCGGCTGGCAATCTTGCCATCAGCGTCGAATGGACCGACGGCAAGACCGCCGCCGAGCTCGCTGAGGCGGCGCGCGAAGGATTTCTGAAGATCCGTCACAACGCAGAAATCTCCGCTTTCGAAGTGAAGATGGCGATTCTCGACGAGCACGCGACCAAAATGCGCGCTGAAGTCGAAGCGCTCGCCAAACAGATTAACGACGCGCATGAGCAACGCACCGCCCAGCTCACCAAGAGCGCCGGAACGCGCGGCGCCGCCGTTGCAGCGCCGATCGTGCGTTTGGCCCCGCGTCGCACCACGACCGACTTCGGCATCAGCGATCAGCTTCCCGATCGGAAGGCCAAATTGGCGGACGCGAAGCGTCGCTTGGTCGACCTGGAGAACGACCGCGAGCGACGGCTGCGTGAAGAGCAAGGCAAGCTCACGGAAATGAAGTTGCACCTGACGCCTTCGCACCCGCAGGTCGTCTTGCAGGAAGAACGCATCGGCATACTCATGCAGGTTCCGTCGGAGGTCGCTCTCCTGCGCAGTGAAGTAGCGGACTTGGAACGCACACTCAAACAGAGCGAGGCGCTCGCAGCGCACGGTTCTTCGATCGTCGCGGGTGGACCGCTGGTAGCCAGCTCCGGCACCAGTCCTAGCGCGTTGCCCAACGAGATCATCCAAGCGCTCGAGAGTGAGCAAACCGATCCCGCGCTGTCGGCTCAAATTTCCGGCGCGGTCGTCCGCTACGGAAGTCTGCGAGACGAAATTCGTGGTGGTCGCATGGCCCTCGACACCGCCCAGGCCGCCTTCGATCATCGTTATCAAATCGTCGTTCCGGCCGAGGTGCCGAATCAGCCCATCAAACCGAAACCGGCCGTCATTTTCGGTACGGGTTTGGCAATTTCACTGGTCTTGGCGCTTCTGCTGCCGCTGCTGGCGGAGCTGCGCCGAGGCGTGATCATCGAGCGCTGGCAAGTACAGCAGATGCAACTGCCCGTGCTGGCTGAACTCAGACTCCCTCCTCATTCTTCGGACTGAGCAGGGCCGCACGGCGAAGCTCGTCGATTCGATGGCTGGGACGGAGGTAACGCCTGAAGTCAAAGCGGCGTTCACTATCGCCGTAGTATTGACGGTAATCGCGCTGCTGATCGGCGATGGCACGCTCGGCTGGCTGGTGGCGCTGGTCGTGCTGCCGTTGCTCTTCTACGCCATGACCGCGGCGCCGCTGCGCTCGACGCTGCTGGTGTTGATGTTCTGCGGGTTGACGCTCGAAAATCCCAGCGAGCAGCCGGCGAGCGGCTTGTGGCAATCGCCGCTGTTCATGCTCGGAGCTTTCATGCTGGTCCATCTGAAGCAGACCATCGGCGGAGGCCTGTTCTTCTCCGGCATGGACGTGATGTTCGCGTATCTCGGGGTCGTCCATCACCGGCGAAAGAGCGCCGGGGCGACGATCGATCGTGCGGGCAATCTCCCCGTTCCAAAGCCGATGATTCAGCTCGCCTACTTGGCGCTGGGGGGCATGAGCTTCGTTTGGCTCGTCGGAGTTATCCGCGGGGGTGCTGACAACTCCATGGCCGTCTGGCAGCTGGATCGGGTGATGTACGTGCCCTTGGTCTTTCTATTGTTCCAGGCCGGGCTGCGGGGTCCTCAAGACGCGCCGGCCGTAGCCAAGGTGATCTTGTTGGCCAGCGGTTGGCGGGCTCTTCAAGCGAGATACGTCGCCTTCACGCTGCACCCCAAGCCAGATCCCCTGACTGGAGAGACCGGGCTCGCGTACGCCACCACCCACCACGATTCCATGTTGTTCGCCTGGGGCACCGTGTTGGTGGTCGCGATGCTTGTGCACCGAGTCCGCGGCAACACGGGAAAAGTCGCGCTCGTCATGCTGCCCATCCTCGTGTCCGGCATGCTCGCCAACAACCGACGCATGGTCTGGTTGCAGATCATCATGGTGTTCGTTGCGCTTTACTTTCTGACCAGTATGAACGCCATCAAGAAGAAGATTCAGTTGGCGTTGCGAGGGCTCGCCCCGCTGACGCTCATCTACATCCTGATCGGCTGGAGCTCGACCAACGGCGCGCTGTTCAAGCCGGTGCGCATCATTCGTTCGGCCGTCGACTCGGAATCGGATGCTTCAACGCAATGGCGCGATGTCGAGAACTATGATCTCTTGTACACGATTCGCCAGTTTCCAATCTTTGGAGCAGGCTACGGCCATGGCTTTTGGGAGGTGATGCCGCTTCCTGCCGTCGATTATCAACTCGAGCTGTTCATCCCTCACAACAGCGTACTCGGGCTGTGGACTTATTGCGGCTTCATTGGCTTCACCGCCATCACCATGCTGTGGGTAGTGGGGGTATTCTTCGCGATCCGCTCGTACCACGCGGCGACGTCGCCGAGGGACAAGACGGCTGCGCTGGTTTGCTTCGCAGGATTCTTGATTCACTACGTTCAATGCTACGGCGACATGGGTCTGGGCAGCTGGAGCGCAGTCTTCATGGTGGCACCGTGCTTGGCGATGGCCGGAAAGCTCGCCGTCAGCACCGGCGCGTGGCCTGGAACTGGCCCCTCGTTCGTCGAGCAACCAGCGGTGGCGGGAGCGAGCGGCGCTCGCGCCGCAAATCGAAACTAGCTTACCGCGTCGCGGTTCGGCTACGCAGCTCGTCGCCGCGCGAGAAGACTTGCTTGGCGCGGGCGTCGCCCAGAGTTCGTGCAGAGGCCTGCCAATAGATCAAATTCGCCAGCGCCCCGCAGATCGGGTCGGCGGCGACCGCTACTCCGCCCGCGGCCTCCAACGCGAGGCAGTTTCGCAAAGCCAAGACCGCTGCCTGATGACGGCGTGGGCTCGATATGCAGCGCTTCACCAGCCAGTGGGTCAGCGGATGAATACGACTCCAGTTGTGGGCCAGGGTGTCGATGAGGTGCTCCTCGCCCAGCCCGCCGAAGATCTGCACCTCCAGCTCGCCGTAGCTGCGATGCATTGCTTCCCACGCCGCGAGCGAACGCTCAGCATGATGAAAGCCTCGCGCCTTTGGGTTGAACCGGAACTTCAGTCCTCGTTGGTGCAGCCGACGGCCGAGCTCTACGTCCTCACCGCGAAGGAACGAGGCATCGAAGCCACCCGTTGCCAGCAGATGTGCGCGAGAAAGCGACGCATTACCGGTCCAAAATTGCCGAAACGTCGGCTCCCAGTCGCCCCGCAACATCGCCAAATACTGCGCTTCGAGCTTGGCTTGTTCCCACGCTACCCAGGGCTGCGCGTAGTGTGGCAAAGAAGACAGCGGGCCAATCACGACGACGTCCGGTTCGGCCTCGAGCGAGCGCAGGTGCTCGGCGATCAGATGCTCGGTCGGCTCTACGTCGTCATCGAGAAACAGAATGAACTCGCCACTTGCACGAGCGATACCCGCGTTGCGCGCGAGCGCGGGACCGCCATTTGCTTGGCAAATGGCGTGCACCGCATAGCTTCGGCTCTGATTGGCTTTTAGCCAAGCCTGCGTGTCGTCCGTGGAGCCGTCATCCACGATGACCACCTCGAAGGACTCGCTGGCGACGGACTGCCTGTCGAGCCCTCGCAGCACGCGCTCCAACCTCTCTCGGCGATTGAACGTCGGTAAGACGACGCTAATGCGTGCGGTCGGAATCATCCACAGCGCGCCATAACATCGTCCCTACGCGCTGACAACCCCTCCGACCCGGCGCGCCCGCTGATCGCGCGATGGAAAGGAAGATTGGACGGCGTGCGCTAGGTGCGCGAGAATCGCGAAAGCATGACGACTGCCGTCAGACCACCCGAAACATCGCGCATGCGATTGGAGTACGTGGACGGAATGCGGGCCCTTGCTGCGCTCGTCGTCTACCTGAACCACGCCTATGCCCAGGTGAGCTATGGCGACTATTTCAAGCTGCGCAGTCCTTGGTCCATCGCGAGCGCTTCGATGGTCGCCGGGCATTTGTCCGTCACGGTGTTCATCGTGATTTCGGGCTTCTGCCTGACCTTGCCGGTAATCACGAACGGGGGCGCACTGCGCGGCGGTGTCACGGCCTTTCTCAAGCGGCGTGCGCGCCGCATTTTACCGCCCTACTACGCGGCGGTCGTGCTGTGCTTGGTGCTGATCTGGACCATCATCGGGAAACCGACCGTTTCGCTCTGGGACTATCCGCTGGTGGTCGATCGCATCGCGATCGTGAGCCACCTGCTGCTGCTACAAGATTTGATCGCGACGAGTCGCATCAATTACGTCTTTTGGTCGATCGCAGTCGAGTGGCAGATCTACTTCATCGTGCCGTTGTTGGTGCTCGCGTGGCGGCGTTTCGGAGCAACGACTGTGGTGCTCGGAGCCTTGTTGGTTGGCTACGGCCTGCGCTTTGGATTCGACGGGACGCGTCTGGTCCGCGCGCACCCCCAGTATCTGGGAATGTTCGCGCTGGGAATGTTGGCCGCCCACGTTGCGCGTTCGACAGAGCCTCGCTTCGTTCGCATGCGCGCCGGAGTGCCTTGGAGCGTGCTCGCAGCATGCGCCTTGCTGATCACCATCGGCCTCGGCTCGTATTGGGGCATCGGTGCGTCCGAGGGCAGGTTTCACCTGCTCGATTTGCCGATAGGAGTCATGGCTGCGAGCGCGCTCGCGGCGGCCGGAGCGTCGGAATCGAATCTTCTGAGTCGCATTTTCTCGTGGCCGCCTCTGGTCTTGCTCGGCACCTTTTCGTACAGCCTGTATCTGATCCATGCGCCGCTCCTGCAGGTGATGTGGCAATACGTGCTCGTCCCCCTCGGGCTGAGTCGAGAAGCCATGCTCGGCTGGTTGATGACCGTGGGGCTCGGTGTCGTGGCCCTACTCTCGTATGGTTTTTTTCGCCTGTTCGAGGCCCCCTTCATGCGAGCACCGCAGAGTGTGGCGCGCCTCGAGCCACAACAGGTACCTAGGAGCGCGCGATGAAACTGAGAGTTCTCACGATCTTTGGCTTGGTCGTCGCCAGCGGAGCACTGGCACTATGCTGTGCGGACGTGCCGCCGCCACGCGCAAGCGGCCCTTTCTTCGGGCCGACCTTGGCGACGGAAGACCCCGTCGCGAAGGGCACGGGGGGAGCGTCGACGACATCGGCGCGGCGCGGCGCGGCGCAACCCGATGGCCCCGGTGTGCCTTACCCCGCCGAACCCAAGGCGCCTCCCCCCGTTCCGCCGCCCGTTGGCCAAGGGAACTCAGTCAAGCTGCAGAAGTACATCGTCGTCGACCAGTTCGGCTATCCCCCCGCGCTGGCAAAGGTAGCCGTGCTCGTGGATCCGCAGCGCGGCTGGAACGCGGCTGACAGCTACACGCCCGGTGACACCCTAGAGCTCAAAAAGTGGTCCGACGGCAGTACCGTGTTCAAAGGCGCGGTAAGCGCGTGGAAGGGCGGCGCAGTCGACGAGCGCGCGGGTGACCGCGGCTCCTGGTTCGACTTCTCGAGCGTGCGTACGCCGGGCGTCTACTATGTCTTCGACGCAAAGAACGCCGTTCGCTCGCACCCGTTCGAAATTGCCGAGAACATCTACCGCCGAGTGCTGAAGACGGCGTTGCGGATGTACTACTTCAACCGAGCGAACTTCGAGAAAAAGCCGCCTCATTCTTGTGTCGGCAGTCGATGTTGGTCAATCGGTCCCGACTACCTCGGCCCGGGTCAGGACCGTGAGGCGCGCAGCGTACGGGAGCGCGATAACCCGAAGACCGCCCGCGATCTGAGCGGCGGCTGGTGGGACGCGGGCGACACCAACAAGTACGTCACGTTCTCCGGTGGAGCGGTCCATCCGTTGCTCACGGCGTTCGAGGAACGCGCGGCGGCATTCGACGACGACGGCGGCATTCCGGAATCACACAACGGTACGCCTGATTTGATCGACGAACTCTTGGTCGAGATCCGCTGGCTAGAGAAGATGCAGGCGAGTGACCTGAAGGGCGGCTCCCTGCTCAAGGTAGGCACGGTCGACTACTCGGAACCAACTCCCGATCAGAGTCAACTGAAACGCTTCTACTATCCCGGGGCATGCTCCTCGGCAACGATCACGGTTGCCGGCGTTTTCGCCCACGCGGCGCTCGTTCTGTCCAAGCTTCCCGGACACGCACCGGAGGCGGCGCAGCTGGCTACCCGCGCGAAGGCTGCGTGGGACTTCTTTCACGCAAATCCCAAGAGTGAAAGCTGCGACGACGGCACGATCAAGTCCGGCGACGCCGATGCGTCGATCGCGGACCAGAGCGCGGGTGCGGTGGTCGCCGCGATCTACCTTTTCTCGCTGACCGGCGACGCGCGCTACGGTGATTACGTCAGAAAGGACTACGCCACCCTTCGACCATTCCAGGACGATCGCTTTTCGGTCTATGCGTCCGTCCAGGGCGATGCGCTACTGAGCTACGCAGCGTTGCCGAACGCAGATCCGACGGTAAAGAACGCGATCTTGGAGCGCAAGAAGTCGCTCGCGGTGACGGGCGACATCTACCGCTTTCAACCAGAGTTGGACTTGTACCGCGCCTACATGCGCGCGGACTCTTATCATTGGGGCAGCAACAGCGTACGCGCCGCGTACGGGAACACGGCCTACGAATCAGTGCAATACGGGCTGACCAGCGACGCGACCCGAGCAAGCTTCGTCGAGCGCGCCGCCGGGATCTTACACTCGTTCCACGGCGTGAATCCAATGCAGCTGGTCTACCTGACGAACATGTACGCGGACGGCGGGGACGCGTGCGCCGACGAGACTTACCACGCTTGGTTTCGCGACAAGGATCCGCGCTTCGACAATGCGCGAACTTCAACCTCGGGACCCGCGCCGGGGTATCTCACGGGCGGCCCCAACACGCACTACTGCGAAGGTCAGGATCCCAAGCAGCATGCTTGTGCAACTTCGGGCGTGCGCGATCAGCCTCCGGAGAAAGCATACGTGGATTCGAACGCGGGCTGGGAACCCAGCAACCCCTACGACCGGTCATGGGAATTGACCGAGCCCGCAATCTACTACCAGGCCGCCTACGTACGGTTGCTCTCCAAGTTCGTGAACTGAGGCGTGCCAGGCGCGCGCCGCTCAATCAACGCGCTCCTCGCGCTTGGTGCGGACCCAGGCTTTGGTCGAGTCATTCTGCCCGCGCGCGCGTATCCCGGCCTTCCAAAGCACGTACACCGGCGCAAAGCCGAGATCGAACAGCCCGCGAGTGCCAGTGCCCGAAACTGACCAACCGCGCAGCACATAAAGCACGACCGAGAGCAGGCAGGCGCTGAAGCCCCACACGCTCGACAGCGCGGCGCCTTCGATCACGGACAGAGCAAGCGCGACGGACAAGGCGAGCAAGCAATAGCTGGCGATGCGCGAAAGCGGAGGCAGCAGCAAGTCCAGGCTGAGGTCGAGTAGGACGCGATCGCGTCGCGCGACGGCGGCTGCGAACAGCCGCTTGGCGTTGCGACGGACCAGTTCTTTTCTGCCGTCCTCCCAGCGGCGCCGCTGGGAGCGTGCGGCGGCGGCTCCCGAGACCATCTCGCCGTAAACGTGCGCCTCATCGGCGTAGTGCACTCGAAAACCGGCCTCGCCCAAGCGAATGCCGTACTCGACGTCTTCGACGATCGAGTACGCCTGATGCGGAACTTGGGCTAGCACGGCGGCGCTGAAGCACATTCCGTTACCGCGTAGACCGCACGATAGCCGCAAGCGTTCGCGCGCCCGCGACCGGACGATGTGGAAGCTGCCGAAGGCAACCGCGATCAATCGTGTGCGCCAGGACGCGTGCGGGTTCCGCACTGCGTAGTCTGCCTGTATCGCGTGGGCCCCCTGCGCTCGTCGTGCCGCAAAAGCTCTCAACAAATTGGAAGACACCAACGTGTCGGCATCGACGACGACCACCGCGTCGATGTCAGAGGGCAGGCGCTCGAACGCATAGTGGAGCGCATGCCCCTTGCCGCGGTGCACGTCATCTTGGCGTTCGAGTACCTGGGCGCCAGCGGCGCGCGCCTGAAGCGCCGTGTCGTCCTGGCAGTTGTCGGCGACGACCAGCACATCGAACTCGGCGCTGGGGTAGTCCACGCCGAGCAAGCTCTTCACCGTGTCCGCAATGCCGAGCGATTCGTTGTGCGCGGGGACGATGAAGCGAAAACGCCGACCAGCGACTGGTTCGGGGGCGACCATTCGCTGCGAGAGCAGCGTTGCCAGTAGCAAGTAGCTTGCTGAAGCGAACACGGGCAGCCCGAGCACCCAAAGTAACAAATCCGTGAGGAAGCTCATTTCTTTGGCTCTATATCTGCGGCCACACAAAGGTGGTCGGAAACGCCGCGGCACCCCAGTTGGAACGAGGTAAACCGAAGCTCGGGACCGGCAAAGATTCGGTCCAAGCGCAGGAAGCGATGTTTTGCGGGAAAGGTGTAGCCGAAACCCCAGCCGGCGTCGCGAAAGGCGTCGTTGTACTGACCCAAGTGCTCGCGCAAAATCAGGCTCGGTCCAGGTAAATTGGTATCGCCGGCGATCACGACCGGGATTTGCTCTTTTGCGGCGAGCTCGGCGGCCGCCTGCACTTGCAGGATGCGGAGCCCGGTGTTCCCACCGAGATCCGCCTCTGGATCTCCAGCCAAGAACTGACCAGTCCTCAGTTGGTGAATGGCATCGCGAAAGCGATGAATGCGCAGCGCTCCGCGTGGGGACACGGGATGAATACTATACAGCGCAATTGTGCCGATTGGCGTCGCGAGTACGTAACGCATGAAGCGGGGCGAGCGTTGTCGCCCATAGTACGGGAGGCGATCCGGATCCGTCGAACTGACGATCGGGAACTTGCTGGCAATCGCGAATTGCGTGGACGATTGGACGTTCGGGTAGCGCGCACGCAGCGCTTCACTCAGCTCGCCGCCGCCGAACTGCCCCTCCTGGATGAGCACGACGTCTGGGGCGAGCGCGACGATTTCCGTGATGATCGCGGCCGGTCCCGCGTAGCCCGAGTCGGCGTTGAGGCTCAAGAGTCGAAGCGATGGCGCGCCCGATCGCGCGAAGGTCGGCCAGGGGAGCACGAGGCCCATCAGCGGGAAGAGCAACAAGAGCAACGCCACGAGTTGGGTCCAAAGCAGCCTTCGTTGCCCGGTGAGCAATAAGATCACGACGACGAAGGGCAATGGCACGCCGAACAAGATGCTCGGCACGTAGAGCAACGCAGTCGTCACCCACCAGCTCTCGCCGCAGAAGTGCAAAGCGAGAACGATGACCGCCAGCGTCGCCATGTATCCAAATGCGGACGCAGCTGAGACACGACGGAAGAATCGGCGTTGCTTCGAGCCGGCTGCCGATGCGTTCGCATTTTTGGGGGGTTTCTTCACAGTCGGTCGAAGCGCTTTCTGATTAGGTCGTTGTGCACTTGATGAAAACGTGAACCCCGAGCTATCATACCCTCGTGCGAACGCGCTGGCTGCCACAACTTTCTCTCGCAAATGCTCGGCTCCCGCTCCGCACGTGGGCCATGCTCGTGCTGTTGGGTGCAGGCAGCGTGAGCTGTGCAAGCGCGGGCCAATACACCTGGTACACCGAACTCCCGCAGACCGAGTGGGGCTCGATCAACGGCGAGTACGTAATCGAGATCGGTGACACCATCAGCATTCACGCCTACGAGCAGAAGGACCTTTCTGTCACGCAGAAGGTGCGGCGTGATGGTCGACTCTCGTTGCCACTCGCGGGCGAGGTGATGGCCGCTGGCAAGCATCCATCCCAGCTCGCCCGAGAGATCGAAGGTCGACTAAAAGAGTTCATCGTCACACCGAGGGTGACCGTGAACATCGAGTCAGCTCAGCCGGTGACGATCACGTCCTTCGGGGAGGTGTCGCACGTCGGCCTGCTGACGCTGGAGGCGCCGGGACAACTGGTCCAAGCGCTCGCCCAAGCGGGCGGTCCGAACGACTACGCCAATCGCTCCAGAATCTTCGTGATGCGTCAGTTTCCAGCGTTTAAGCGAATTCGGTTCACGTACGACGCCGTGTTGCACAATGAAGGCGGAGCCGCCACGTTCCCGCTCCACACTGGCGACGTTCTGGTCATCGAGTGACAGGGGTCTGCCGAGGTAGCTCAGCGGGCAGCTGCGCGCCGCCCGTCCCAGCGCGTTGCTTCAGCATCCACAGCATCGCCAGCGTGATCGCGAGCAACTCGGGCGTTCGATAACGAAGGACAATTTCGGGCGCGTGCACGACGCGCAGCACCTCCCGAGGTGCGATGAATGCGAGCAAGGCCACCCCAGCGATCGCCAGCGATTTTCCGCTGGTACCGGCCAACTCCAACCAGGCGCCCGCAACGACAGCAAGCCACAGCAGGGCAGGCATGTGGCCGTGGAAGAACAACAATGTGGCCGCGACGAGGAATGCCAAGGACATGATCGCCGACAGGGGCCGGGCATACTTCCACAACAGAACAGTGAACACGCCTCCCAGCAGACTCAAGTCCGGAACGCTGACCCCGGCGATCACCAAGAACGAGCGCAGGCCGATCACCCCTTCCCCGGTCGGTTGGTTCTCGGGCGTGAGTGCGTAGGCTTTCATGCCCTGTGCCCAGTCGAGCCACGCCCGGACGCCTCCAAATTGGAACATTGCGGGCAGCGACATGAGGGCGACGACGAGCGCGGCAAAAATCAACACTCGCCAGCGGCGCTCGAGCAGAAGCCACAAGCCAGGCAGGAAAACCAACGGCGGCTTCAACGCCGCGAGACCCAGCAAGACGCCCGCCCAACGAGAGTAGCCGCGATCATCGAGCCACCACGCCCAGGTGACGAGGGCCATGGTCATCGCGGTTACATTCCCAAACCAGAGAGAATGGGACGCAAACGGGGGTAGCCATGCCACCAACATCACCAGTGCGGCCTTGAACACGCGATCGGAATCGGCTTCGAGCGTCGGTGGCGCTCGCTCTCGCGTACGCAGCACCAACGCGGCCGCGCCCAAGCCGTAAGCAATCACTGCCACGACATTGACGAAATTGAAGATGTACCGGCCGTGCTCATAGCTGAACAGCGACAGCCCCAGCACGACGGGCGCCATGTTCGGTGCGTAGGCGTAGACCCGCATAGTCCGCCCTTGCTCTGCCATTCTACGCGGAGTCTCGGGATCGAACCCGTAAGGGCTCTCGCCATCGAGGAGCCGGCAACCGGCGCCGTAGTAAGCCAGAAAGTCCAGCTGTGGCGAACCAGGACGACCCAGGCCATGCAACCCGAGCGCAATCGAGAAGAGCAAGGCAAGCACCGCGACCACAGCCACGAACTTGGACCGTCCGCGTAACAGCCGCATCGGGAAATCCTACTTGACGCTCTGGCTGAGGGTCAAGCATACGTCGGATGTGACGCGTGGAGAGTGCAACGGAAACGCTCGCGACTGCGACGCTTGATCGGCGCACGGCAATGTCGAGTCGGTTCAGAAGTGCGATCCGCGTAGTCCGACACGTAGCGGAAGTTTTGCTCGAGGAAGTCGCGCCGGTCTTTCACCGCAGAGTCTTGGCAGAAACGTTGTCGAGCTTGCTGCCCGCCCAGAGTTTCAACCGCACGCGAACGGAATTGTTGCGGGCCTCAGGAGTTCGAATTGGCCCGCGCTCGTCCGTTCACGGTTCGATTCGGATCACGGGTCTCGGTAAACCATGTTCGCTCCTTTCGATCGGCTCTGCGACGACCATCACCGGCCCGGTCCATTTCGACCTGGGCGCGCCAGTCAAGATCGGCGACCGCGTGCAAATTGGCCCGCGCGTATCGATTCTCACCATTGATCACGAGGTCGGCCCTGAATTGATGCGTTCCGGGACCAGCAGGTTCGGGGCAATCGAGATCTGCGACGACGCTTGCCTTGCGGCCGGAGTGGTCGTCTTAGCGGGTGTAGTCGTCGGACCCGGAGCCGTGGTCGCCGCTGGCTCGGTCGTCACGCGCGACGTTCCGTCGAATACGTTGGTTGCGGGCGTGCCGGCACGCGTGCTCCGGAAGCTCAACCCCTGAGAGTCTCGAAGCAAAATTACCGAGCCCAACGCAACCACTACTCGCTCGCTCGGCCCTTTTTGCTGCGCGGCTAGGACGCGACCGCCCCAGCGTGTTACAGGGCTGAGATGCCGATGCCGGCTCTGGTGACGACGGGCCCATCCATTCTGTTTTCGACGGCCTTTGCGTGTGCATTCTTCTGGCTGAGTGCGGCGCTCGGAAGGCGGCTGTTGATTCTGTTTCGAACGCCAGCGCTGCCAAACGACACGGCACGCGTACTGATCGCCGTCGCGCTGGGCGCGGGAGCGCTGCAATTCGTTCCCTTCGCGCTCGGCGCAGCGGGCATCTTGCACGTCTCGTCGCTCAGGATCGCGATTGCGGTCATCGCGCTTTCGTTGACGCGCGACCTGATCGCCGTCGCCGGCGAAATCACGCGTGGACTCAAGGCCTTCCGCCCATCGATCGGGTTCCCCGCGGCGGCGGCGTTCGCGCTCGCTCCTTCGTTCATCGTCGCCTTGTTCTTGGCACTCACGCCGACGCTCGATCCGGACGGGCTTGGCTATCACCTCACCGTGCCCAAGCGCTGGCTCGAAACCGGGGTCATTGGTTACCTGCCGACCTACCCCTATTCGAATACCCCGATGGGCGTGGAGATGCTGTTCAGCATCGCGCTCACGTTCGCCGGCGATGCCGCCGCCAAGATTCTGCATTTTGCGTGCGGTTTCGCGGGCGCGTTCGGGCTCTATTTGGCCGGCACTCGCCTCCGCAGCAAGCTGTGCGGCGCGGCGGCCGCGGCGATCTACTTGGTGGGTCCAGTGGGAGTGGGAGGTGTGCTGGGCTGCGCCTACCTCGAGGGAAGCACCGGATTTGCCATGATCGCCTCGGCGTTGGCGTGGATTCTCTGGTTCCAGGGGCGCGATCAGGGAATCGACGGGAGTGTCGGTTGGCTTCGTGCGGCCTTCGTACTCGCGGGCGTCGCCGTGTCGTTCAAGATCACCTCGGCGCTCTTCCCCGTCGCGTTGGCGATCCTCACACTGGCGATTCAGGCCGAGCCCGCGAATCGGCAAGACCGTCCGCTCTTGCAGGTGTTGCGACCCGTGTTGACCGCGCTCTTGCTTGGCTCGCTCCCCGTGTTGCCCTGGCTCGTGCGTGCCGCACTCGTCACCGGCAACCCATTGTTTCCACTCTTCGCTCAGTGGATTCCGTCGCGAGATTTGTCGCCCGCGCTCGCCAAGCAATTCGAAGACTACAATCGCTACATGCTTTGGGCCAGCCGCGCTGGTGCACATTGGAGCCTCGCGCTGCGGAAGCTGGTGTTGCTCGGCGGGGCGCTGCTGACGATTGCAATCGGAACGGTGGCGTTCATTCGGCTGCGTTCGTACATGGCTCGCGCAACGACGTTGGTGGTAGTCGGAACGGTCCTCGTGCAATTGGGCGCCGTCGGCCTGTACGCCCGCTATTGGATTCCGCTGCTCGCCGTCATCGAGCTGCCGCTGCTGTTGGCTCTGCCCAACTTGCCGGCGGCGTTCCCAGAACGCTGGCTGCGCGCCTTGGTCGTAGCGGCCGCGGCCCTCGGATCTTTGGTTCAGGCGCGGCAAGGAATTGGTTCCGCGGGCGGGGACGTACGAGGTCTGGTTGCGACCGCGTTCGGGCTCGAATCGCAACGCGCCTTCTTGCTCGAGCACCTGCCTTTGTTTCCGCTTTATGAACGAGCCAATCAGAGTTTGCCTGGCAGCGCCAAGATCGTGCTGTCGACTTACTGCGGCGGATTCTATTTGGATCGCACGACGTACTGCGCGGAGTTCGTGCAGGATTCACTGCGGTTGACCGGCTGGGAACCGTTCACCGAAGACCTGCGCCGCTTGGGTGCGACACACGTGCTTGCTCCGCGCGCGCTGCGCTCGGGTAACGGCGCCCCCCCCGGTGGAGGCTCGGTGTCCGAGATCTATCGAGAACAACAAAATACGTTGGTCGGGCGCCTACTCAACGATCACGGGCATCTGCTACAAGCCGCGTCCGACCAAGGCTTGTATGAGATCGAACTCGGCGCCAACTGAGCGCCGCTCGTCTTCAAGAGCGCTTGGCGAACGTCCAAAGCTTGTTCAAAACGTACCCGGAACCAAGCACTAGAATGGTCGCGAAGGCTTGCGCGCCCAGGTAATGAAGGTTCATGCGCTCGGTCAGGACCTTCACCACGGCGCCGTTCAATAACACGCCGAAGCCCGCGACGATCAAGAAGCGGGGCAACGTCACGCGGTGCGATTGCTGGCTGGCAAAGGTCAAGTGGTAGTTCAGAACGTAGTTGACGAGCGCACCGACGACGGCACCCGCGACGGAACCAGTGACGGGCGACACACCGAGTAACTCGACGGCCGCGCTCAGAGTCGCGTAGTGAAATAACGTTCCAATCGCGCCCGCACCCGCGTAGCGAACGAACGGCTTCGCGATCAGTTCGAGCGCGGTGCGTTTCGTGCCGGTTCGCGAATAAGCACGATAGATCAGCAGCATCTCGCCGAACGCACGCACGAAATCGATCGGTCGCACCTTCGATTCGCCAACGTCACGCCAGCGGTCTAGCGGCTGCTCGTACACGCCGACTTGACCGGAACGTTCCTGGCAATAGCGAGCCACGATCTCGACGTCGAAAATCCAACGCGAGCCAAACGGAAGCGCGAAGAGTCCCCGCGTGAAGTCGTTGACTCGGAAAAGCTTTGCCCCGCACTGGGTGTCGTAGACCGGGAGCGCCAAGACGATGCTGGCCGCCGTAGCGAAGACACGGCCCAAATAGTGACGCAGCGCTTTCCTGCGGATTTGACGGCCCAACAACGCAACACGGGTCCCAAACACCACATCGACTTGCGCGAGACGCCTCAAGACACCGACGAACACCTCGATTTCGTCGAGTGGAGTGGCCAAATCAGCATCCCAAAAGCCCGCATATGCGAACTCCGAGGACTCCATAGCGAGCTGCATTCCCCGACGAACGGCCTCTGCTTTCCCCTGGTTCGGCTTTACATCGAGCACCCGAACTCGGGTTGGGTGCTTGTCCGCCAGGGCCTGGAGCACCGTCAACGTGGCGTCGGTACTGCCATCGTTCACCAGCACGAAGCTTACCGCTGCGGTGCTCGTCAGATACTGCTCGAACGCAGCGCTCTCGAACCGAGTAGCCTCGTTGTAACACGGCACGACGATGCAGGTCGTGTTCGGGGCGCCCTTATCGATACTTCTATCCATCTAAGCGTGAGCCGTAAGTAGCCGCCAGGCAACGATGCTCCATCGCGCCAACTCGTAGCCCAAGATGGCGCTGGCGTCATCAGCATAGGGCTTTACGAGCGCGCGCCGCATCGCGCGAGCACTCTACCGCGTGAATCCGGCCAGCGGTCCCGACTGCGGACCTTGCTCGCCTGTGGGTTCTGCATACAGTGTCCGTGCTTCTCATGGCGCTCGAACCGACTCGTACGCGGATCCTGTTTGCAATAGCGGCGCTCGTGCTTTTTGCCGGGCTCGCGGTCAATTGGGCCGTCGGCCGGGGAGGCGTGGACTTTCCTTCGATGTACGTCACCGGGCGTGGTGCGCTGACGGGAGTAAACATCTATCAAGCTTCGGCAACCGAACACTTTCAGGAGCTGTACGGAGTCGAGCGGCCAATCGCGATGTTCTATCCGCCGGCCACCAGCTTCATGATGTTGCCGTTCGCGATTCTACCGTACCCCCTCGCGAAGTTGGCTTGGCTACTGACGATCGACATAGTGCTCATTACGGGCGTTCGAGCGCTCGTGCGTTTTGCCGCTCCTGAAGCTGGAAATCACGTTTGGATGCTCACGGTAGGCGTGGTTCTGCTCAGCTCGGCGCTGCGCTGGAGCATGATGCTGCTGCAGGCCGCTCCACTCGTGCTCGGTATGCTGTGCTGGTTCGTCGTCGTCGTGCAGCGTGAACAGCGCGGTTGGTCGACTGTGCTCGCGATCATCGCGGTAGCGGTAAAAATGACGCTGTCGCTACCGTTCCTTGGCCTGCTGTTGCTTCGCAGACGTTATCTCGCCGCCTGCGCGGCCGTGTCGACCTGGGCCGCTCTGAACACGATCGGCTTCATTCGAATGGGGAGCACCGCGTTCAACGACTATCGCCAAAGCGTTGCTACGTTGGAGGCCTTCGGAAACATCAACACGCCGGATCCGTGGAATGCGCTCTCCCTTCCTCGACTGGACTGGACCTATCTATTCTACGGGCTGAGTGGCAATCTTGCGATGGCAAAACTTGCCACCTTGGCGTTGACTGGGTTCGTGTCACTGTGGCTGCTCAAGGAAGGATTCTTCGCGCGACAGCCGCCGACATTGGAGGACACCACGCTCTTCCTCGCGCCGCTCGTCTGCCTGGGCTCTTTGTGCGTCTACCATCATCAATACGACGCCTGCATGTATTTCTGCCCCGCGATTTTGACGATCATCGGGGTCGGAAAGCGGGCGCGCCCCCGGTGGGCGGCCGTCATGACGCTCCCGCTACTGGCGATGATTCTCGTCTTGCCGATAGGAGTAGCTCAGAGACTCGCAAGCTCGGTTCTCGGCCCCTTCGGAGTCGGATTGTTGAAGCTGTCGTTTCCAATCGCCTTCACGGCGGCGCTGATCGGCTCGCTAGCCATGTTGCGAGTGGGCACGACGCGGAGCTTGCGTTCGCAACGCGCGTGACACGCGTTCGTGACGCGGCAGGCCCGCGCGAGAAAAACGCCCGTCGTGCCGCGGACGCGATGTCGGAGCCGACGCCGGGCTGCCCTCAGCGGGCGTTATCGGACGAGAGCGCCTTCACCCAGCGCTTTCCCGGGTTCTCGATCAGCAGGAAGGTGACCCAACCTCCCCCAATTACGAGCGCAAAGGTCAGGCCATAAACGGCGACTGCGAGTGACAAAGAAGTAATTGGGCCTGCACCTGAAACCGCTGGCTTGAGCAAGGCGCTGAGCAGGTGCCGCGCCACATACAACACCAGCGCATGGCACATGTAGAGCGAATAAGAAATCTGCCCAAGCCAACGAAAAGGCCGGGTCGACAGCAGCCGAGCGCTCTTGCTGTCCGGGCTCAAAACGAGGCTGAGCACGAGGCAAGCAGACAGAGGAAACGCAAATTGCCAGGTGTCGGTCCTGCCGCGCCAATCCAGACTGAGCAAGATCAACGTTCCGACCAACATCAAGCCAGTCCAGTCGACGCGGGTGTTCCAAGAGTTGATCTTGCCGTAAGCGATGCGCGTCAAGCAGCCGAGGAAGAAGCCACCCGTGCAGCGCAGCATCTGCTGAAACTCGCCCACTCGATCGCCTACGAGCGTCAGCGTGACACAGCACAGGGCCGTCATCCCAATCGAGAAGTAAATGAAGCTCCTGCGGGAGGCGAGCCAAACTGCAGCACCGAAGATCAGGTAAGTGTAGAACTCGGTGCTGATGCTCCAGCTCGGGAAATTGAGGAAAATCTCACGTGGCGCGAGGCCGAGACCTTGCACCAAGATCAAATTTTCCAAGAGCGCACGCAAGATGCTGTGCAGCGTGGCCGGCGGGTTGCCGCTGTCCACGTGTAGGCTGGCGCCGCCGAAGAACTTGGCCAGCTCGATCGCAAAAAAAGCGATCGTGAACACGAAGTGGACGGGATAAAGCCGAGCGAGGCGAAGGACCACGAAGCGCTTGAAGCTGCCCGCCCCCGAGATCCGCGTGCCATAGCTGTGATAGAGCACGAACCCGGACAACACGAAGAAGAACTCGACGGCCGCGTGCCCGTTGCGAGCCAGACCAATCCGCGAGAATGGCTCGTACCAACCCGGTACGTGATAGAGCACGACGGCCAGGGCTGCGAGACCTCGCAATGACTCGAGCGCTCCGAAGAATTCACGCTTCGGCTGGGTGACCGCGACCGCGGTCTGATCCTCACTGGGCGTGAGCGCTGAAGCTTCCATCATCTACATCACCTGGCGCCTTGACCCGTCATGGCTTCGAGCGACGCGGAATCTTCACCCACGGGGCTCGATCAGGGCCAGCAAAATTCGCAGAACCACTCGGTTGTGGCTTGTTCGGCGCAAATCCAGCGTACCCGGTATCGGCAGAGGCCGGCGGCAACGCATGCCAACCGCGTTTCCTAGCACGCGCTCGGCGAAGCACTCGTATTACGTCGGACCGATTGCGTCGATTTAGTGGGAGGCGCGCTTGGTTGCGCAATATTGCTCGCGCACTGCTGCATACATTACGTCCATATCATTCGCACCGTATTGAGGCGCAAGCGCTGCTGGGGCGCTGGTGGACGAATTGATTAGCCCACGCTAACATGGCCCGTTGGGCAATCAGCGTCACCTACCCAACCCCCAATTGGTTCATCAAGGTCATCGCAACAGTTAAGGAAGCCCAAAGGATGAGCAGGGTACCGTTTTTTTCCACACTCGCCGCGGCAGCCGCGGCAAACCTGGTGATTGCTTGTGGCGGCGCCGATCAACCCGCAAAATCCGCGCAGGAAGGGCAGGCCGGAGAAGCCCCAGGGTTGACCGCGGGCTCCGGTAGCGGCGGTTCTGCCGCCTCCGCAGGGTCCGGAAACACGGCGGGTTCAGGGAACTCCAGTGGTTCTGGAAACACCGCGAGCAACGGCGGCAGCGGGGCCGTGTCAGTCGCGGGCATGGGCTGCGGTTCGACGGATAGAGGCAATTCTTTCGAATCTCGTCCACGCGCCTGTGTTCCCAGCGCCACGTGCGATGCGCTGACCGTCAAGAGCAAGTTCTCACCGACGGGCACGCCGCCGAATATCGCTCTCGGGTCAATGCTCGACGTGGGTCCGCCAATCCAACCGCTGATCGAAGGGCAGGGCGACACGCTCGCGATGACTATCGATCCGACGAACTCGGCGGTCATCTACGCTGGCGCCGAGTCGGGCACCAATTCCGGCTTGTGGCGGACCACGGACGCCGGCGCAACATGGAAGCGCTTGGGATCGGGCAGCGACAATCAATTCGACTGTTCGACCAACTACCTCGACCTTCCCATCAACATTGCCGTCGACCCCAACAACCCGAGCCACCTCTACGTTACGGAAGGCGTACGCGGCGCCAACAACGGGTTCTGGGTGTCGTGGGACGCTGGTGAGACGTGGGCGCGCGCCTACAGCGAAGATCTCACGGCGATGGCCGTCGATCCATGTGACTTTTGTCACGTCATCGTCGGATCACACACGCAGACCGCGCTAGGAGTCTTGGAGACCAAGGACGGCGGCGCGACTTGGATCGAACACAAGCCACCAGCGGGCGCCAACTGGGACGGTGGCAGCTACGGCGTAGGCTTCTTGTACGATCCCAAGACCAAGCAGGGCGACGGCAAGACTTGGGTCGTTCACACCACCTCTTTTTGGCGAACCACGGACGCTGGCACTAGCTGGAAGAATGTTTCCGACATCGCCGGCATCCACGGGTTCACCACGCTGTACTATGCGTCGGATGGAAGCGTGTACTCGGGCGCGAACCCGTACCCAGCGCGGAGCACGGACAACGGCCAGACTTGGACGGCCAACGCGAAGGGCCTCGAGAGCGGTGTTTACTACGGCATCACCGGCGACGGCACCAACTTGTACGCTTTCAAAGACGGGTTTCCTGCAACAGGCACGGTCATGACGTCGCCCGAAAGCGATGGAGTCAACTGGACGACTTACGGTAAGGGGCTCACTGCGCCTCGTGGGATGCAGCACCCGCACTTCGATCCCAATACCGGCATCGTCTACTTCGTCAACAATTTGACGATGGAGGCCTTCAAGGTGAAATGAGCGTGCGGCAGCGCTTGGCTCGGGCCCGGCGCTGTTCGACTAGCGAAGCTGGGCGCCGGGCTCGCGCCGTGGACCTTCACTGTCCCTGCAAGACACTTTCGCGTCGTTCGCGGAGCGACTGCGACAACCTGGCGCCGAAGGCCACGAGAGGCCGCTCGAGAAGATAATAGCTCGCTGCGGCACAAGCGATGGCCAACGCGAAGTTCAACGGGAACGCCTGCGCGACCGCCAGTCTTGGGGAACGCCACTTGTTCCAGACCAAAAATAGCTGCTGCCACAGGTACAGGCTGTAAGACAGCCGCCCGAGCCACGGGAGCGGCGCCCGCTCGAGGACTCGAGCAAGCCAGCTCGAAGAGTTCGACACGGTGGCCACGAGCAGCAGAGGCGTGGCGAACGACAGTGGCGCCGACGCCCAAACCTTGAAATATCCGGGCGCGGGCAAAAAGCCGACCGCCTTCGACACCGCGATCGGAATGGCCGCGAGCGCGCCCAGTGCGAGCAGACAGCCGAGGAGGCGCCATCCGTGCGTCCAAGCCTGGAGTTTCGCTCGCCAGACCGAATCGTCATACAGAATTGCGAACACGCAGCCCCACATGAGCCCGTCCAGCAGGGTGTCCGTCCGGGCCATTGGTGGTGGCTCAGGAAAGATCTGAAATACCTGGTCGACCCAACGCCAGGCACCGACGACCAGCGCGAGCCCCACGCCGATCCGCAGCGCGGACTGAATGCTGGAGGAGGCGAGAATGGCGGGCCAAAGCAGATAAAAGTGCTCCTCTACCGCCAATGACCAAAAGTGGCCCAAATACCAAGTTTGCCGGCCCGTAAAGTAGTTTGCGCAAAAGCCCAGCGCGCTCAACCATTGATTGAAATCGATATCGAGAATGCCACGCGCCCCCAATAGCCCGACTATCAGCAAAAACATCAGCAGCGAAGGCAGAATGCGCGACGCCCGGCGGATGTAAAACCCTCCCAGGCCGATCCGGCCATATCGGTGACGCTCGCTGAGGAGTCGGCTGCAGATCAGAAATCCGCTGATTCCGAAAAAGACGTTCACTCCCCAACGCCCGTGGTCGTAAAACTCTCCCGCGAGCTTGCCCACCAGGCCACCTCCCGCGCTGCGTTTGATTGAGTCAGCGCCGTGATGCAACATTACGATCAAGATCGCGACGGCACGCCAGCCGTCGAGCGTGCGGAAATGCTGCGAAGCGCGAAGCGAAGAGACCGGGCCGAGGTCGGCGTCGTTGTTTTCGCTCGCGCCTGCCCGCCGCATGATGAGTCCGTTTCGGTTCAAAGCGAAAGGACGCTACGCCACCGCACGAGCACTTTCAAGCAAACGCGGAAAAGTTGCTCATGACCATTCACACCAGCGTGGCGTCTTGGGGTGGCGTTGCGGCGGACCAAGCTCGAACGGCACGTCCTGCGATTGCAGTCAGACCGCCCGCGGCGAGTACGGTCAGCGTCGGAAACAGCGGCATCGAATAGCGCGCGAATGCCAGAAATGCGGCGTAAATCACGTTGAAATACACCACTACGATGATCACTGGCCAAGTTGGAACAGAACCGTCACGGGCGCGCCAAACGCCAATTCCGGCGAGCGTCAGCATGATCAGCGAGATGGCCCCGACCAAGAGCGACTTGGTCTTTGTTTCCACGATGTACCAGAAGGTCGCCAGCTGCACGCCGAACTTGTAGATGAACGCACCGGGCTCATGCAGCAAGCGACGCTTCATCTCGGCGCTCTCGACGCGATCTTTCTCGAGTTCGAGAATGGCGCTGCTGGCGCCAGCCTTCGGCGCCGGTAACAAGACGGCGTTGCCCTGCGCGTCGCGAGCCGAGCGATAGAACGGGATTCCGAAGGGTGCGAGCAGACGCTCCTCGAAGTCGTTCGCTTCGGGATCCCACTTCTCGCCATCTCCACCGCCGCCGAAGTTCTGGCGCAGCAAGAAATACTTTGGCTGCGCGTTGATGTAACCGCGCAAGAACTCTCCCGGTCCGTTGCTGCTGATTCCCTTGAATTGGCCATCTGTGACCGCCATGTTGCGCAGCGTCCACGGAACGAGCAGCGCGCCGAAGGAGGCCAGTGTCACGCCAGCGACGATTACCAGCGACCGATTGAGTTTGCCCGTTCGGCGCCAATGCCAGCACGCAATCGGAATGAATACGATCGGGTAAAGGAGGACTATCGGCTTGCTCAGTGTGGCGGCCGCCGCCGTCGCTCCGAACAGCACGCCGTTCTTTGCACTGGGCTTCGTGACCAGCGCCAAGCCCGCATACGCAAGCAGCACCGTGAACAGCCCCATCAGCGTCTCCACTTCCGTCATGCCGACGTAGCGGACGGATTGCGGAACGAGGGGGGACATCAAGGCGGCGACGATGCCAACCCGAGCCCCGAAGAGTCGCTCGCTGAGCAACCAAACCACCAGGCAAGTCAGGCCGACGTAGACACAGTTGGCGACGAGCAGTGGTCGAAAATAAATTGCGTCCGAGAGCCCGGGAGCACCAGAGCCGAAGAGCTTCAGCAGCGCCCCACCGAGGTATGGAAACAGTGGGCCACGCCGCGTCGTAGGCCCGTGTCCCAACGTAAAGCCTTCACCGTTGGCAATGTTCCGCGAGATGGCGCCGAAACCATTCAGGTCGATAGTGCCCTCGACCACCCCCTGCCTCCCGTAGAGCACGAACGCGACCAGGGCCGCGATCGCACATCCGTACAGGAAAAGGAGCGCCGCCAACAGCGGTGTCTTCAGGCGTCGAACGGGCTTCGGCATCAACACTTTGCTGCACGCTAATTCTGCCGGGGGCAAGAGCAGAAACGGCCTAGTCCCCTGACGTGTCGGGCGCTCGAGCGCGCCCGCTCAATCGAAATGCTGAGGATTCCAGTCGGGACTGGCCTTTTCGGGGAAGACGATGAAGCGCCTACCGGCGAAGTTCAGCACCAACCCAATTGCGGTCGCGAAGACTTTGGCGAGCAGTGCGGAAATTCCGACGCTCACGAAAAAGCGCGTGGAGTACAAATCCACCACGCTGACGGCGGCGACCACGCCCAGGAAAACCAGCATCTCCGTCGTCGAACCCCACTTTGCGGCGCGCCGAAACAAGATCAGCACCGAAAGGTAGTAGTTGACAGCGGCCGCAATGAAGAACGCGCTGAGGGCGGCGATCGTCACGTCCAGCGCCGGCAGCAGCGCCAAAAACACGAGCAAGTTGACGATCGCCGACAACCCGCCGATGAAGATGTAGAAGAAGAACTGAACGATCCAAGGGGCCTTGTGCAGGTTGTATTTCAGGATGCAATACAAC